>Ga0082212_10011254_pt1 | contig 11355 bp, 17 predicted proteins | sample TergutNt197P3_FD_71548 | JGI IMG/M metagenome (GOLD analysis project Ga0082212, IMG submission 71548) | Neocapritermes taracua P3 segment gut microbial communities from Petit-Saut dam, French Guiana - Nt197 P3 | ecosystem: Host-associated > Arthropoda: Insects > Digestive system > Gut ... | reverse complement strand
AGGTTCCATGCTGATCCCAAGCTTCTTCGACCTTGCTGCAAACAGCAGGGGCCTGTTCCCGTTCTAGTGATTTGACAGACCCAAGGGACGTGCAGCGATGCATGTCCCTTGGGGGACCTCTTTACTTTGCTCTGGAAATAGCGAAGAATATACAGTCTCAGGAGACTAATTCCCCTCCTGCGTCAGGTGAGGGGCCCGTCCTTGATGGTCGGGCCTCCTGCCGAGCCGTAATATGGATTATCTTGTTAGCGCGAAAAAAAATGAGCCCCGTTACCGGGGCTCGTAACGTGAAAGACACGATGTCCATCCTTGATAACCAGGATGCCGAACTAACCCAGCCACATGTTTTGTCCTACAACCCGCAGCTTTTGCAAAGCTTTCACATCTAGCTCCTGTTGTAGGCATCCTTCACCCGGATGATGACGCGCACCTGACGCTCTGGGTGTGCTTCGGGATCGATCTGGGCGATGACCGCCTCAAAGGGATTCTGGCCAAAGAAGAGCAGTTGGCTAATCTGAGCATTCTTCTCTCGGGGGACATAACCGACTTTAATACCCTGGTAGCACAGAGCTACCGCCTTTGGGTCATAGGGATTGTCCTCCTCAGGCTGAAGGTCAAGTTTGTCACCGACCTGCATCTTCTGCAGGACAAAAGCTCCGTCCCAATAGGTGAACCCAGCGATGCAAAAATCCATGAAGTGCTTTGACTGTTTGTACATTTCTACCCCCTTTACTTATAAGGTACTCTGCCTATAAAAACCTGTGTTGCATCAACCTTATCAGGCTATTGGGGAATTAATGTCCTATAATGTGGACAGATGCAACAGCATAACGCTGTCCCTTTTCTGGGACAGCAAAACAGCGACTCTACAGTACTATCGAACAGTGACTCAAAAGAGAGGCATCCCATGGGAAAAAGGGAATCAACAGAGAACAGCTCTCTCCGCAAAACAAAGATCCTGCACCTCCAAGACATCTTACTTTCAGAGACGGACGATGAGCATGGCCTCACCATGCCGCAAATCATCGACCGCTTATGTGAGTGCGGCATCGACGCGGAGCGCAAGGCCATCTACGATGACCTCGAGGCGCTGGAGGCCTATGGCCTCGACATCATCAGAGGGCGGGGAGCCGGGGCTGAGTACGCCATTGGTAACCGGCAGTTCGAGCTGCCAGAACTCCTGCTTTTAATCGACGCCGTCCAGAGTTCACGGTTCCTTACCAAGAAGAAAAGCGAAGCCCTTATCGTTAAATTACAGAGGCTGACGTCAGCCCATCACAAGACGCTGCTCGATAAGAGCATGCATGTCGAGGGGCGCATCAAGATGCAGAACGAGAGCGTTTATTACAACATCGACACCATCCAGGAGGCTATCAGGAACAAGCGCAAGATCAGCTTTCGCTACATTGGGTACGGGTTCGATAAGCAGGAGGTGTTCAGGCGCCACGGCAAGCAGTACACGGAGAACCCCGTTGAGCTGGTATACAAGGATGAGTTCTACTATCTGATCACCTATAACGATAAACACGGTGACTTTGTCCGTTACCGCGTCGACCGCATGCATGGCATCAGCGAGACCGATGTACCTATAAGTTGCCAGGATGCGATACGGGGCTTTGATGTGCAGGAGTTTGTCTCGCGTGCCTTTGGGATGTTTGGTGGTGATGCGGTGTCTGCTGTCCTGGTTGTCGATCAGGCGCTCATCGGGCCGATAATCGACCGCTTTGGCAAGGATGTCACCTTCTATAGAGTTGATGAGACCAGCGCTCGGGTGCACGTGCACATCCTCAAGAGCGGGGTGTTCTTTGGTTGGCTTGCGCAGTTTGGGACAGGCGTGGTGATTGAGGGCCCCGCGCATCTGGCGGCTGAGTACAAAGAGTACCTGCAGCAGATTGTGGAGATGTACTGATGGGAAACGGTGGTCCAGGTGAATCTATTCGAAAGAAAGCAAACTTGACCAACTTGACCAACTTGACCAACTACGTCATACTGAACCCGGAAGCTTAGCGTATGGCATCAGTTGGGAGCCCTCATGAAACAGTACCAGATAGCAGAGGCGAAAAGCCGTTTTTCTGAGGTCCTGAAAACCGCTGAGGCTGGTGAGCTGGTCCAGATCACTCGGGGTCGAAAGCATGAACCCGTTGTCTGCATTGTCCACCCAAGCATGCTAAGAAAACAGGCGGCGCGGGAGCTGGGCACTTTGCAGCACTGGGGCGAGATAGGCATCTCCAGTGACTGGGAGATCACGGATGAGGAGCTGTTGGGACTATGAGGTTCATGGTCGATACCCACATCCTCATCTGGGCGCTCAATAATCCTGCAAGGATTCGCGATGACATCACCCATATCCTAAGAAATGAGGACACAGAGATCCACTACAGCCAGATCAGCCTGTGGGAGATAGCAATCAAGTACGGCCTTGGGAAGCTTGATCTCAAAGGGCATGAGCCCGAGGAATTCTACCAGGCAGTGGGGGAGAGCTTCCTTCAGTGCGAAGCGCTCGATAGCGAGGCGCTGATATCCAGCCACAGGCTCTCCCTGAAACACAAAGATCCCTTTGACAGGATGTTGGTTTGGCAGTGCATCAAGGGAGGCTACACACTCCTCAGCGCCGATGACAAGCTAAAAACATACGAGGAAAACGGCCTGAGGCTTATACTGAATGGATGAAGAGACTGGTCAGAAACTGAAGGGGGTACACGATCAAGCGGTTCAGGGCAACAATTCCGATAAGTGCCCCCAATGAGGAGGAAAGAAAAGAGCGACAGGAAACTCCGGTCTTTGAGATTGGTGATGTGCAGGACAATGGGCTTCCCACAGTTTGGATAACGGTGCCCGTTGTCGACCAAGAGAGTGGCGAAATGCTTGGCAGAATCTGCACCGGCTTTTATCCTGATGGGGAAGACATAGGAGGAGTTCAGGGGCTTGAGTACGGCTGTGACTACCTGTTTGAAGGTCTCAGCATTGTCGAAGGAGAACTGCGACAGGAGCGCATCGATTGCTTTCGGGTAGCTGAGCTGCTTTTCAAACATGCAGCGCAAAGCGGCAATACCCAGGCTCTGGTGAACTTGGGAATTATCTATTTACACAACTATACCCAGGGTCAGGATTTTGATGAAGCGTTGGTATTCAAGGGTTTTCCGAAAGAGCATTTCAATAGAAAAGCTTTTACATGCTTTCGATTGGCAAGCGAAAAGGATTACCCTGAGGCATGGTACTACTTGGGTGATGTCCAACTTTCAGAAACGGCTGATGAGCAAGGTGCTGATTTGAATACCGCTGGAGAGCCAGCTGTGGCTAATAAGATTGCTGCCTTTTATAGTTACAGCAGGGCGTATCGGCTGCTTGACGATGAGGGTGAGCCACGGGTGAGAGCCGGTGCTGCCTTGCGTCTGGCAAGGTGTCTGGAGCAGGCCTGTGGTTGCCACAGGGATCTGCAGCAAGCTTTGGGATACTACGAGGAAGCCGCTTTGATATATGAGAAGTTGGTCGATGAGGGCAGGACGTGGTTTGAAACGCACCGCGGCGAGGCGTGCAATGCCGTGTTGCGGGTCAAGCAAGAGTTGGATGGGCGCTACTGATGGCACAGAAGGATTGCAACGATACCCTGCAGGGCCTTGTTGAAGACCCCGAGCGCAAGAAGCTCAGGCTGTCCATGCAGAACCTCAAGGAGCAGATCACCGGGGTGCTTGCAGAATACGAAGATATCCTGCTGCAACAGAATCCGCAGATAGAAGCCGACTATGCGATTAAGGTCGGCTGCCACGAAAACGAGGAGCTCAAGAGCTATATAGCCATGCGACGCGCCAAACGCAAGTACGAGCTTGCGCAGGCGCGGATCAATACTGGGGAACCTGTGGATGAGAAGGCCATTGAGCAGCAGCTTGATCGGGCGTTTACCGAATGGGAGGAAAAGCTGCAAGCGACCCTTGACCATTACTTCTCGTTAATCGATTACCGCAACAACAGAGTGGCTTTCTCTGAAGCGGATGCAAAGGAGTTCAAGAGGCTCTTTCACAGCCTGGTTAAGCGCTTTCATCCTGACATCCATCCCGAGTTGGGAGAAGAGGGCTCAACCATGTTTAGGCGAATCCAGGCGGCCTACGAGGCTGGAGACCTTGCCACGTTGCGGTCGCTGGAAACCACAACCTCTGGCGCGGATGAACCTGATGGCGACCCCCTGCAGACCCTCGACGAGTTGCGCGCGGGTATGATTGCGCTGGAAGCCATGCTTTCGGTGTTTCAGGTGCGTCTGGATAAGTTGAAGCAGCGGTTTCCCTACCGCTATGCCAAGCAGCTCCAAAACCCCGGATGGGTTACCGCTCGCGTGAAAGAGATCGAAGAGCGCATTGCTGCCAACGCCGACGCGGAGCGCGAGTACCGGGAGCGTTTCAATTCTTTGTTGGGAGGCGTCGATGAGTGAGATAGTGCGGATTGACTCAGGCAATATTGTGCAGATACTTGGGGGCGCAAGCGGGCTTGGCTTACACGTTGGTGCACCGTTTGATGACCCCATATACTTGGTTGATGTACATGTTGCAGGTACCACACATGTTGATAACATCGACGTCTTGGTGGAGGGTCTGTCAGTAGGGGATCGGCTAAGCTTTCAACGCGATAAAGATAACCCTTACGACAAACTGGCTATCAGGGTGATGAATCATAATGACGTGCGTATTGGTTTTATCCCCTGCGATAAGAATGAGATACTTGCCCGTCTCATGGATGGTGGCAAGCTCCTTTATGGTGAGATCATGGAGAAAGCACTGATTGACCGCCATTGGAACAAAATCACCATGCGAGTGTTTCTTGATGATTGAAAAACCTCATCCAACGGCTGAGAGATAACACAAGGGAACTGTATATCAATGTGGACAGAGCACTGGCTGACTATGAAGCCGGCATGCCCAACAGTTCTTTCGTCGCATTCTTTGCACTACTCCGTTAACTCTCTTATCTAGCCTGCCTTTTCGCTAGATACCGCTGCTCTTCCTTTTCCTCAAAATGACTATCGTCACACTCAGGCAGATTGCTATATACACCAACCAGAAAACCGGAAAGGCCACTAGCGGCTGCACCGGTAGGGGATAGGGTGCTGTCGTACCCGAGAACAGTACGTTGTACACAAAAGAAAGCGGGATGAAGCAAAGAAGCCAGATGTTGATCGCCCAGAAGCTGTACTTGGCTCTTCTCCGCGTGCGCTGCGCTGACCCCAAAAAACCAACACCAAAGACCATGCAGCCTAGAGCCAGGAATATCAAACCGATCATGAGCGCTCCTGCGACCTGCTCCTCGTACCAAACCACAGCAGAGATCGCCAGTCCCATGAAATTCAATACGGTGCCAACAATCACAAAGATAAGCGCGTCTGCCTTCTTCTCGTCGTCTTGCCTGGGGCTCTCAATCCCCTTAAGGATGTAGTCAGTGGTAACGTCAAAAAGCTCACTCATAATGATGACTTTATCAAGGTCGGGGATGCTCTGCTCGCTCTCCCACTTGGACACAGCCTGACGAGAAACGCCGACTTTATCAGCAAGCTCTTCTTGGGAAATCCCCTTAATCTTGCGCAGGTTCTGTATTCTATCCGCAATGTTCATAACTGACACTCCCTTCATCTCCAGCAGCGTCACATTACCAAGAACTGCGGTTGCATGGCCACCAAGCACACTTGGTTTTCTGTCAACCGTCGGTTGCGATTACAAATTCTACTATGCATTGGCCGACTATTGCCGCTCCCGCTACTCTGTCATCCTGAGCGAGCGTCCATCCTCCCGGCTGCATTGTTTAAAACTTTTCCTCACGTAAACCAGAAGACCACCCCCGCAGGCGCGGGGAAAACTTCTTTAGACTGTTCCAATGAAGCGATTCATTGACAATCGCCCTAGTTGTCTTACAATGTCTTATAGAAGGATAGCACCAAGCGCGCTGATAATCCGCTCTGGTGTTCGCTAGAGGGGTGCATCCATCAGGAGGAAGCCATGCCAAGTGCAACTATGACCATACGACTTGATTCTGAGGACAAAGACCTCATAACCAGCTACGCTCGCGTCTTTAGCCAATCGGTCTCTGATTTCATGCGCGAGTCCGCCTTATCCCGTATCGAGGATGAGCTCGACTTGAAAGCCTGGGATCTTGCAAAGGCAGAATACGATAACAAGCCTGTAAGCTACTCTGCCTCAGAGATCGCGAAGAAGTATCTATGACCTGGGCGCTTCGGTATTCTGAAAAGGCAGACAAACAGCTTTCAAAACTGGATAAAAGCATAAGCAAGGTGATTGTCGCATGGCTCAATAAGAACATCGACGGGTGTGAGGACCCGCGCATGTGGGGTAAGGCACTATCAGCGGATCACGCAGGGAAGTGGCGCTATCGGGTAGGAAGCTATCGGATCCTCGTTGAGATACGTGATTGGGAATTGATTGTCTTGGCATTGGAAGTCGGACATCGGAGCAGTGCCTATTGAATTTATCATTTCCTAGATGAGACCTTCTATTACAACACTGGGATCACCCCCGCAGGTGCGGGGAAAACATGAGTTTAGATAGCCTACATTGAAAGGGGCTCAACCCAACGATATACGCGTGCCTTATTCTTGCCCACGGCTTGAAGCAGCCCAATCCGCACCAGTTTGGCAAAGTACTTCTTAACGCTGTCAGCGGATTTCCCCGTCAAAGTCTGTGCACGGTAGTTATTGATCTCACCATGCTCGCAGAGGTAGAAGAATATCGCGAAGAGGAACTCCCGCTCACCCTTTGAGAGCATATCGGTAATTTTATCGGGAATTATATCGGTAAGAGCACCCCTGTTATCGGGACCCTTTTCCCGGTTATCGGGAAAAGCGGAGAAGTCTGGCACATAGGGGAGTGTAACAGTCTCAACACTCCTGGCCTGCGGGAGCGCCTTGCTCCTGACTATCACGCCTAAGGTGTAGGCGATGATGTTAAGCATGAAAACCACAAAGTGAGCAGCGTCGCCCAGGCGCTCAGCCTTGTCTAGTGCGTCATAGTAACCGTACTGGTTCTGGTACACCATCGTCTCGACAGGAACCCATTGGAAGGCCTTATTCCAGTCAGCCAGTATCACTGTCTGCCAGAGCCTACCCATGCGCCCATTGCCGTCTTCGAAGGGGTGGACAAACTCGATAAGGAAGTGCATGACGCAGCTCTTAATAAGCGGGTGAGCATTGGACTTCTCACCCCACTCAAAAGCCTGCTGCATCAACGAGCCTATCTCTTCAGGCTTTGCTCCGTCATGGATAAGCTCAAAGCCCTTGTACACACCGACCTGTACACTACGGAAGCAGCCAGCCTCACGCACCAGTTTGTTTGACATGCGCTTGTGTGCAAGCAGAAAACTCTCCAGCGAGTAGGGGATATAATCATCGATGCCTTCATAGGCATCCCAGGCATTTTGCACTTCGAGGATCTCCCTGGGATCTCCAATAACCTTGCGCCCGTTGATGATGTCGGTGACCTGTTCAAGGGTCAGAGAGTTGGCTTCGATGGCAACGGAGGACTGGATGGAGCTGATGCGGCTGGCTTTCCGCAGCTTGAACAGTAGGTCGATATCGCCGACCCTCTCCATTGCTTCCAGAATCTCGACTATCTCCAGAGCGAGGCTCTCTATCTCTGGGGTTATATTGAAATCAGGCAGCTTCACCGCTACTTCACCACCTTTCGAACGGTGCCAGGGCTGTAGATTTGAAGAGTCCAACCATGTGAGTCCATTCTACCTTGTTTCGATATTCAAACAGTTTCAATTGCCTTGAATTGCATCTCTCTCATTATTCTGACGAGCAGAACAAGCGCCACAAATCCGCGACCTCAAAGCCACGCGCGGCAGCTCTTGTCAAACCCAAGCGCCCCACGCGCGTGGAGAGAGAAGAATCGTGTCGCACGCCCCGCCTAAGCAGGGCGTGCTTCTCGGCGGCTTTCCCCGCCTCGGTATTAGGCAAGAAGAGCAGTGATGCAAGATAATTGCAGACAGATATGCATTTCCGTCATTGCGAGTAGCGTAGCAGCTGACGCATCTACCTGCAGTTTCGCCCACCCCGTCGTCATTGCGAGCAGAGCCGCCAAAGGCGGCGCAGCGCGGCAATCTACGGCAGCGGCTTGGGATATGTGACGCTCTCACAGCGCATAGCCTTTCCGTCATTGCACAGTAAATACGTAGCAATCTAGCCGACACGTATGCGGTTTTGGGCAAGACGGCTGAAGTATGCCTCCTGTCATCCTGAGCGAGCGAAGCAAAGCGGAGGGTCTCGCCCTGCGTCAGCCGCGTAATCAATCACCCCCGCAAACGCGAGGAAGACTTCCCAGAAGATAGAAAGGCGGGAGGAAGCTATGATCAATTAATGCCTGATGGGATGCTGTCTGGAGGAGACAAAGCGATATACTACACAGTGGAGGTATTAGTGTAATGAAAGAGATTACAAAAGAAAGTCTAAAAGAAATGACCCTTGAAGAGATATCAAGGTATCGTTTCTATGAGTTATCAGATGAGCAATATGCACTGATAATCGCTGAGCTAGCGAGGCGCGGTGTCGTCAAGTAGTATCCTAAACGACTAACCACAACTCATTCTAGCATCCAAGCCGTCCTACGGGGCGGCTTTTTTATTGCCCTGAACGCGCCAGGTCAAGCGTGGAAAGAATTGTTTATTTGAGAAAGGAGTTTTAATGGTTGAAGCAATCCAGGGAATTAAGGAGGCAATGGAGAATATGGGTTTTGTATCCACCAAGACACAAGAGAAAGAATCATCCCTGCAAGCATAGAAAAATCAAGTTGCTCAGTGCAACTTGACAATATTACTAATCTAGTATCTACTTTTACTCACCAGATAGGAATCAAAAGAAGAAGGGTAGCATGAGACCAGAGATATGAGTCATAGCGAAAAATCAACTAAACAGGTTTACTGGGAGGTGCCAGACTATGTACACGGTGATAAAGAACAAGGTCTATAACACTGAGACAGCAAGGATGATTGCTCGATATGAGCATAAAACGCTGACCGAGACACTCTATCGTAAGCAAACCGGCGAGTATTTCATGCACTTCTTCGACTCCGCTGCAAGCGATGATGATAATCGGGCAGGCTGGAAAGGTAAGGACAAGATAGCCCCGTATGACTTTGAGACAGCGAGAGCATGGGCAGAGTTGAGACTTGATAAAGCACAGTATGAAGAGCTCTTTGAGGGGACAGTTGATGAAAGCAAGGCAGTTGCCATGACTATAAAGATCGACAAGGCATCAGCAGCAAAGCTGCGAAAGCTCCAATCAGAGACAGGCGAAACAGTCAGTCAACTTCTCGAAAAGGCAGTGGCGTATTTATAATCGCGAGCTAAATCCAACCAACAGGGACCGCCACGTGCAGTTCATTTTGTTCTTCCTTACTAGTAGAAGTACTTGCAATAATAGAAGTATAAATGCTACCATAGCGGCTATGGATGCGAAGACTGTCATAGACACTTTATTAGAACAAGAGGAGACAACACGCTACCGCTTGGCCAAGCGACTAAGGGTGCACGAGTCGCTTCTTTCACGCGCATACAACTACAAATCAGACCCTGGTTTCAACGAAGTCTCCCGATGGCTTGAAACCTTAGGTTATACGTTGGAAATTACAGTAAACCCAAACAAACCTCTGGCAGATGCCCATGTATTCGACATCAACAATTTGGGACGCAAACTGAATACCTACAACACAGACACCTACGACTACCTTGAGTTGCACCGACTGCTGAAGCAAGTTCTGGAGAGTCAGTCTTTAGCATCAGCTCCACCAGAGATACTCTTTTATCCAAGCAGCGTCAATAGCAAGGCTTGGCGTGCTTTCTACGCTGCAACCATTGCATATCTCTACAAAGTTGCAGGGGAGCAAACTCCAAGATGCGCTAGTATCAACGCCAATAAAACAGAAACTCCATGGAGTCCCATTCAGAAACTATCAAAATCGCACACTGACTTTGATGAGACCTATCTGGAATACAACGTCCTCATACCACAAGGAGAACTCACATGGATTTAACAAAAGAAGACATATTGGCGCTCTTAGACGAGCTGATTGAAATACTGAGAGGCAGAGGAATCGTCGGAGAAATAACTGTCTATGGAGGCTCAGCAATTGCCTATTATCACGATAAGCGCGGGGTTACCCGGGATGTGGATTCGATTTTTTCTCCCTATCAAGAGATAGCTGCGATAGCTAAAGAGATTGCAGCTTGTCATCAAGGATTGAACGATAACTGGCTGAACACCGGCGTAATAACCGTAATGCCACCTAAACCTGACGAGAAGCCAGAATTGTATTATCAGGATGAAAACATCTCAGTACAATTTGGGTCTGAAGAATTCCTATTGGCAATGAAAGCAACTTCGACAAGGAGAACCGAGCAAGATCTCTATGACGCAGCTCTTCTCTACAACTCCCTGTCCTTGAAGTCCTATTTGGATATTAGCGATTTGGTGAGTAAATACTACGGCAAGGGTAACTGGGGTTCACAAGAGCTCTTCTGGGAAGACATAGAAGAATATGCGAACGAGTTGACAAGAAACTGAAAGAGTACCTTCTTTACGCTTCACCCCATTACTATTCTTGATAGCACTGGATTGGTCTTGGTTAGGACTGACTAGCCCCCCCGTCGTCCTGAGTAAATGTCCACCCCATTCTGTAATCCTGAGCGAGCGCCCAATAGTGGCAACGTTCCCATCCAGGTGCAGCAGCACCGGCTTACGCCTGCTCAAGATCTGTCGTCATTGCGAGCAACGTAGCAGTTGACGCATCACGCTGTGGTTTCATCCGCCCCTCCGTCATTGCGAGCCGCGCTTGCGCGGCGTGGCAATCTACGCCAGCGGGCTGGGATTTGTGGAGCTATCACAGCGCATAACCCTTCTGTCATTACACAGCAAATGCATGACAACCTGACGACACGTGTGCGGTTTTGGGCAAGACGGCTGAAGTATGCCTCCTGTCATCCTGAGCGAGCGCCCAGTAATGGCAACGTTCCCACCCGGGTGCTGTTGACACTCCCTCTTACGCTTACCCATTACTCTGTCATTTCGGGTAGCGTAGCAGTTGACGCATCTACCTGCAGTTCCGCTCGCCCCGCCGTCATTGCGAGCCGCGCTTGCGCGACGTGGCAATCTACGTCAGCGGCTTGGGATATATGACGCTTTCACAGCGCATAGCCTTTCCGTCATTGCGAGCGCAGCGCACAGCGCGAAGCGTGGCAACCTAGGGCAGACGTGTGCGGTTTGGGCAAGGCGGCTGAAGTATGCCTCCTGTCATCCTGAGCGAGCGCCCAGTAGTGGCAACGTTCCCACCCAGGTGCAGCAGCAGCTCCCACTTACGCCTGCT
>Ga0082212_10011253_pt1 | contig 11356 bp, 8 predicted proteins | sample TergutNt197P3_FD_71548 | JGI IMG/M metagenome (GOLD analysis project Ga0082212, IMG submission 71548) | Neocapritermes taracua P3 segment gut microbial communities from Petit-Saut dam, French Guiana - Nt197 P3 | ecosystem: Host-associated > Arthropoda: Insects > Digestive system > Gut ... | reverse complement strand
GTTGTCGGTCTGGGATACAATACTTGCTGACATAAATACCTCCGTGTAAGGAAAAAACGGTAAAAGCAAAGTCTAGCATAAAACGAAGGATTGTCAACAGCATCTTACGGCACTACCCATTCAGACCGGCTAAAAGTTGCGACGATTCATGCCAAACGGGAGCATTATGCCAAGCACTGTACGCTACAAGTGAAGCAAAAATGACAACGATGGACGTTCGGCAAAACCGCATGGCAACTCGATAGAATCAGATGGCTTGTCGTCGATTTTGGAACATCATGTAAAGACCGATGAGCACCATCACGATACCGACAACGATCAATACAACGTTGATGGTACGATCAGGTTTCGGCTGTTCCGACATGTTGGCATGAGAAGGGTCGAGACCGTATAACGGTTCGATAGTTTCGGGAATCGGTTCGCCTTTGGCATCGGTGGTGTAGGAAATGCCCTTGATGGCATCGACTACTTCCATCCCCTCAGGGAATTTTATCTCTGTATCCGATTCAGTAACAGTTCCAAACTCAATGCCTGTTATCTCAAGCACAGCAAGAGTGACATGGCGAGGTGGGAAAGTAGAAAAAGACGTTTCCTGTCTCAATTTTGTTGGAAACCAAACTCTACCAATTTCCTCGCTCTCTTCCACGACAACATTTTCCGCAAAATTCACATTATAAGGTGGGGAGTACTTCCACCTAGTGTTGATGCGAATTGGCATAAACCCTCTTCGAGGATCGAGAACGAGTTCAATTTCACCAAAACGGGTTGAGGCTGGTTCATTATCAACCTCTCTTATTTCGTAGGAGAGAACTACTTCGACCATTTCCTCGCCGGGCATGAGAGTAATTGCCCATTTATCCTGTTGTTTGAGTAGGAATGAAAAAATACTCGTCTCCTCGCGAATTCCCATTCGACGAGCCTCGTCAATCGCAACAAATTTTTCGGGTAACCAAGCCCACAATGGGTTTTGAAACGCAGATAAGTCTTGTGCTGTATCAATACGTCCCGTCGCTCTATCCGGCCGCCTAATCAACACATGCGTGGTACGCCCCTCTCCTTTGCTTTTGTTGAAAGACGATTGATATTTTTGAAAGAGTTCATCTTTATCGTTAGTGGGATTAAACCCCAACGTTTCCATACGATGAGAATTGTTGTATATCCAGTGATGATAGATTGCTCTGTATGGCGGAAATGATCTGGATTCATAACTATCTCCAATTTTTTCATAAAGTCCTCCGACTTGCTTACATGTGTACTGCATATTTTCCGCAACTCGTTCCCTATCAATAAATAATTGAGCTATTTCTTGTTTCTGCCGGGCTTGCGACAGATCAGCAAAAGTTGTGTAGTCAGATGCGAACAAATTTGTTTGCACAAGGACAAGAAATGGCAGTACCGTCGCACAGAGCAAAATATTCTGTAGGACACCGACAGATGCAGACAACAATTTTCGTGACGTGAGGCACACGGTAAATGTCTCCTAAAAAGGCAAAACGAAAAAACACCCCCTGCTGGAAAGGCCGTGTACACTGGGACACAATCCATCTGTGTTTTCCAAATCAACGAATCCCAATATCACCACAAAGGAACCCCTACAGTTTTAACCTTTGTACAATACCATAACCATAAAAAAGCCGCTTTATCCCAAAAATTCAAAAACCGCCGAGCAACAAAGACTTTAGCTTCTTAAATACTTTGGCTCTTGCCCGAAACCGGGTTGATGGCTTGTCCGTTCAGTGGGGGCGTTGCAGTAAACCTCCCATTTTGCCCAAAACTTGCCTAATCGTTGCCTATTTTATGTGTTTTCACACATTTCATTACGATTTTGCAAGATTCAGCACCATACCAACTCATCAACCCGGAACCGGCGGAGAGCCAAAATTATTCTTGCACATCTACGGGAGTTTTGGCACTACACTTGCGGTTTTATGCAACTCTCGTTACAATAGGAGGCGCTTCCCCTCTTTCGCCAATGATGAGTCAAGCCGGTCCTTGGAAAATGAGTTTCACCCACGTAGCGAAGTCGGACATCGGACTGCGGCGGTCAAACAACCAAGATGCGTTTCTGGTAAGACCTGCTCCGAACCCCCGGCAGTGGCTGGATCGCGGACATGTCTGCGTCGTTGCCGACGGGATGGGCGCACATCTCGCTGGTGAAGTCGCAAGCCGATTGGCAGCAGAAATCATCACCAAAAGTTATGTGGCTCGCATGAACGAACCGCTCGACCAAGCCCTGATGCAAGCCGTTTATGATGCCCACGATGCCATTCGGGCAAAAAGCCGAGAAGAAGCCTTTCGGGACATGGGAACAACTTGTGAAGCCTTTGCTCTCACCCCACAAGGGTTGATCATCGCGCACGTTGGAGACTCGCGGGTCTATCGACTTCGGGGGCACACTCTCGATCAACTGACATTCGATCACAGCCTTGTCTGGGAAATCTGCGCAGTCACGAATTCCCCTTTCGATCAGCCGCCGAGTCATATTCCCAAAAACCAGATTACACGGTCATTAGGTCCCACGGAAAAATTGCTTGTCGATTTGGAAGGACCGATGCCCATCGAAGTCGGCGATACCTACTTAGCATGTAGCGATGGTTTAAGCGGTCAAGTTGCCGACAAGGAAATCGGGCAGATTCTTGGAGTCTTGCTCCCTGAACCTGCCGCGGAAACGTTGGTCAATCTGGCAAATCTGCGGGGCGGTCCCGACAATATCACGATGGTCATTGCCCAGACGACGGAGAGTCCAGAAGCGAGTCAGGCGGTCGATGACGAAATGGTTTCGCCCGGCTGGCACTGGGGAATAGGCGCAGGTGCTGCCGTTGCGTTGCTAGGAGCAGGAGCAAGTTGGTTCGGCGACTGGCATATTATGCATGCAGAAATAGGTATTTTCCTTTGCCTCGTTGCAGTGATTGCCGGGATTGTTTTTTTCGTGCTGACACAGAAAACGCTCTTTGCGGGTTCCCCTTATTTGCCAACGTCTGTTCCGAGTGGCAATGCCCCTTATCGAACTTGGGACTGCTCACCATCGGCAGAGTTTGCGGATGCCCTCGCAAAAATTTTACAGGAACTTCTTCAGGCAACACAGGGGCAGCAGTTTGCCGTGTCCGTTCAGACGGCTCAACGTTACGCGAGTGATGCGGTTGCAGGATACAAAAAAGGCAATTTTGCGGTGGCACTCCGTAACTACGCTCTAGCCATTAACAGTTTGATGCGTGAAATAAAAAAAGAAGAAACATAGTCCCCCACTCCTGATTCAGTTTTCGATTGCCGTTTTCTCTTTTTTCAAATCCGCAATGTAAAAGCATCCGTAGGTATGTACCCGCTCAAGTTTGTGCAGTTTCTTTGCCGTTTCCATATCGAACGACAGAATTGCTCCCAACCGGGTTTCGATTCCCTGAAACTTGACGGGCACTGGTTCGATGTAGTCCGTCCGCAGTCCGCCGCTTCTCCAGATAATTCGTGTCTTTTCTGCCGCTTGGCTCAAAATGGCATCCCACTCCGATGCCAACTGTTCAGGGTGGAAAGAAAGCCAGTCCATGTGATCCAGCAAAACGAACCGGGAGATTTTGCCACCGTTGTGCTTGCGTAAAAAGCCCTCCACCGTGTCGGTGTGCGTGCTGATTCGGTTGACCAATCCCCCCTTCAACGCTTCGAAGTTTTCACGTTCCAAGTATTCGGGACAGCACTCCTGCGTGTAACAGCCTGTTGTATAGACTCGCCAGAAATAGTTGTCCCGCGTCGGCAACGTGCCGAACACGGAATCGAGACAATCCTGAACGTACTTGACGACTCCGCCTTCGTATTGCGTTTCGATTTGTTTTCGCTGCGCCAGGGGGACGCCGAGCATCGAAAGGGTCGTATCCCTGTTCATCAGAAACTTGACCGTTCGGTTCCAGAGTTTGTCTCGAAGCCGGTGCCAAATTTCCTGTTGTTCGTCCAACGTTTCCACGTTAAGAATGTCATGGACATCGGCTCGCATTTTGGTTTTGTCGATAATTGAATTCATCAATCGCGCAAACGCTCCCGCTGTCCCACAGAAGTAAAAACTTTTGCGTTTGCTGTCGAAATACTTCCGAATGCGGCGATCCCAATACCGCTGCGCCCACGGGGATAAATCCCCACGTAGTTTGGAGCGGTAAATACTCTTGACTCCGACCAAGCGTCCATTGCCGAAGAGTTGAAAAAACGAGGCATAATCAAGATTTCTGATGCCGGACATTTTGAGTTCCAGCAGTGCGTTTTGCCGCGGATTCATATCGATGGCATAAACGTGATTGAGTCCTGCCAGGGCGTAGGAGAGGGCGTTACAACCTGCCGACGTGATGACCAAAAGGCTGTCTTCCGGAGTCAGTTGCAGTACCTGCTTATCAATTCGTGGGTCTTCCCAGCAAGTATTATAGACGAGGTTGTTTCGGTGAACGAATTGAAAGACACGACCGCTCAACCATTCGCTGATTTGTTTCATTTATTTTATTAAGTGTGAGTACGGGAAACGGGGGCAGACCACTCCCTTCCATTTTATCAGATAGCATGAAAAAAGCGAGAGGATGCTACCAGCCCAATGGCGATTTGGCGTTTTTGCTGGTACTCCGGGTGAGAAAAGTGCCGAGTATCTTCGAGGACGTTTAACGGTCATAATCGTTCCGACCGACACGTAACGAAAAATTCGAAACGTCCCGAAGAGATTGGCACAATAGTACGAATACGTCATGTTGGTGTTGCCCCCCGTATTCCATCCTAACCATGAAACGTGCCATTTCCCCTCGATGTGTAGCCTCATGGCTCTGTTGCATAGGATTTGTGAATCTTTCGGCAACGGCTTTAGGGCAGCAGACCTTTCCGCCATTGACTCCGGTCAACGTATCCCATTTCTCGATTCCCTTTGAAATAGGAGAATCCGCCCACGCCATTCGAGAAGTCGAACTTTTCTTTTCCCAAGACCGCGGCAAACGTTGGCAGTTGGTTGCCCGGCAGCCTGTCGAATCGGGGAAGTTTGCGTTTCGTGCCGATGTCGATGGAGAATACTGGTTTGCATTTCGGACAGGAACCCCAGCAGGCACTCCGACCTCAACGCCGAGTTTTCCGGAACTCCGGGTTTTGGTCGATACCCGAAATCCAGTGATGGTGCCTTCTCCCCAGCCAAGCGAATCGGGACCGATTGTGCCGCCAAAACCGGAACGGTTCCGGACAGCAAACAACGCACAGAAACCGCAACCGACGCAACTGACGAACACTGAAACCGCAACATCTGAACAAGAATCCCAACGCGCTCCCGAGTCGGAAAGAGCCCGCATCGAAAGAAATCTCGTCGAAAAACCAGATCAAATACTGGCACCCCGATTTCCCGGTGTTGCCTCTACGGAATCAGAAAAGAATCGTGAAGGGGATCTGCTCGACGATTTGCTGAGTAGCATGAGCCCCTTTTTGGATGTGCAACCGATGGCGAAAAGAAACATTTCGGGGAATCAGGTTGCGGGAGAAAGAGTAAACGTTGCGCCGAATGTTCCAAACGTTGCAAACATGCCGAGACCTTCTATGGAGGGACCCGCTGGACGAATATCGGATATTGTTTTGAGTCCAGACACGAAGCCGCAAATTGTCGTAAGATGGAACACCGGGGATGACACATGGAAAAGTGCACAGATCGACGTTTTTCGGAGCAGTGTGCCAGAGGGGCAGTGGTCTCCGATCGCGATCAATTTACCGAACAGCGGCGAGTATTGGTGGTATCTTTCGCCGGAAGACTTGAAACCGTTTTACATTGCGTTACGGATTCGCAGTGCACAAGGTGGAATTAGCGTGGACGTAACGCACGAAAAAATCGAAATTAGTCCGCGTCTGGCAACATTCCAAAGTCAACGTCCCTAAGGTGCTCTGGGAGCGACGAAACCTTTCTACGATTGCGGCTCTGAACCCTCTGTCGGTTTCTGAAATCGATCCAATATACCGTTAATGAACATAGGGGAATCTTGCGTGCCGAATTTTTTTGCCAGTTCGATGGCTTCATTAATCGCAATCGGTCTCGGTGTGCTGGTGTACAGAATTTCCGATGCTGCCAGCCGTAAAATGCTTCGGTCCACCGGACTCATTCGCGCAAGTGTCCAATTTCGGGAAAGAGCGGTGATTTGTTCGTCAATCGTTTCTCGATGGGCGATGGTGTTGTCCAACAATTCCCTTGCAAATTTGCGGAGCGGTTCCTTCCGGGGCAGTTCTTGGGCAATGTAGGAGTCCGCAAGTGCTTCCAATGAGCCGGGATTCAGTTCTTCTTGGAAAAGTATTTGGAATACGACGATACGCACCGCGCTCCAGTGGGCAAACTTCCCGACGGGGTAGTCTTCGGCTCTGTTGACTCGCTCCAGCATTGATGTTGCGACAGTGGGTTCGAACCTCGTTCCAGAGGGAAATTATCACAAAAAATAAACTCGTTGTCAAGCGAAGGGATCATGGCATAGCGTTCTGTTGCGAATACCTTTGAGAAGCAGGGGTAGCGTCCAGTGCACCACTGGGTCGATCCCCAACAATGCTCGGTCCCATGTCCGAACTGGTGAAAGGGTCGAACCGCCTTGCCCAATCTTGTTGCTCATCAAGATAGCCGGGTTGCGTCAGATTGGGATACCGGCAGTATTGTGGATCGCACAGACAACCACCGACTAAAAACAGCAATGATATTAGCAGAACACTGCGGAGCATAGTTTTGTTTTTCGTTGAAAATGTATTCGAGGTGTCTTCATTGTTCACAGGCTACATCGTTATTTCCCGAATGATATTCCTTTTGTTTCGCACAAAGACACGGAGTGCACGAAGGCATTTTCGGATATTGCGACTCCTCCGTGTGCTTGATGCCTTTCGGAGAGAAAAAATAAGGAACGGTATGGGGCTGTAACCCCATTCTTTCTGATACGGCATTTACCTAAAAACCCGTGTACTCTCTTCCTTTGTAATCGGCACGCGAAGTTCATCGGAGATGACCTGGACGTTGATTCGATGGTCTCCATCGACTTGACTGCGAGCGGCAAGACGGTACACGCTCTCACTCTTCGCGGCTAACAACGGAATCGGCTCGAACTGAACGATGCCAGCATTCGTTTGGAAACGCCCTCCTTCAGCCCTCACAAAGGACATACCCTCGGCAAGTGCTACCCGAACCTTGACGTTCTCAGCGGCTTTCGTTCCGCGGTTGGCAACACGGACTTCATACGTCACATCTTTGCCGACTTCTACCAAATTGGCATCACCGACAATCTCGAATGTAATTGCCGACAATCCGTCGATGGAGATCGGCAAGACCGACTCCGCTTTCAAACCATTTCCGCCGGTACCGGTAAACCGGAAAGAATGTTCTCCCTTCTGTGCCGGTACGACGATCAACTCGATTTCCCCCGCTTCTTGGGCTGGCAATTCTTCCAATGCCCAGTGGACGGTATGCGTCGCGGCATCATACACACCGCTCTGATTCGTACGGACAAACTGCACCGCCCTCGGCAGTGTCAGTTCCAGAGCAACGTTGTATGCCGATGCGCTTCCCTTGTTGGCAACGAGTAACCGGTAATCAGAGGGACGCTCCAAAAATCTGTTTTTGGCACCGACGATTTCCAAATCCAATACCGGTGCGAGCGCACGGATGGTCGTTGTATCTTCGACCGTCAAGTTACCATCTGCGGTCACAATGACGTGGTTCACCAAGTTCCCTGCTCCAACGCAGACCAGCGGTAATGTTAACTTCTTTGCTTCCTTCGGTCGTAAAACGGTAATTCCTCGGTTCTGTATGACACGTCCGTCTCGGTGATAAAGTCCATCGGGTACTCTTTCTTCCAGCACGACATTCGATACCGTTGCGGTGCCGGGGTTGCTGATGATAATTTCGACGTTTGCGACTTCGCCGAGTTTCACTTCTGTCGGGGCTTTGACCTCAATTTTAAGCATGGGACGCGTTACGGCAATGCGACCGGACGCTTCGCCTGTGTAGTTGACAGACGCAACGCTCCCAATTTCGCCTTCACGTACCGGAAGCACTTTCATTTCGATCATCAACTGGACATTCGGATCAAGATTGCCGACCGACCAGCGAAGTTCACCATTCGGAGAAACGTTGGCTTCGGGAATCGTCGAAAGAAGCCGTGTACCTTGCGGAACCCTGTCGGTAATCGTTACGTTTTTCGCTGCTGATCGACCGACATTTTGAATGATGGTTTTCAGCGTTGCCGGTTGATCGATCACGACTTCGTCCGGCATCACTTTTTGGAGTGTCAAATGGGGCGTTTGCAAGCCTTCCAACATGGAGGTACCGGGCATGCCAGTTCCTTCACTCGGGGTTTGCTGAATGGGAGTTGAACGGTTCGGGACAGCGGTTCGTTGCTGTGCGTCCAAGTCGTCGATGTCAACGTGAAACTCGCCGCCTTGGAATGGCAACATATCGTTCAGTCTCGAAGTGGGTAAGGCTTGTGCAGGAACGGTTGCCTCCAGTTGTTGCGGAGCGAAGGGTTCGGCATGACTCAACGGCGACGCAGTTACAGGAGATGCACTCATGAGAGCAGGCGACGGTGTCGCCGGTACCGATTCGATCAGCGAGGGGGGCAATTCCAATTCACGCACCGGAGCGGTAAAGGGATCGACACTCCCTAGCGGTGCCGCCGGTGCCGCCGGGGTGGGCGGTGCCGGATTGGCGGGAAGGGCATCCCAGTTTGCCAATGGCGGGAACTGCGCGTCTTCGCTTTGCGCGGCGGTTTGCCTAATGACACCCGGCATGGCGACCGGTTGATCTGCACGCTGATCCCCACGAAGGGGATTCGGACGAGGTGCCGCTTCTTGTAAGGTTAGCCTGCTGGGGGGAGATTGACTGAATCCGTTTGAAATCCAAAAAACAAGAGTTCCGCCAATGATGGTGAGCAGTCCAATCCAAAAGCCGAGAGATTTATTGTTTGTCATATCGCAACCTGATTGTCGTCCTGACAATTTTTGGGGCAACAAGTACCCGCCAAAAGTCCATTTCATGGGAAGTCTAATGAATACCGCTTGTTGAAACAAGAGCAATTTTCACACCCACCGGCAATTCTCGGCAATTCTCGGCAATTCTGGAGAATTCATTGACTCTCCGCCTCCGTTCGGATAGACTTTTTCTATCGTTACAATCGGAGGGAGCAAGAGATGTTCTGTTCACATTGCGGAAAAGAGTTAAGGGAATCGGCACGATTCTGTATGTATTGTGGCACACCGACCGAGCGAATGGGACAGTGCGGAGGTCTGTCCGCACTATCGAAATCTTCCGACGGAAAAGCCGTTGCCTCACTGATCTGCGGTATCATCAGTTTGTTGACCTCCGGCGGATTGTTCATTGTGCCGACCGTAGGTGTTCTTCTCAGTTTGAGTTCCGAACCGTCAGGGATTGCCAGAACTGGGCTCTACCTTAATGCCCTCGCGTTTGTGCCAGCAATTCTCTTCGTGTTCGGATCATAAACATATTCTGCGGATCGTACCCATGCAAATTATCACAGAATCAACAGCATTGCCTGAAACACTTCAAGGCGGTGCCATGAGCATCGGCAAATTCGATGGAATGCACCTCGGTCATTCGTTGATCGTCCAGCGGCTCAAAAGTTATGCTCAGCAGCGGCAGATACCGGCTATTCTCGTAACATTCGATCCACCGCCCGCCGCTCTGCTCCAACCGGGTGCCAGCCCGCCGCCCATTTGTACGCTCGAACGTAAAATCGAACTGATCCGCAACTTGCACGTCGATGCCGTGGTCGTTATTCCGACAACGCGAGAACTGTTGCAGCAAAGTGCCGAAACTTTTTTCCACGAAACGATTCAAGGGCTGTTTCACGCCAAAGTGGTTGTCGCTGGTCGAAACTTTTCCTTCGGTCGGGACCGCATCGGAAATCCTGAGGTCATACGGTTTTATGGTCAGTGGACGGGCATTGAAGTCGATATCGTCGAACCGTTGCAAATGGGCGATGACCGGGTATCCAGTTCGAGTATCCGGCGTTTGATCCAAGTGGGGCAGATGGAACGGGTCAACGAATTACTGCCGTCTCCTTACCGATTGACAGGCACCGTCATCGTCGGTGAACGGCGGGGCAGAACACTTGGTTTCCCGACTGCCAACTTGGGGAACATACAAACGATTCTGCCGAAACAGGGTGTTTACGCAACGGCAACGTGGATCGCAGGCAAGCGGTACGGTTCGACCACCCACATCGGGTCGAATCCGACGTTTGATGTTGCGACCCCCAAGATCGAAGTTTTTGTTCACGATTTTGATGGCGATCTTTACGGGCAACAGATTGCGGTTGATTTCCTTGCGTTGCTGAGGGAGCCGATTCGATTCGACTCTGCCGAAGCCCTTGTCCGGCAAATGCACGAAGATGTTCTGCGAAGTCGGCGCATTTCTTAATCTGTTCACTTCTGTGGACAATTCTTTTCGGACAACAAGACAACAAGAGGGTCAACAGATATTTTTCTTTCGCCACCTCTGTGATAGAATACGGTTATGACAAACACAACCGGCACCCATCGGATCCTTTTCTTGCGGACATTTTTCGGACTGGCGGCGTTGTTCCTTTTCACGGGGTTGCTCCACGCCCAGCAGGTAACAGCGGACAAAGAGCGACTCACGAAAACGGTTCGTTTTTTGAGCGACCCGAACTTTCAGCACGACGCAACGCCGAAAACCAATGAGGAAACCATAAATCTCATCGTCGATGCTATGACGGCTGCGGGATTTGAAGCAGCCCGAGGCGAATTTGCACTCACCCAAATCTTGGGGGATAGCGATTTTTCCATTCCCCCGAATGAACGTAGCAAGGAAAGCGTGGAAATTACGTTCCAGCGACTCACGTACACCAACATTCACGCCTTGAAAAAGGGAAAAACGAACAAGCGAATCATCGTAGGGGCGCATTATGACAACGTTGCCCAGTCGCCGGGTGCCGACGACAATGCAAGCGGCGTTGCCGTGCTCCTCGAACTGGCACACTTGCTGAAAACGTCTGCGGAATTGAACCGTGATGTCGAACTCGTTGCGTATGATATGGAAGAAGTCGGATTGTGGGGCAGCCGCTTTCACGCACGAAAACTCAAAAACCAAAACATTGATGTCGTCTGCATGCTCTGTTTGGATATGGTCGGGTACTTTTCGGATGAAGAAGATTCGCAACGCTATCCGGTCAGAAGCATGAATCGGCTTTACGGCACGAAAGGGGACTTTTTGGCAATGGTCGGCAGACCGGCAGATGCCACGCTCATGACAGAGGCGCAAAAGGCTTTCCAGAAGGGAACAACGCTCAAACTTCAGTCCTTCGCGGCTCCGAACTTGCTGGAACCGCTCTTTGCACGATCCGATCATGCTCCGTTTTGG
>Ga0082212_10011252_pt1 | contig 11358 bp, 10 predicted proteins | sample TergutNt197P3_FD_71548 | JGI IMG/M metagenome (GOLD analysis project Ga0082212, IMG submission 71548) | Neocapritermes taracua P3 segment gut microbial communities from Petit-Saut dam, French Guiana - Nt197 P3 | ecosystem: Host-associated > Arthropoda: Insects > Digestive system > Gut ... | reverse complement strand
CCAAGAGCCTAGACCCCGCGCTGGCCTCCTTCCGCTTCCGTTTCTTCAAGACCAACGTCAGCACCAACCTCACCGAGCTCATGTCCCGCGACTTCACCACGCCCAAATAATGGGAAATGTATGAACCGTAATCCCTTGCATTAAACTGGGAAACACGAAAGGAGAAAAGGGCATGAAGAGAGTATTTGCAGGTATGGCGGTCTTTGCCTTGATGGCGACAGACTCTTCCGCGACGCGCGGGATGGGCGTGTGGGAGCGCTTTGAAAGATTCCCAGAGGAGGAGGTTGAACGGCTCCGGGAGGAGTTCAAAGACGCGGGGAAACTGGAGAGATACATTAAGGAGCTTCTCTGGAGGGATAATTTCATGGGGGACGTCCCCCCGCGGTTCAAGCGGAAATTCAACGTGAGCGACGAGGTGATGCGGGCCGCGCTGATGAGCCTCATCCGTGACTGCTCCGCAAAAGTCGGGTGGCAAGATGACGAGACACCAAAGACAGGCGAATTGTTGTGGACGAGGGCGGTCCTGGGCGCCGCGATTCTATGGCTGGGCGCCTGCACGGACGCGGAGACAAAGCAGTTCCTGATGGGCATTGCCGCCGACGGCACGCAACGGAAATGGTATCGCTCGAATGCCGTCAAAGCGTACCTGTACCATGCCGACGCGCAAGAGACACGGGACACGCTGGCGCGTTTCCTTATTAAAAGGGAGGCAGAAATTTACGTTCATTTTCTGGCCGCCATACGGGTGTATGACGAGTCAGAGGACGACCCGCAGAAACGCGAGGTCATCATTGCCTCGCTGATTGTCGCGCTGGCGCAGGAGGAGAACAGAGGTTTTTTTGCCATGATGGATAAGAATCTGGCTGAGCGGAACAAGGAATATGCGACCTCCCACCAGCGTCTCGCCATGGTTCAGCGGATGAGCAAACTCCCGCCGACCAACTGGTATGGAGACAGTGAAAAGGCTCTAGACCCTGCATTGAAATCCTTCCGCTTCCGCTTCTTCAAGACCAACGTCAGCACCAACCTCACCGAGCTCATGTCCCGCGACTTCACCCAGCCCCCCGTGAAGCCCAAGCCATGACGCCCGGTGACCGCCCTCTCAATTCCTCCCCCTCGTTGGGGGACTCCCTTTGGCGCGACCGCGGCCAATGGGGCATGAGAAAAATCAACGTCCACATGAAAATGCGTTACGAGGTAGGGCGAAGATCGTCCTGCCGATCTGCGAAGGCCGAAAGCCCTCGGGAACATCCCATAGCCAACAAGGAACATTCAGCATCCACGTGAACCCCGCCGCACGCCATATAGGTGACAACGTTTAAATGACTATAATGTCCCGATGCATCCCACGGGGTGCCGTAGAGGTCGCCGTATCTACAGGTCGATTCGGCTCGCAATCGAGAGGATGCCTGAGGAGACGGAAGATCGGGGGTTGGCGCATGTTGGCGAGTCGGCTGGACGGGAACAAGCAGGGTGCACACGCGGAACCCGCAGTCGTGCGCCATATCGCCGGAGGCGCGGGCGTAGCGGTGTCCCGAGCGGTTGTAGAACGCGAAGTTGCTGCAACCGCCCCCGCGCAGAAGCCGGTTCTGGCATGAATCCGGCCATACGTTTCCGTTTCTGATTACGCGCCGTGCGCAACGATGATCGCGACGTGCGTGTTAGCGGCGGAGGTGAGGATGAGGCAGGGGCGCGTGTGGCCGGCGAGGAGTGCGAGGCAGGTGTGCAGGAGGGTGGTCGCGCCTTGCACGTCGCCGCAGAGGGTGGCGGGGTAGGGGGGGGTGTCCACTGCGTCGGCGGTGAGTCCCGCTTGCGCGAGGGCGGCTTGCGTGGCGGTCTCTGCGTCGGGCGCGAGTGCTGCGCCGAGGATGCGGCCGATGGGGCGCGCGCCTCGGCTCGCGGCGGATTCGGGGGTCTCGAGCAGGAGGGTCGCGGCGGCCTCGCCTTGGGGCTGGGTGGCGCAGGCGCGGAGGCGCGTGGCGGAGAGCGCGTCCACGCCGCCGACGGCGATGGCGTTGGCGGTGCCGTCGCACAGAAGCCCGAAGGCTTCGACGAGGGCCGCGCCGGATGCGGTCGCGCCGGAGACGAAGTTCTCGTGCGGGCCTGTCAATGACCATTCCATCGCGGCGAGGCTGACGGGCGTGTTGGTGTAGGTGTGGGGGAAGAGCATGGGCTTGACGAGGCGCGGGCCTTTCTGGATGTAGTCGGCGAAGAAGAGTTCGGCAGTGCCGAGGCATCCCCATGCGGTGCCGGAGAATATCCCCGCGCCCATCTCGCCCAGTTGCGCGGCGGTGAGTCCGGCCTGCCGGAACGCCATGCCGCACGCCGCGAGGAAAAGGTGGCTGGCGCGGTCGAGGAAAGGCTTGGGCGTGACGCCGCAGTCGGCGAGGTCGGCGTCGGGGGTCTCGAAGCCGGGGGGCGGCTCGCCTTCGGCGAGGGCGAGCGCGATCTCCTCCGCGTCCGCGCCGAGGGCGCAGATGGCGCCGAGGGCGGTGATGAGCGGCCGTGAGTGGCCGCTCATCACTGGCCGTAAACGGCCAGGCTGGGACTGGATAGGGCAGTGCTGGGACTGGATGGGCTGGGTAGCGTACGGCATCCCCATCGTGCTGGATGGAGGGCGAGCGTCCTCGCGAGCCGCAGATTCATGGGTGAGGACGATGGCGGCGTTGCAGCCGCCGAATCCGGCGGAATTGGAGAGGACGCAGTCGAGGGGGAGGGCGCGGGGGGCGGTCACGATGTCGAGGGCGATCTCGGGGTCTTGCTCGCGGAGGTTGCCCGTGGGGGGGATGATGCCGTGGCGGAGGGTGAGGACGGAGACGACGGCCTCGGCCGCGCCCGCCGCGCCGAGCAGGTGTCCGAGCAGGCCCTTGACGGAGGTGACGGGGATGCTCGCGGCGCGGCCGCCGAACACGTCGTGGATGGCCTGCGTCTCGGTGGCGTCGTTGGGCTTGGTGGCGGTTCCGTGGGCGTTGATGTGGCCGACGGCGGCGGGGGGGAGTGCGGCGCGTCGGAGGGCCTCGCGCATGACAAGGGCGGAACCTGCGCCGCGTGGCGCGGGGGCGGTCATGTGGAAGCCGTTGTTGCCCGTGGCCCATCCGCGCAGGTGCGCGAGGGGGGCTGCGCCGAGGTCGGCGCGTTCGATGAGGAGTGCGGCGGCGCCTTCGGAGAAGATGGTGCCGCTGCGGTTGAGGTCGAAGGGGCGCACCTCGTCCTTGGTCATGGTGCGGAGCGAGCAGAGGCCGCTCCATGCGTAGCGCGAGAGCGCGTCGTAGCCGACGACCAGCACGCGGCGGGCGTGGCCGTTGGTGATGAGGTTCGCGGCGGTCGCGATGGCGGATGCGCCGGAGGAGCAGGAGAGCGAGAGCGGGAGGCGCGGGCCGCCGAGTCCGAAGGCTTCGGCGAGCGCGTCGGCGGTGGTGGCTTGGGCGCAGTGGTGCGCGTCGGCGGGCGAGAAGCCGGGGGGCGTGAGCGCGTTTTCGCCCGCGTCCATGTCGCCGAAGTTGGAGGCGGTGATGAGCGCGGTGTCGCGGTGGGTGTCGGCGGTGGTGCCGTCAAGGGCTTCGCGGCAAGCGGCGGCGGCGAAGCGCGTGGCGCGGGGGGCGTGTTCGAAGCCGGGCGGCGGGGGGCAGTCGCGGATGACGCCCGCGCGTGTGCAGGCGATGCCGCCGAGGTCGAAGAGATCCATGTCCGAGATGGCGGACTGGCCGCTGAGCAGGGCTTGCCACAGGGTCTCAACCCCCGCGCCGTAGGGGGTGATCGCGCCGATGCCGGTGATGATGATGGGGGTGACAGGAGTGAGGGGAGTGAAGGGAGGATTCATTTTTTGACAGGATTGACAGGATTGTTTTTTTTGACAGGATTAACAGGATTTGACAGATTGACAGGATTGTTTTTAGACAGGATTAACAAGATTAAACAGATTAACAAGTTTTCTTTCTGACAGGATTAACAAGATTAAACAGATTAACAAGTTTTCTTTTGAAAGCATCTCTCCCCTGTCCTGTTAATCTGTCAAATCCTGTTAATCCTGTCAAAAAGAGCAATCCTGTAAATCCTGTCAAAAAGAAAATCAATGTCATTGCAAAACCTCTTTCCAGTCTTGGGGCAGCGCGGCGAGGACGGCTTCGACGACCTCATCGAGGGTCATGCGGGTGCTGTCGATTTCGAGCGCGCCGTCGGCCTTGCGGAGGGGGGCGTGTTTGCGGGTGGAGTCGATGGCGTCGCGGGCGAGCAGGGAACGCTTGACCTCCTCGGCGGACTGGTCGGCGATGCCCTTCTCGATCTCCTCCAGGCGGCGACGTTCCGCGCGCGCCTCCGCGCTGGCCACGAGGTAGAACCGCGCGGGGGACTCGGGGAACACGGCGGTGGTGATGTCACGCCCCTCGACGATGAGGTTGCCGAAGCGCGTCATGTCGCGCAGCCATGCGGTCACGCGGTCGCGCACGGCCTTGACGGTCGCGACGGGGCTGGCGTGGCGGTTGATCTCGGGGGTGCGGATGGCGTTGCCCGGCTCCTGGCCGTTCACGAAATAGGCGACCGCGCCGCCACGCGGCTCGCAGTCCACGGCGACCTGCCCCGCGAACGCGGCGACGGCCTCGGGGTCGGCGGTGTCGATGTCGTGGGCGAGGCACTGCCACGTCATGATGCGGTACAGCGCGCCCGAGTCCACGTGCAGGAACCCCAGCTCCGCGCCCACGCGCTTCGAGACAGACGACTTCCCCGCCCCCGACGGGCCATCAATGGCAATCACACGGCTTGTCATGCACACGCTCTCCTTTTTCCCATTTAGAATAGCACAAGCGCGGCCGCGTTGCCAGCCCATTTTCACTTTTTGCAGATACATCTCGACTTTCGCGGGGCGGGCTGGTATTATCGTAATTTTAATTGGTGCAGGACACCAAACAAACGGAGGATGACGGATGAAACGGATGATGATGGCGGCAAGCGTGATGATGGCGGCGGCGTGCGCGTTCGGCGCGGAGAACACGCTCACGGACAAGGAGAAGGCGGAGGGCTGGAGGCTGCTCTGGGACGGCGCGACGACGGCGGGCTGGCGCACGGCGCGGAAGAACAATACGGCGTTCCCGGAGAAGGGGTGGCTGATCCAAGACGGGGAGCTGTCGGTCATCCCCAAGGGCGGCGGGGGCGACATCATCACCGTGGAGAAATTCACCGACTTCATCCTGAAGGTCGATTACAAGGTCACGAAGGCGGCGAACAGCGGCATCAAATATTTCATCGACCCCGACATCAACGGCGGCACGTCGCTGGAGTATCAGGTGCTGGACCCCCAGCATCCCGACGCGAAACTCGGCCTGCCCGGGACGCGCTGGAACGCATCGTTCTACGACGTGATCTGCGCGCCCAAGGGCGAGGAGCTGATGAAGCCGCTCGGCGAGTGGAACACGGCGATGATCGTGAGCAAGGGCCCCAAGGTCGAGCATTGGCTGAACGGCGAGAAAGTGCTGGAGTTCGAGCGCGGCTCAGAGGCGTTCCGCGCCGCCGTGCTGAAGAGCAAGTTCAAGGGCACCGCCAACTGGGGCGAGACCAAGACCGGCCATATCCTCTTGCAGGATCACAACGATCAGGTGTGGTTTAGGAACATCAAAATCAAGGTGCTGGAGTAGTGGTTCGTGGTCAGTGGCGAGTGATTAACGGTTAGCGCGGTTGACCGAAGACAGGCAGGAATGCCTGTCTTTTTTTACGGGCGAATAATCTCGCGCAGAGGCGCAACGGCGCGGAGATTTCGCATGACGACTCCCCTTGGAAATTACTGGCCCCGTTCTCTTGCTTGACCCTGCCCGCAGATTAGGATAAAATGAATGGAATTACGCCGTATCATGGGCTGGTATGGGGCATTCGGGAGGAAGGCGCGGAGCATTGTTGCCGAAGTAAAAAGGAGAAACGAGATGAGACCATTCACATATTGCAATCCGACGAAAATCTGTTTCGGGAGCGGCACGGCCGGTACGGTCGGCGCGGAGGTCGCGGCGGCGGGCATGAGGAACGTCCTGCTGGTCTATGGCAAGTCGAGCATCAAGCGCAACGGCGTGTATGACGCGGTCACCGCGTCGCTCAAGGCCGCGGGCGTGGCGTGGACGGAGTGGCCGGGGGTGTCCGCGAACCCGCTGCTCTCGCAGGTTCAGGGCGGTATCGCGCTGGCGCGTGAGGCGAAGGTTGACGGCATCTTGGCGGTCGGCGGCGGCAGCGTGATTGACGCGTCCAAGGCGATCGCGATGGGCGTGCCGGCCGCGTGCGACGTGTGGGACTTTTACATGGGCGCGGCCGCGCCGCAGGCCGCCTTGCCGGTCGCGGTGGTGCTGACGCTCCCGGCGACGGGCTCGGAGATGAACGGCGGCACGGTCGTGACGCACGACGAGACGCGCGAGAAGCGCGCGGTGATCAATCCGACCCTGCACCCGCGCTTCTCCATCCTCGACCCCGAGGTGACGCGCTCGGTGCCGCCGGACTATGTGGCGTATTCGGCATCGGACGCGATCTCGCACACCATCGAGAGTTACCTCACGCGCGCGCCGGGCTTCTTCCCCGTGCAGGACGGTTATGCGGAGGGCGTTGTCCGCGCCATCATGGCGGCGACGGAGCGTATCCTCGCCGACCCGGGCGACGTGGAGGCGCGCGGCGCGATGATGTGGGCGGCGACGCTGGCCTGGAACTTCCTGGGTTCGTCGGGCGTGGGCGCGTGGGTCACGGCCGCGCACACGCTGGAGCACCCGCTGAGCGGGCTGTTCGACGTCGCGCACGGCGCGGGCCTGGCGGTCGTCGGGCCCGCGTGGATGGTCTGGGAGAGCCGCCGCCGCACGGACCGCATCGCGGCGTTCGCGCGGCGCATGATGGATGTGCGCATCGACGACGATGCCGCGGCCGCGGCGGAGGGCATCGCGCGTTTCCGCGCGTGGCTCAAGAAAATCGGCAACCCCGTCACGCTCGGCGAGTGCGGCGTCACGCCGGGGCAGATTCCCGAGATTGCGCGTCATGCGGCCATCCTCGCCAAGGCGTGGGGCACGGGCGAGGAATATACGGCGGAGGTTTGCGCCGAGATTCTGGGTGTTTTCATGTGAGGTCATTTCTTGCCCGCGCCATGGCAGGGCACCTAACACGCGTTTTATTATGACAGACCGTTTGACAGTTTTCGCCGTCGGGGCGCACCCGGATGACATTGAGTTCCTGATGTCGGGGACGCTCCTCCTGCTCAAGCAGGCGGGCGCGGACACCCATTACATGAACATCGCCAACGGGTGTTACGGCTCGGCGGTTCACCCCAAGGAGGAGGCGGCGCGTATCCGCACGGGGGAGGCGCAGGCCGCGGCGCGGCTCGCCGGCGCGACGTACCATCACCCGGTCGCGGATGACCTCGGGGTGCTGTACACGCCGGGGCTGCTGGCGGCGGTGAGCGCGCGGGTGCGCGAGATCCAGCCGGACATCGTGCTGACGCTGTCGCGCTATGATTACATGGAGGATCATGAGTATGCGTCGCGGCTGGCGAGTTCGGCGGCGTTCAACAGGTGCCTCGGCTTCTATGTCACGGATCCGCCGCGCCCGCCGACCAACAAGCCCGTCGCGGTTTATCACTGCCTGCCGCACACGCTGATGGATATGCAGCGGACGCCCGTGGCGCCGGAGTTCGTGGTGGATGTGGCGTCGGTGATGGACACGCGCCGCGCGATGCTGGCGTGCCACGCGAGCCAGAAGGATTGGCTGGACGCGACGCAGGGCATGGACTCGTATGTGGAGACGATGGTTGGGTGCGCGCGCGAGGTGGCGCGGCGGTGGGGGCCTTTCGAGTACGCGGAGGGCTGGCGGCGGCACAACCACATGGGTTATTGCGCGGAGGGTTTCGCGCCGCTCCAGGAGGCGCTTAAACCGTTCATCGCCGATGCAGGGAGTTGACGGGATTAGTTTCTAGTTGCTAGTTTCTAGTTTTTAGGGCTGGCATCTCACCGCTGTCAACTAGAAACTAAAAACTGTAAACTAAAAACTAGAAACTAGAAACTAGCAACTAGAAACTGAACAAGGAGCTATATGGCACGGGTAATCAGCAAGTTGGCGCCGACGTGGTGGGATTACACCACGTTGGATTCGGATATCCTGAACGATGCGGCGCGGTTGACCGCGAAGGACTTGGGGCAGCTTTCGCGCCCCGGCTTCAAGGTCACCATCTATGACACCGCAGAGGCGTTCTACGCGGCGGAGGCGATGGAGTACGTCACGGCGTGGCTTCGCGCGACGCCGGACAACCCCGCCGGGATCTGCGGCCCCATCGGCCCGACGGAGCAGCTCCCGCTGGTGGCGCACATCGTGAACGAACTGAACCTCAACCTGAAGGACGCGCATTTCTGGGGCATGGATGAGTGGGTGGAGAACGGCGAGCCGGTGCCGCCCGCGCACCCGCTCTCGTTCGCGAGGTGCGACAAGGAGATGTGCTTCGACCGCATCCGCCCGGAACTGCGCATGCCCGAGGCGAACCTCCATTTCCCCGTCGGCGACCTGGCGGCGTTCTCGAAGACGTTCGATGACGTGCCGTGCCTCCTGATGCAGGGCGGGCAGGGCGAGATCAAGCACTGGGCGTTCAACGACCCACTGAAGCGCGAGGGCGCGTATCAAGACGCGCCGCCGCCGCCGGAAGAGTACCGCAAACTGGCGGCGCGTGTCGTGGACCTGCACCCCGTGACCATCACGCAGAACGCGCGCACGTCCGGCGGCGGGAACGTCGCCTTGGTGCCGACGCGCGCCGCGACGGTGGGCCCCGCCGAGACGTGGAAGACGCGGACCGTCTCCATCTGGCACCCGGGGCATCACGACAACCCCTTCGGCATCCGCCTGAGCGCGCTGATGATTTCCAAGCGCATCGCGGACAGCAGCGTGCCGATGTCGCTCCTCGCCGACCACCCCGACGTGCGCTTCAACTACCTGCGCGGCGGGATCGGCGAGGTGCGCGTGGAGATGCATTGATGCAAGGCTTACGGATAACTTGCCTCCGGCCTGCGGATTGTGGTATTCTTTTCTTTTTCGGAAAACGAGGTGTTGTGATGAGCACAGTTAAAGTTGATAGAATCAAGAAACAGAAGCGAAAAGAACGTGAACAGGAGTGTTGAAGCCATGCATCTCATACAGGATCATATTGAAATCAAGCCGGCCGTGTGCCATGGGAACCCTGTCATCAAGGGGACCCGCATTCCTGTCTCGCACATCATCAATGCGATGGCGGGCGGCGATACCGTTGCCGACATTGTGAGCGACTATCCCGTTCTTCAGGCGGATGATGTTTATGCCGCTTTGGCGTTTGCCGGGAAACTCGCGGCATTCGAGGAAACGCCTTATGACTGTTGCCTGTCATGAACTTTTTCCTCGATGAAAACTTCCCGAAATCCGCCCATGCGTATCTGACGCAATGCGGGCATTCATGTATCTTTTGCGGGATCGCACATTCGTTGTGAATAGTGCATCACAAGGTTAGTTTTAAGTGATGAGAGAGAACCGGCCAGTGAGGAAAACGTTTCCCGTCAATGCGATGATTGAGGGGCGCAGGGTGCTTGTCGTCGGGGGCGGGCGCGTGGGGCAGCGGAAGGTGGAGTTGCTGCTGGACGCGGGCGCGGACGTGGTGCTGGTCTGTCCGGATTGCGTGGCGGAACTGACCGCGCTCGCGGCCGAGGGGCGCGTCGCGCATATCGCGCGGGCGTTCGAGGCAGCGGACGTGGAGGGCGCGGCGATGGTGTTCGCGTGCACGGATGACAAGCACGTGAACCGCCGCGTGCGCGAGGCCGCCCAGTCGGCGCGGGTGCTGTGCTGCTGCGCGGACGGGAACTGGCCGGATGGGGATTTCGTGACGCCCGCCATTATCCGTGCGGGGGAGGTGCTGATCGCGGTCTCGACGAGCGGGAAGTCGTGCCTCCAGTCGCGGCTCATCAAGGACAACCTCCGCAAGCATCTGGATTCCATCGAGAGTTCGGATCTGCTGGTGCTTGGCACGAGCCATGAGTTTTTGAGCGCGGAGGAGCGCGCGCCGTATCACCTGCTGTCGCGTGAGCGCGAGGCGCTGGGGGAGATGATCCGCCAGATTTGGGGGGTGCATGAGTTTTTCATCCTGAACACCTGCAACCGCATCGAGATCGTCGCGGCGGTGTCGCGGGAGGCAAGCACGTCGGGCATCCTGCGGCGGCTGTTGCGGTTCGACCGCCTGCGCCCGGACCTGTATTACATGAAGCAGGGGTTCGACGCGTTCGCGCACCTGTGTCACGTCGCGGCGGGCATGGGCTCGCAGACGCCGGGGGAGGTGCATATCGTCGCGCAACTCAAGGACGCGGTGGAGGAGGCGATCACCTGCGGCTGGGCTGGCTCGATCCTGCGCGGGATGTGCGACTCGGTGCTGCGCGTCTCAAAGGACATCCGCCAAGCGGTGGAGCCGCTGCTGGACGCGGTGGAGATTGAGGACGTGGCGCTGCGCTACCTCGACGAGGCGGGTGCGCTTGCGGGTAAGACCGTGCTGGTGGTCGGCACAGGGGTACTGGGCAAAGGGCTTGTCGCGGGGCTGCTGGCGCGTCGGTGCGCGTGCGTGTGGGCGTACCACCGCAACGTCCCGCACGTCGAAGAGGGGCAGACAATCGAGGTGGTGCAACTCGACGACCTGCCGCACGTGCTGCCTCGTGCCGAAGTGGTCATCAGCGCGGTCAACGTGCAGGAACCCGTCATCACGGCGGCGCGGCACGGCGCTTGCCTGAATCCGTCAGGCGCGGTACTGGTGGATCTCGGGATGCCGCCGAACATCGATGCCGCGCTCCACGCGCCCGAAGCGCAACGGCGCGTGGTCGGGCTAGACACGTTGAAGCATTGGGCGCGCGCCGCCAACGCCGCGCAGGAGCAGGTCGCCGAAATCTGCGCGAGGGTCGCCGACGCCTACCGCGACAGTTACGAGCGCATCCGCCGGAGCATGCAGGGCGAGGCGTGATGGGGAAATGAATATCCAATATCCAACACGGAATATTCAATGTCCAAGTGAAATGCGCTATGGGGCAATGGCAGGGTTGGCGGGCGAGCGTCCCCGCGAGCCGTGAAGGGCAAAGCCCTTCCGTATCATAGCGTAGGGCAACGCCCTACGTCATGGGCGTGAGAGAAACACAAGGCTGAAAGCCTTGGGGAACATCCAATATTCAACAGGGAACATTCAATGTCCAAGTTAAATGCGCTACGGGAGGGCGACCATCCCCTCCCGCTGCGATGAAATTGTGAATTATGCATTATGAATTATGCATTGATGGCGGGCGACCATCCCCTCTCTGCCCCGAAGGGGCTATATCACTAGCATAGGGCAACGCCCTATGTCCGCCGCGCCCCATGCCTGTA
>Ga0082212_10011251_pt1 | contig 11358 bp, 11 predicted proteins | sample TergutNt197P3_FD_71548 | JGI IMG/M metagenome (GOLD analysis project Ga0082212, IMG submission 71548) | Neocapritermes taracua P3 segment gut microbial communities from Petit-Saut dam, French Guiana - Nt197 P3 | ecosystem: Host-associated > Arthropoda: Insects > Digestive system > Gut ... | reverse complement strand
AGAACCGGCAGACGCTGAAAACCCCGACGGAGAAGAACCGGAAAATCCCGAAGACGTGGTTAAAGATTTTTATTTCGACTGGGTATTGACCGTCAACGGAAGCGCCGATGCTAATTTAAGCGATAAAATAAAAGAAGGCGACAAAATCGTGTGGAAATATCAGGAAGTTAAAAAAGAATTAACAGAAGGCAAAAAATAAAATATTATAATTTTTCGGATTGCGCCGTGATAAAAGCGGCGCGATTCTTTTTGTTGTGCAAACGAAAACCGCCCGCTAAGCAGGCGGTTCAAAAAAGGCTCATGCCGTTGAACAGAAGAAACCTCCGATGTATAATAGAAGCAGGTCTGACCAACCGCTCAAATACACACAGGAGGGAATAAAAGTGAAAGAAACTACAAACAGTTTAGCACATACGAAGTGGAATTGCAAGTACCATATCGTTTTTGCACCGAAATATCGTAGGCAGGTGATATATGGTAAAATAAGAACAGACATAGGGAAGATAATCAGGAAGCTATGCGAATGGAAGCAAGTGGAGTTGATAGAAGCGACAGCGTGCCCAGACCACATACACATGCTGGTGATGATACCCCCGAAACTCAGTGTATCGAGTTTCATGGGGTATCTGAAAGGCAAGAGCAGTCTTATGATATTCGACCAACACGCGAACCTGAAGTACAAATACGGCAACAGAGAATTCTGGTGCCGGGGGTACTATGTAGATACGGCTGGCAAAAACACAAATGCGATAGCGGCATATATAAGAAACCAATTACAAGAGGACTTATCATATGAACAGATGACGATAAAGGAGTTAGTTGACCCGTTTACGGGTGAGCCGACGAAAGGGAGCAACAAATAAAGAGCCGCTTTAGCGGCGGCTCGTAAATATTTGCGGTTGTCAGACCTTTCGTGGACTTTCAGTCCAGCCAGTTCCATGCCCTTACAGGGCAAGTGCAAGCCACCGGCTTAGCCGGTGGTCTTGACTTGGTTGATTTTTAATTAATACATGCCGCCCATTCCGCCGCCGGGTGCGGCAGGCATTGCGGGAGGATTGTCTTCTTTCTTGTCTGCCACAAGAGCCTCGGTCGTGAGAACCATTGAAGCTATCGAAGCGGCGTTGATAAGAGCCGTCCTTGCCACTTTTGTCGGGTCAACTATACCGGAATCTATCATGTCAACGTATTTTTCAGAGTAAGCGTCGAACCCGTAGCCGACTTTTCTTGAATTTTTGATTTTGTCTATTACTACGCTGCCTTCAAATCCGGCATTCTCGGCGATTTGCCTGACGGGTTCTTCAAGAGCCCTCAGAACTATTTTTATGCCTGTTTTTTCGTCTGCGTCAACCGACGAAGAATCGAGAAGTTTCTTAACGTCTGACAGTATATTTATATAAGCCACGCCACCGCCCGGAACGATGCCTTCCTGAACTGCCGCCCTTGTCGCGTTAAGCGCATCTTCCATTCTGAGTTTTTTCTCTTTCATTTCGGTTTCGGTCGCCGCGCCTACTTTTATTACCGCAACCCCGCCTGATAATTTCGCGAGCCTTTCCTGTAATTTTTCTTTGTCGTAATCAGAAGTCGTGACTTCTATCGCTGATTTTATCTGGCTGATTCTGTTCTTGATTTCCGACGGGTCGCCGTAGCCGTCTATGATTATCGTGTTTTCTTTGTCAACTTTGATTTGTTTTGCGCGTCCTAACTGGTCGAGCGTAGTGTCTTTGAGGTCAAGACCGAGTTCTTCTGATATGACCTGCCCGTTTGTGAGAACGGCTATATCTTTGAGCATTTCTTTTCTTCTGTCGCCGAAACCGGGGGCTTTTACTGCTACGCACATAAACACGCCGCGGAGTTTGTTTACTATAAGAGTAGAGAGAGCTTCGCCCTCTATATCTTCGGCGATTATCACGAGTTTTTTGCCGCTTTGAGCTACAGGCTCAAGTATGGGGAGAATTTCCTGAACATTAGAGATTTTCTTTTCTGTTATGAGAATATAAGCGTCGTCGATAACGGCTTCCATTTTATCTGTGTCCGTTACCATATATGCCGAGATATATCCCCTGTCAAACTGCATACCCTCGACTACTTCGCAGTATGTGTCGGTGGATTTTGATTCTTCAACGGTTATAACGCCGTCGCTTGTGACTTTTTCCATAGCGTCAGCGATTAATTTGCCTATAACCTCGTCGCTTGCCGAGATTGTCCCGACCCTTGCTATATCTTCTGAGCCGTTAATGGGCTTTGAATTGGCGGCGAGGGCTTCTATCGCCCTGTCGGCTGCGGCTTTTATGCCTTTTTTGACTATCATCGGGTTTGCGCCGGCTGTGACGTTTTTCATTCCCTCACGGATTATTGCCTGAGCAAGTAAAGTCGCCGTAGTAGTCCCGTCGCCTGCCGCGTCGTTTGTTTTGGTCGCGACTTCTTTGACTAATTGCGCTCCCATATTTTCAAAAGCGCATTCGAGTTCAATTTCTTTTGCTATAGTCACGCCGTCGTTTGTTATAAGCGGCGAGCCGTATTTTTTATCAAGAACTACGTTGCGTCCTTTAGGTCCGAGAGTTATTTTAACCGTGTCGGCAAGTTTATCCACGCCTGCCATTAAAGCGTTTCTGGCTTCTATGCCGTTTTTGATTTCTTTTGCCATAAATTTATTATACCTCCGAAATATATTTTTTTTGTTGTGTAGGGGCGACCATTGGTCGTCCGTGCAAAAACAATAAGATTTCGCGGACGCGCAATGCGCGCCCCTACGGTTTATTATTTTTTTATTCGCTTACGACTGCCAGAATATCGCCCTGTTTTACTATAACATACTCTATATCGTCGATTTTTATTTCTGTGCCGGAATATTTATTCGTGACGACCTTGTCGCCTTTTTTGACTGTCATTACAATTTCCTTGCCATCGACGATACCTCCGGGACCCACTTCGATAACTTCGGCGACCTGCGGTTTTTCTTTTGCCGAGCCGGTCAGGATTATGCCGCTTTTTGTTTTTTCTTCAGCGTCCGCCATTTTGAGAATAACTCTGTCTGCCAACGGTTTAAGTTTCATGATTTTCTGCTCCTCCTAATTTATTATTTTTATTTTATTATTTTTTTCGTAGGGAATGCCCATTGGGCATTCCGCGGAACGCCGGGTCGGCGTTCCCTACATTTCGGCACTCTTATATACCGAGTGCTAAACAACAAAGACTATTCTATATCAATCTAAAAAAAAAATCAATATATTTTCCCTACATTTAACATTTTTTTAACAATTTTACTTTTTTATTTTTAATTATATAGATAAATTTGTCAATCATGGGCGCAAAGTGTTAAAGTTAAAGACAGATATATAAAATTTAACACAAATTTTTTTTGTTTTAACAATTTAACAGTCAGTATATGATATAATTAAGAACAGTATATAAAAGATTGGAATAATTTCAAACATGAACAATAACAATAATCAGAATAGAAATCAGAATCAAAACAGAAATACAGGTAATCGTCCAGGTAACAGTAACATAAACCGCAATCCAAACCGAACCGGCAGGGTAAATCCAAATAATCCCAAAAGTTACGCGGCTCATCTTTCGCGTGAAAATAAACGGCGGCAAAAACGCCGCAGAAGGTCGTCTGCACTCGCAAGATTCGGGTTCAGAGCCATGATGTTTTTGTTCTTTTTTATAGCGGTCGCGGGAATATTTCTTGCTTTATTTTTCTTTAACCTGACAAAAATCAATGCCCCTCAGGATATATTATATACCGTCACTACTTCAAACGTAAAAAAAAGCGAGCCTAAAAATATCTCTGTTGATTTTGACACGGGGTTTTCCGACGGGCAGTATTATTTTCCCGTAAATAATATTATGGAAACGCTGGACTTCGCTTTGGCGGGGGGAAACAACGAGATTACTTTCAGAAGAACAGATTACGGCGACGGCGAATATGTAAAATTTATCGTAGGCACTAATATAGTTTATATCAACGACGAAAAATATCATCTGACCGTCCCGTCTTTTATGGACGAAAATAATAATTTATATGTCCCGCTTGAATTTTTGGAAAATACTTTTCAAAATCTTGAGTTATCTTTCGACGAGAAAAACAAAAATAAAATAACGGTCGATATTCCGGATATTACAAAAGCGTGCTTTAAAATACAGAAAGCGCAGAAAATAGAACCTGCCGACGAATTTTCAGCCCCGTACTTCAACAGCGAACCAACCGAGACTTCAGATACCACAGAACCTGAGACGGAAACAGAAACAGAGACAGAAACAGAGACAGAAGATATAACAGAAAGCGTCACGGAAAATGTTACAGAACCCATAGCGGTCGATTTGACAGAATACGAAAAATATTTTAACCCTCCGGCTGATACGGCGGACGAGTATATTACTTTAATCAATCAGACAAACCCGTTGAATCCGCAGGATTACGCCCCGACGGATTTGATTGCCGTAAAAGACACAAGGGCGGACCGCGCGGCGCGGCAATTAAGATTATATCCCGCAAAAGCCCTTGAAGCGTTTTTAATCGAGGCAAGGGCAAACGGGCACACAAACGTGACGGTCACAAGCGCGTACAGACCTTATTCTGAGCAAACCGCGTTGTTCAACAACGAAGTCGCCAGAGTGGGTTCAGAAGAAAAAGCGGCGACTGCCGTTGCGCGTCCGGGGCAGAGCGAGCATCAGAGCGGGCTTTGTCTCGACATGCACTCTTATTCCGCGGTAAACCAGAATTTCGGCGAAACCCCCGCAGGCAAATGGCTTGCCGATAACGCGCACCGTTTCGGGTTTATTTTAAGATACCCCGCGGACAAGACAAATATAACGGGGATACAATACGAGCCGTGGCATTTCCGGTATGTCGGCAAATACCACGCGACGCGAATGTACGAACTGGGGCTGTGCTTTGAAGAATACTGGGAGCAGTATCTGGGGGAATAGAAAATAAATACTTGAAATAAATAATAAAATAGCATATAATATGTGTATAATTATAATATTAAGAAATGGGAAAAATAAAATGCTAAAAATTTATTTTGATTCATGTATCTATAACAGACCTTTTGACGACCAGACACAGGCTAAAATCCAAAATGAAACTAACGCAATAATGGATATTGTAAATTCCATTGATGAAAATGATTACAAGATATACAGCAGTTTAGCCGTTGAAATGGAAATAGACCAAAATAAAGACGCTGATAAGTTATATAAAGTATGGTTGTTCTATAATTCAGTAAAGCCTGACAGAATAAAATTAAATAAATCAATAGACGACAGAGCAAATGAATTATTGGCAAAATATAATATAAAGTATAAAGACGGATTACACGCAGCATACTGTGAATTGGAAAACATAGATTATTTATTATCAACAGACAAACTATTTATAAATGCGTCAGGCAGAGCAAATTTAAAAGTAAAAGTAATGAACCCAAAAGATTTCATAGAGGAGGTGTCATAACATGACAAGCGCGGTAACATTAAAAAATATAAATTTGTTAAAAGAAAAAGGATTAAAGATATTGGCAGAACATTTAAGTCCTGTGGAGTTAATAAACTTTATCCGTTTGTTTAGCGACGGAAAAGGCGATTTTACCAAAGAAAGACAGGATATGGATATAACGAGAGAGGCGTTTTTGAAATATGCGGCAGAACATGGAGAATATGCAGATTAGGATTAATTAAGGGCGGCTACATATAGCCGCCCTTATGGTTTGATTATATAACCTATAATCTCTTTTCTATTTCTTCTTTTTCTTTCGCGTATTTCGGGTTGCCGAGAAGCGCGAACATATTTTTCTTGTACGCCTCGACACCCGGCTGGTCAAAGGGGTTTACCCCAAGTATATATCCCGATACGGCGCAGGCTAACTCAAAGAAATACACGAGTTCGCCGAAGTTTTTCTCGTCGCGTTTCTCTATGTCTATGATTATATTCGGCGTGCCGCCGTCGGTATGCGCGAGGGCTATCGCTTTCATCGCTTTATCGTTTACATAGTCCAGATATTTGCCGTCAACATAATCCATGCCGTCGATTTTTTCCGAATCCGCGGGGATTTTAACTTTATTCTGCGGTTCTGTTATGTTTATGACGGTCTCAAACACGATTCTTGAGCCGTCCTGTATGAATTGTCCCAGAGAGTGAACGTCGGTTGTGTAAATCACAGACGACGGGTATATGCCCTTTTCGTTTTTGCCCTCGCTTTCGCCGAATAACTGCTTCCACCATTCGTTCATCATAGTAAACGCGGGCTCGTAAGACGCTAAAATCTCTATGCTTTTGCCTTTGGAATGCAGGATATTTCTTAGAACGGCGTATTTCATAACGTCGTTTTCCTGCGGGAAATCCAGATATTTTTTTCTTGCCTCTGCCGCCCCGGACATGATTTTGTCAATATCCGCGCCCGATACGGCGATTGGCAGAAGCCCCACGGCTGTCAGTACCGAATATCTGCCGCCCACGTCGTCCGGCACTACGAAAGTTTCGTAGTTTTTTACTTCGGCTAACGCTTTGAGTTTGCTTTTCTGACCGTTTTTATCAGTTATTACAAATATCCTGTCTTTTGAGTTTTCGCCGTATCTTTTTTCTAAAATCCCCCTCAGAATCCTGAAAGTTATCGCGGGTTCTGTGGTTGTCCCGGATTTTGAAATCACTATAACGCTGAAATCTTTGTCTTCGCAAATCGAAATCACTTCGTTGAGATTATCGGAGCTTATCGAATTTCCCAGAAAATAAATATCCGGCGTGTCTTTTTTGAGATTATTATATAACGGCGATTTTATAAATTCTATCGCCGCTCTTGCCCCAAGATACGAACCTCCGATTCCGACGACTATGACGGCTTTTGAGTTTTCGATGATTTTTGCGGCGGCTTTTTTGATTCTCGCGAATTCTTCTTTGTCGTAATCTTCCGGCAGGTTAACCCAGCCTAAAAAATCATTGCCCGCCCCGTTTCTGTTTATGATGCTTTGCAGCGCGATTTTACCGTAACCCCACATTTTATGGGACGTTAATTCTTTTTCTGTTAAAAATTCTCTTAAATACTTATCGTTTAATTTTATTGGCATAAAAAATAATTGCTCCTTTCTGTTTTTTTGTTATTGTTTTTTATCTATTATACAACAGATTTATATATAAGTCAACAAAAAAAATGCTTGACAAAATTTTATGTCTGTGATATAATACATATATAAAGCAAGAAGAGGTTTTAACCTCTCCTTGCGGGTAACATTAGGAACGATGGTCTTTGGTCTGGTCATCGTTCTTTCTTTTTTGTATTTTGTTGGCGATATGATATGTAATTTTCTCTATTGCCTTGCATATAGCCCATACTATTACGCCAACTAATACTTTAAGTAAAACTTTTTCCATTTTGCGGACCTCCTTTCATAGGATTACGATATGACAAATTATAACTTATAACGTCACATCGTAATTCCATGAGCCTCGGCGCGCATTATCCAAAAACATTATTCCGTTGCCACCCGTTTTCTATTATACAACAGATTTATATATAAGTCAACAAAAAATATTTGCAAGCGGCGCGTCTGGGAAGCCGCGCCCTACGATTTCTACTCAAACGTGAAAAATATTCAATTAAACGGTTATTGATTTAAGATATTTCTTTTGTTATAATATGCATGAAATAATTTTAAACAAAAGGGGGATATTTTTATATGAACATCAATATCGGGGAAAATATCAAGAATTTACGAAAAAGGAGAGAAATAACGCAGGAAGAACTCGCCGACCATTTGGGCATATCGTTTCAGTCAGTCAGCAAATGGGAAAGAGGCGACGGTTATCCCGACATAACAATGCTCCCGGATTTAGCCGACTTTTTTAACATTTCGATTGACGAACTCATCGGAGCAGACGGAGACCCCGGCGGCGGATATTTTCATAAAATATATAAAACAGCGTATGTATATGAAACTAAAGGCGAATATAATAAAGCTGTTGAATTGCTGAGAGAAGTTTTAAAGAAATACCCCAATCATTATGATTTGACATCGAAACTTTCTTCGCTGTTGTTGTTTTTGGACAAAGATTCGGAAGAAGGGAAAGCATTGGCGAAAAAAGCCATAGTTTTATGCGAACGTAAACTTGACGGAGTTATGAGTGAAAAAGCCCGCGCCACAGCGAAAGCTACTCTGTGTTTTTTATACGACAATATAGGCGAACATCAGAAAGCGAGGGATTTGGCGAGCAAACTGCCGCATGTCTGGGAAAGCCGCGAAGTGCTTTGGGGCGAACTAAAAGAGGAGCAGGAATATGTTCATTATCTTAAATGGTCGGCACGTATTCTTTTATCAATTATAAGTCAAAAAATAGACGGTGTTTATGATATTTCAAAAAAAATAAATATTAATGATATGCTTTTTTTCGGCGTGGATTCCGAAGTTGTAAATCAAGAAACCAAACGCGATATTGTTGAGAAAATTGTCGGGTTTTTGGATTAAACATAAAATAAAACCGTAGGGGCGGCCCTGTGTGGCCGCCCTCGTGAAAAATTTACGCAAATATTAATTTTGGGCGACCGCAAGGGTCGCCCCTACGCATTAATCAACATATATCATATATCAGCCTATCAAAAAATACTTCTTCGCCATTTTCCCGAAGATTCCCCAGAAACTGATTCTCTCGATTGATTCAGCCGCCGTTATATTCACGGATTTTATGATATTGCCGTCGATTAAATAGTTTATAGTCCCGATTTTCTGCCCTTTTTCTATCGGCGCTGCGACAGTCGGCGAAATCTCGATTTGTTTTTCTATGCTTTTCTCTTTGCCTTTATTGATTAAAAAAGATTCGGTTTCGTGAGTCGCTTTCACTCTTTCGCTTACCCCTCCGGTGACTCTTACGGGTTCAAATTCTTCTTTGGGTATTTTATATACGCCGTAAGTCGCAAAACCGTAATCCAATAATTTTTTCGCTCCGGCAAATCTTTCGTCGGACGACGGCGCGCCCATGACTACGGCTATTAGCTGCATGTCGTTTCTTAGAGCCGAGGCTGACAGGCAATATTTCGCAAGCCCGGTCGAGCCTGTTTTCAGCCCGTTCGCGCCCGAATAAAATCTTATAAGCTTATTTGTGTTCGACAAACCGAACGCGCCGTCACGCAAACTATCCATCCAGATTGTCGTGTAATCAAATATTTTTTTATGCTTGATTAATTCCCTTGACATGAGCGCAATATCTCTGGCTGAAATCTCGTGACCGTCCTCGTCAAGCCCTGTCGTGTTTTTGAAAACTGTGTTTAACATGCCGAGTTCTTTTGCCCGTTCGTTCATTCGCGCGACAAAAGCGTCAACGCTGCCCATCAAATGCTCCGCGACCGCGACTGTCGCGTCGTTTGCCGACGATACGACTATGGCTTTGAGCATGTCGTGCATAAACATTTCCTCGCCCGCTTCAAGATAAACCTGCGAGCCGCCCATAGAGCTTGCGTATTCGCTTACCGAAACTTTATCTTCGATAGATATTCTCCCTTCGTCTATACCCTCCATGATTAATAATAAACTCATGATTTTTGTCACGGACGCAGGGGGGAAAGCCTCGTCGGCGTTTTGTTCGTAGAGAACAATCCCCGTGTCGGCTTCTATTAATATAGCCCCGTCGGCTTTTATTCCAAGCTCAGGAGAACTAATAACTATCCCATGCGTTCTGTTTTCCTGTTCTTTTTCGTTCTCTTTCTCTTTGGCATAGACAAAATTAAAATTAAAACACGCGAAAATAATAATTAAAACAATAATAAAACATATTTTTTTAGTTTTTTTCATAAAAAATCATCACACTCCTGTTAATTAAAGAGTATGACGATTTTCTTTTAATTATTACACGTCAAGACAATTTTTATTATTTCGCTATTTCTATGTCGCTTGCCCATACCCATGAATATACGCCTTTCAGCAATACGCTTTTGCTGTCTTTGCTGAGCTGTGATATTTCGTCCGTCTCGCCTTTATAACGGTCGGGGATTACTTCGCCCGTCGCGTATTTTTCGGCGGACTTCAGAATTTTAACTTTGTCGCCGGCTTTAAAATCAACCGCAGGTTTGTCTGCGCCGTCTACAATCCATGCTTTAACGTCGTCAAGAACGGCGTTGACAATTTTTTCATCGTCTGAATATATGACAAAATCAACGGGGTTTAATAAATCAAGCGAAAAGATTCCCATAAGCGACCTTGCGTCTACCGTATATCTTCCCTGATGAAGGTCTAAATCCACCGAGTGTTTTACCGTCACATTGACGAAATTTCTTATATACTCTATTGTAACAAGTTTTATTTGAATTTGTTTCATATATTTTCTCCTTAATTAATTAAAATTCTCTTATATACTTCATATTACCAAAGTGTAAGCAACATCTTTCCTGTAATGATTTAAATCTCTACTTTTCTAGATAAGAAACTGAAATACAGAAGTTTGTGAAGTTAGTGATAGGGATACTTTCCCGAACACAATCTAGTCTTGATGCATTCGTGAATATAAGCTTAAGTTTGATTTGTTACCGTCTCTCACAAGTACCGTATTTTGCCAGAACTTCTGAGACTTCAGTAGCTTTATCTACTGAACGGTTCTGTCTTTCGTATAACGACGCATGAATATTTTCTTAGTTTTCTCCCAGTTTCTTTCTATACCAACCACCTACACTTATTTTGCAGGTAAGATATACTAAACAAAATATAGTGCCTTGAAACAAATGATGTAGAACTGCCAACCATTATCCTCTGTCATTTGTTGGAACGTGTAGATAAGGTAAGGCTTGCTTTTATGTTCGCAATAAAAACTTTTGTGCTAACCCTGGCACAAAGTTTTCGTCTGGAAATTCGTCCAGAGATAAACGCTCCGAGTAGAATTGAAACATCTTATCTCCTGCCATGCTTGTTAGTAAATATTTAAACTGTGACATTTCACACACTTTTCAGACAATGGAGTCCCCGAAGTTTTAAGCAGCAGGATAAAGCAGTCTGGGAGTTGAGACCGTATTGGAAGCTAAAATGAATGTTGCAGGAGGTATGAACACACATACATAGAATGTTAAAAAATTGCTGTAGAATTTAATGGCGTGCGGCACTAAAATGAACAGAAGAATCCCTTTGGAAATGTGGCCTAACACCATTAACGTTCAAGCTACTGGATATATGTGGACCGGGTAGCATAGAGGGTATAACGTCTGGCTACGGGCTGGACGGTCCGGGGATCGAATCCATTTGGGGGCGAGATTTTCCGCACCTGTCCAGATCGGCCCTGGGGCCCACACAGCCTCCTGTACAATGGATACCGGGTGTTTCCCGGGGGTAAAGAGCGGCCGGGGCGTGACGCTGCCCCCCTCACCCCCTTCTAGTGCCGTAGTC
>Ga0082212_10011250_pt1 | contig 11358 bp, 7 predicted proteins | sample TergutNt197P3_FD_71548 | JGI IMG/M metagenome (GOLD analysis project Ga0082212, IMG submission 71548) | Neocapritermes taracua P3 segment gut microbial communities from Petit-Saut dam, French Guiana - Nt197 P3 | ecosystem: Host-associated > Arthropoda: Insects > Digestive system > Gut ... | reverse complement strand
GAGCGATTCGGGCTTTTATCAGTTCAATGTCTGCGTGCAGTTTTTCTAATTCTGTCGTTACCTGTTCATACGCTTCCTTACTGACAGCATCTTTTTCCAAGAGCGATTTTTGACGAAAAACCCTGTCTTCAGCCAAAGGGACTTGGGCTTGTAGTTTCTGTAATTCGGCTTGAAGCGGCCTGTCGTTTATTTTTGCCAATAATTGTCCTTTTTTTACGGATGAACCTTCCTGAAAAAAAATGTCTGTGATTTTTCCGGAACTTTCAAAACTCAAAGCAACTTCTTCGTCAGGAATCGTTATTCCTGTAATAATAAGAAAGTCCGTTAAGGTTTCTGGCTGTATGACTTTTGCATTCACATTGAGCGGCATACCTCTACCGCCTCCACCACCTGCAGGTACTGCCGGAGTAGCCGTACCCTGAGGGGTATCTTCTTTTTTCAACTTTTTTTTGATCGTAGGGTATAGCGCCATTCCCGCAATAAGTAACGCAATGGCGGAGAACAAGATTATCTTCGTGCTGCTTTTCATCTGTATATAGCTATTTATACTTATTATTTAGACTCGTCTGTATCAAATTAGTTTAAAAAGACTCTCAATTTTTAATTCCTAATTCCTAACTCTTAATTATTGATTGAATATATTATTGTCTGAGAAACTTAATAAATTTAGGTAAATCGATATAGGGAGAATAACGGAATCCTTTCCTCATATTCCCGTATCTGTCGAAATCCCATACATGATCGACCGTAACACCTAATCCGTTCCATACATCTAATGATACGCCGGTAACGACCATATTTTGCCCCGGAGAAAACATCATCAGGTTGCGTGGAAGTTGATTATATAGCGAACGCTGATAAATTCCATGCAAAATCACTCTTTCATGCAGACGATAAGATGCGCCCACAAATCCGTTTGCAATGATGTTAGATTTTATTGGCCAGTCCGGTGCAAGAAGTGATTGAGCATACGACAGATTGTGATATTGAGATAAACCGATTCCTCCAAAAAAATCCAATTTTTTTGTTGCCTGATAGTTTAGCGTCGGAGAAAAAGTAGTTACACCTCCAATCATTGGCATCTCCCAGTTGGATGCGCCGAGATTGAAATAGGCATGCGGTTTGAATTTGGGAAACAGTAACATGAAAAGGTCTTGTGTCTCTTGCATATTTTGTTCGGAACTGTTACCAATCGGCTGTAGCTTAAGTAGTGAATCAATATTTTGATTTTCCAATTGTGGAAATGCAACAATTGGTTGATTTTGAAGTTGAACAGAATCAGGCAATATGGGTATTTCGACCCCGTCCCGCTTGTTTGAAAGTGAATCGGGGATAACGACTTCTTGTGCAAAGGAGTAAAAGCCATTTGCCAAAGTGTACAATACCAGTGCTAAAACCAATCTTTTTATCACATAGCAAAGGTATGTGTTTTTTTTTACAATTCAAAATGTATGCGATAGCGCTAAAGTCAAATTTCCATTGCTGTATCCGGGAAGAATGAATGTTTGAAGCTGTTTATCTTTTCTTCCCAGTGATTTTTGCAGGTAAGGATATACCCAGTATACCGCTTTGGTAGAAAGAATTCCGATTCCGGCGCCAGCAACGACATCGCTCACCCAATGCCTGTTGTTATAGACACGGGCAATGCCAACAAACGTAGCTGCACTGTATCCGCCGATGCTTATCCAGATTGATTGGTCTTTGTATTCCTGATAAAGAAATTCGGCAGCAACGAAGGCGGTTTGTGTATGTCCCGATGGAAATGAATGATTATTGGAATGGTCGGGCCGCTCTCTGCCGCTGACCATTTTTGTTCCCTGCACAATACCTCCGGCAAGCACATTGCTTAATCCGTAGAGAACAGTCATATCCAATAAGTTATGGGCGCTTTCTACCTTGCAGAATTTCATCGCATAAGCCGCAACAGCCGGAGAAAACTGTACGTAATCATCGGCTTGTATATGCCAAAACCTGTCATTCTGTTCAAGAGAATTACGTACATTGTGGTCTATTTTCCGAATACCATTATCACCCAACGAAATAAGTCCATAGGTAATCATGGCGGCAGGAAGGGCAATTCCGATAATTTCAGTTGCTTTATAACTCTGTTTCTCAGAAATTGTATCAACGATAAGATTAGTGAAATTATCTTCGCTCACTTGTCCGCACAAGGAAACATGGACAATCGGCAACAATAAGAATAAAGCCAGTATTTTTTGAGCGTTCATTTTTTTTTCTTTTTTTGTATGGGATTATATGCTAATAACAGAAACATATATCCTTTCACTTTCTTTTAAAGTAATAGAACCGAATATCCTGGTCGCCATCCCGTGTATTATTGACAAAATTTTCCAATAGATTGAAGTCGTAATAAGTCCCATATTTCTGCAATACTTTCTCAAAGCTATGGTCGCCAGTCAGAAAATATCCTTCGTTGGGCGCTTCTTTTTCAAAATTCCGAAAATGGTTGTGCAAGTAAAAATTCAATCCATACATATTGCTGTATTCAAATAAGTTGGACATTACATATAAATTATCGTTTGTAATTGGATAATGGGCAATCAGGTTTTCTGCAACCGGTCGAACGCTGACAGCATCTTTATAAGCCGGAAAAATCAGAGCGTCCATCAGTAAAAACAAACTCAAATATACGCCGATAACAGCGTATAAAGTTTTCAAATACAATTTTTTACGGAATGAATTAAAAAGAATATAAATAGAATAAATCAAAAGAACTAATAAAACAACAGAAAGCATCTGAGAGAAATGAGCGGTTTGCCAAATATCAGAAAATTGCTGCAGGAAAGATGAATTTTTTACTACACTTGCTAACAAGTCGACAGGATTGACCCAATCTGTTGTAATGGTCAGTAACACAATCATACCGACTATACAAGCAACGATTCCGATAAAGAAGGCAAAAATCCGGCTGATTATTACTTTGTATTCTGTTAAGTATAAAACATATTGAGCAATAAAAACAGCAATAAAAGGATAAGCAGGCATTAGATAGACGCTTCGCTTACTAATTGGTATGGAATAAAACAAAAAAGTAACAATGGCGGCAACCGCCGAAAACAGTTTGATTTTTTCCATTTGGATAAAACGTTTCCATAGGGATTGTATCTTGGGTAATCGTTTATAAGATAAGTCGAAAAGAGAGATAATGAGTAATATGGTCCAGGGAATAAATCCGGCGGCCAACATGGCCCAGTTATACCACCAACCTTTTCTATGACCTAAATCGTAGGATATCTTCAAGTCGTTTATTCCCAAAAAACGACCGAAGTTTTCCGCCCAAACCAAATCTAAAAATTTCTCACCGCCTCTTTGGTAAGCCAAAACATACCATATAAGCGGTAGAATTGATGCAAACAATGCCAAGGGGATCAGTTTGGCAGCAATTTTCCAAAAATTATAACGTAAAAACAAGAGGTAGGCGCCGAAAATAAGTAGAGGTAACACAATCCCCACAGGCCCTTTGGTTAGAGTGGCTAAACCCAAAATAACCGGAATTAGCATGGGAAATCCGGTCAGTTTTTTTTCATCTTCCCATCTGAACAATCGCGTTAAAGCCCAAAAGATTAAAAAGGTAAGCAACATATCCACACGTGCTGTCATGGCTGCTCGATGCAGTTCAAAGGTGGTAAGCATAATCAATGCGGCAAGAAAAGCCTCCTGCGTTCGCAAGTTTCTGCCGAAAAACAAGAAAGAACAGACAATCAGTCCCAGGAAAGCTATAGCCGAAGGTAGTCGGGAAGTAAATGGGGTGACTTTTCCACCCGGCAGCGAGAAAACAGCGGTCAACCAATGCATCAAAGGAGGTTTATAAGCAACTTCGTCGGCATACACATCCGGCAAAATCCATTGGTTTTTTTCGATCATGGATACGGCAACCGATGCTTCACGCGGCTCGCTTTTTCTGTAGAAATCGCCACAGCCAACCCAAAGAAAAACGCTTAATATGGTGATTACCGTCAGCAGCGCCATCGGTTTTTCAAGATAAAAATACTGTATGGCAGGTGGCCTCATCGTCTTTTTTGTTATTTAGACTGCAAATATAACTGAAATTTCGTTGAAATTGTTTAACTTTACCGTTGATTTTTAAAATATACTACAATGTTTTCAGGAATAGTGGAAGAAGCGGCTACGGTTGTAAGCTGTAAAACAGAACAAGGAAATTTACATTTAACGCTGAAATGTTCCTTTGTTAATGAATTAAAGATAGACCAAAGCGTGGCTCATAACGGGGTTTGTCTGACAGTAGTCGGTTTGACGGAAGATACTTATACGGTTACGGCGATCAGGGAAACTTTGGAGCGTTCGAATCTGGGTCTGCTGAAAGTCGGAGATAAAGTAAATTTAGAGCGAAGCCTGCTGATGAACGGTCGTCTCGACGGACATATCGTACAGGGACATGTCGATCAAACGGCAGTTTGTACCCAGGTAGAAGAAGCCGACGGCAGTTGGTATTATACATTTGAGTATGAATTTGATCAAACAATGGCGAAACAGGGATATTTAACTGTAGAAAAAGGTTCGGTATGTGTGAATGGCGTCAGTCTGACGGTTTGCAACTCCAGGGATAACAGTTTTCAAGTTGCCATTATACCTTACACACACGAAGTTACCAATTTTCATCAAATCAAACAGGGGACAGTAGTAAATTTGGAATTCGACATTATTGGAAAATATATTAGCAAGATTAATCAATATTGATGGAGACAAATCAGAAAGATGAAAAATATCAATTCAAATAAAAATTGTGTCTTTCCCCTGTAAAAAACATTTTTTCATTAAACCCGTTTGGAAAAATACGTTTTTCTATGTACTTTTCCCCTATAAATTCTATAGATTGCTTCGCTTCGCTCGCAATGACGTATATAATTCTTTGACACTACTACGTCATTGCGAGCGAAGCAATCCAGTATAATTTTTATATGTTTATGTATAATTGGGGATTTTATGCTAACTTTGCATTTTGAAATTTAGAAGTAATTCAAATGAACAAAGGAAAGAAAACCATAGCATTAGCGTTTTTGATGATTGCCAACGCAATCATTCTTGTTCATACTGTTATTCCTCACCACCTCCACAACTGTATTCCTATTGCATTTGTTACCTCTCAATACCATCACGACAACCAACCTGTTGGGCATTGTAACGACCATAACTGTAACGGAAATTTCGAGGACTGTGCACTAACAAAAATTTATGTAAAGTTTGACAATGATAGACAAAAAGTTCAATTACATAGTTTTGATTTTGACCTGTTGCCTTGCGTTTTCATCCTGTTTTCGGATTATTCAACACCCCCAACTGCCGATAATGTCGGGTTGTCGTTCAGGCAAAAGCCATACTTAATATCCTATCATACCGAATATATCTCTCAATCGCTCGGATTGAGAGCGCCTCCGCTTGCTGATTTTTACGGTTATTTTTGATATAGCCGCTTTGTAGTGCATATAGTCTATGCGCAATCCTATTATTTGTTTTAAATAAATTGATAATCAGCAATAAAATGACACCTAAAATTTTCATTACGGCTATTTTGATAGCAACAATATTAGCAGGGTGCAATCATTCGCACACCTATGGAACAGATGAACACGTCCACGGAGAAAGCATTCAACTTACTGCATACAACACAGATTTTGAAGTGTTCGTCGAGGCAGCGCCCTTTTTCGTCGGGCAAGTAAACGATCTTCTGACCCATTTTTCTTTCCTTAAAAATTTTAAACCAATTACGAAAGGAAGCATAACGGCAAATCTAATTGTCGGCGCAAACAGTATCAGCCAAACACTTGAAGAACAAGAACGTACAGGAATTTACCTTTTTTCATTACAGCCAACAACAGCAGGAACAGGCAAATTAGTGTTTGATATTATTACGCCCGAAATCACGTCGCAAATTGTTGTAACCAATATCACGATTTACGACAACGAACACGAGGCGCATGAAGCCGCTGCCAGCGCCGCCGCATCAAGTAGCAACGGCGCAGTGTTTACCAAAGAGCAAAGTTGGAAAGTAGATTTTGCCACTGCCGAAGCCCGCCGCGAACCATTTGGACAAATGATCCGCACAATAGGACAAATTCTACCCTCGCAGGACGATGAACGAATTATTATCGCCAAAACAAATGGCGTTGTACTTTTTCCGAATGGTAATCTTGTAGAGGGAAAAGCCGTTAATGCAGGGCAAACCCTGTTTTCCATTGACGGCAGCAGAATGGCGGATAATAATTTGTCGGTACGCTATACCGAAGCCGAAAGCGAATACAACCGCGCCAAAGCCGAATACGAGCGCAAGCAGGAATTGGCAAAGGAAAACATTGCTTCGCAAAGCGACCTGTTGAGAGCCAAAACCAACTTTACCAACGCCGAAGCCAATTATAACAATTTGCAGTACAATTTTTCGTCGGGGAGACAAGCCGTCAGTTCGCCAATCAGCGGATTTCTTACACGGGTATTGGTGAGCAACGGACAGTTTACCGAAGCGGGACAGCCTGTTTTAGTCGTTTCGAAAAATCGCAACTTGCTGATAAAAGCTGAATTACAACCAAAATATTACGATATATTGAACAGTATTACAACAGCAAATATCCGATTGTTGAATAGCAACAGGACATTTACACTTGACGAATTAGGCGGGAGTGTGTTGTCGTATGGCAAATCAACCGATATTACTAATCCGTTAATTCCGGTTTTATTTCAAGTGAATAATAAAGCAGGGCTTTTGTCGGGCAGTTTCGTAGAAATGTTTATCAAAACGCAAACAAACACACAAGCCGTTACCATTCCCAACGAGGCAATTATTGAAGAAATGGGCAACTACTTTGTTTTTGTGCAACTTACGCCTGAATTTTTTGAGAAACGTCTGATTAAAAAAGGCGCAACCGACGGCATACGCACAGAAATTACGGAAGGTATTACGGAAGGTGAAAGAGTAGTGAGTAAAGGAGCAATATTGGTTAAATTGGCACAGGATTCGGGATCATTAGACGCTCATTCGGGACATGTACATTAAAGTAAAAACAAAGAAATATGTTAGATAAAATCATAAAATTCTCATTAAACAACAAACTGTTCATTTTGTTGGGAGCGGTGCTACTGACGGTATGCGGACTTTACATCACGCAAAAAATGGACGTGGACGTATTCCCCGACCTAACGGCCCCAACAGTAGTAGTAATTGTAGATGCGCATGGAATGTCGCCCGAAGAAGTGGAACGCCTTGTAACGTTCCACATAGAAACGGCAGTGAACGGCGCAACCGATGTGCGCCGTGTCCGCTCGGCTTCCATGCAGGGATTTTCCTTTGTGTGGATTGAGTTTGACTGGGGTATGGATATTTTCAAAGCCCGCCAAATAGTGAGCGAAAAATTGGTAACTCTTGCAAGCGTATTGCCTGTTGAGGCCATACCTGTCCTTGCGCCACAGTCGAGCGTAATGGGAGAAATACTGTTTGTCGGATTACAAACCGATTGTGGGGAGGCAATGCCTTGTGTCTCTACGGAGATGGATTTGCGCACATTAGCCGACTGGATGGTAAAACCCGCGATACTTGCCACAAGCGGCGTTTCGCAGGTTACGATTATCGGCGGCGATTACAAACAGTATCAAATTCTTGCCGACCCGCAGAAAATGGATATTTACGGCGTTTCGATGAACGAACTTGCACAGGTGGGGCGCACCATGAGCGTCAATTCGTCGGGCGGCATTCTGCGCGATTTCGGCAACGAATATGTATTGCGCGGCATGGCGCGTACCAACAATTTGGATGAATTGGGCGCAACATTTATCAAAACAGTCAGCGGCAGGCCTGTTGTAGTGTCGGATGTCGCCGATGTGGTGATTGGCAGCGCCGTAAAATTGGGTTACGCTTCGCAAAACGGTAAGCCTGCCGTAATCCTTTCCATTTCCAAACAGCCGAATATTAACACACTCAACGTAACCAAAAACATAGAGCGCAATCTGGCAGAAATTCAAAAATCGCTGCCTGCCGACGTGAAAATGGATACCAAAATTTTCCGTCAGGCAGATTTTATAGAAGCGTCGATAAACAATGTCGGTCGCGCACTTATCGAAGGCGCTGTATTTGTGGTAATTATTCTTTTTCTGTTTTTGGGAAGTTTCCGCACAACACTGATTTCCGTGATTGCCATTCCGTTGTCGCTGTTCGGAAGCGTGATTATCCTTTATTTTCTGGGAATGAATATCAACACGATGACGCTCGGTGGAATGTGTATTGCTATCGGATCTTTGGTAGATGATGCCATTATCGATGTGGAAAATGTATATAAACGCCTACGGCAAAATCATCGTAAGCCAAAAGATGAACGGCAAACCAATTTCAATATCGTTTTTGAAGCCTCAAAAGAAATACGCGCCTCCATTTTCAATGCCACGTTTATTATCATTGTGGCTTTTGTTCCACTGTTTTTCCTTACCGGAATGGAAGGACGCATGTTGAAACCGCTTGGCGTGGCGTATATAGTTTCGCTCTTTATGTCGCTGATTGTGGCAATGACTGTGACTCCTCTCTTATGCAAACTAATGCTTTCCAACAAGAAATATTTGGATAAAAACGAAAAAGACAGTTGGCTTACCTGCAAACTTACAGCAGCTTACGGCAATTCTCTAACGTGGACGTTGCACAACAAAAAGAAAGTCCTTTATTCAACAATTGCCGTTTTTATTGTTTCGATAGTCCTGTTTTTCACAATGGGACAAAGTTTTCTGCCCGAATTTAACGAAGGAATGCTTACCATTACAACAGTAACAAAGCCGGGCGTATCTCTTGAAGAAAGTAATTGTTTGGGTAATCTGATTGAAACCGAATTGCTTAACATTCCTGAAGTAACACACACTGCAAGGCGCACGGGACACGGCGAGTTAGACGAACATTCGCAAACCGCAAATAGTGCAGAGATAGACGTTAATTTTCAACTCAAAGACCGCGGCCGTGAAGCGTTTATGGCAGATGTGCGAGAAACGCTTGCCAACGTTCCCGGCATAGCAAGCACCGTAGGGCAGCCGCTCGGACACCGTATCGACCATATACTGTCGGGAACACGCGCAAACATTACCATAAAACTGTTTGGAAACGACTTAAGCAATCTGTTCATGCTTGGCAATCAAATTCAAAATTCAATACAAGGGATTGACGGCTTGGTGGACGTATCGGTGGAACAGCAAACCGAAACACCACAGTTGCAGATACTCGCAAATCGTGGAATGTTAGCACATTACGGAATAACGATAGAAGATTTTAACAATTTTGTTAAACTTGCTTTTGCAGGCGAAAAATTGGCGGATATTTACGAAGGAGAACGCAGTTTCGACCTGGTTTTGCGTTTGAATAAAAACTATACCGAGAATATAGATGGCATACACGCCGCCTTAATTGACATTGGCAATGGACGAAAAATACCGTTAGAAGAAATCGCTGACGTAATTTCCGTTGGCGGTGCAAGTTCTATCAGTCGCGAAAATGTGCAGCGTAAAATCGTAGTATCAGCCAACGTTTCGGGACGCGACCTCAAAAGCGTTATTGCAGATATTCAAAAAAATATTGCGCAAAATATAAAATTGCCCAAAGGCTATCGCGTAGAATACGGCGGACAGTTTGAGAGCGCTAAAAATGCCACACGTACTTTGCTAATCGCTTCATTGTTATCAATTTGCGTTATCTTTTTATTGCTTTTTGGTGAGTTCAGAAACCTCACGCTTTCGGCTATCGTATTGCTTAACCTCCCGTTAGCATTAATTGGCGGCGTGTTAGCGATATTTTTCACTTCAAATATTATCAGTATTCCGTCTATTATCGGTTTTATCACGCTTTTCGGAATTGCCACGCGCAACGGGATATTGCTCATATCCAATTACGAATTACGAATTAAAAATTATGAAATAGAAAACTTAAATGACGACAAAAAAATCGCAACTCGCAATTCGCAGCTCGTAATTGATGAGATTATTATGCACGGCTCTTTAGACAGATTAAACCCTATTCTTATGACCGCACTTACGGCTGCTCTTGCGCTTATTCCGCTTGTATTCAACGGCGACAAGGCAGGTAACGAAATACAAAGCCCTATGGCAGTAGTAGTTTTGGGCGGATTACTCACTTCTACACTGCTAAATATTTACATTGTACCGATTGTTTATGAAATATTTAAACAACTACCCTCAAAGGAGATAGTTGTTTAAGTTATATTCAAAAAAAGGGAACTGTTGTTTATTTAATTTGCTATTAATCCTGTAATTGGCGCATCTGCCCGTTTGCTTGTTTCTCATCAACAATGTTCCATGTCCAAATATCCAACGAAAATTTCAGATTGGATATATTCGCGCCGACTTATGCCGAAAGGGGAATCCCTCTGCTGTCATTGCGGGCTTGACCCGCAATCCCCTCGGTTGTTCCCCTCGGACTTATTGTACCTTGTACAATAAGTAAAGACACAAGACTATTAGACAATAGACATAAGACTGTTTTTTCTCTACACTCTAATATCTATATTAACCATTATATAATTTCTAAAAAAATATTTACACATAACTTTGTTTTTTGGATTGCTTCGTTCCTCGCAATGACGGTGCATTCATAGCGTCATTGCGAGGGCAATAGCCCGAAGCAATCTATATATTTGCAATCATTTAATGTAATCTATTTTAAAAAAATAACCAAATAAATTTGCATTATTTAAAACTATTGTGTACTTTCGCCGCGTACTTTTATCATGACAAGACAACAATGTATAATTTTAAACGGAAAATACAAGCGTTTGACACTGGCGAATCCGGCACTAAGGATTTGTCAGAAAAAAGATTGTTGTTTACCCCCCCCCCCCGCAAATAGCTGATAATCAATTAGTTACGGCGTTTTCAAAGATTGCTGTTCTTGTAATTGCCTGCTTTGCCGCATACTTTCCGGTTCTTTTCAACGATTTTCTGTATTACTGGGACGATCAATGGGTGGTGATGAATCACTATACCGAAAGCGGTTTTCAATGGCAAAACCTTTGGAACATTTTTACCGAATTTTATCATGGTCAGTATGCACCGCTGAACGAATTGCTTTACCTGATTCTCTATGCTATTTTCGGATACAATCCATTTTGGTTTCATCTCTCAAGTCTGTTGCTACACTCGGCAAATGTTTTGTTAGTTTACTTTTGTGTTCGCAGCTTATTGGAATTAAGCCGGAAAATCGTTGTGGAGCAAAAAGGAACAATTGCCTTTTTCACCGCTTTGATCTTTGCCCTTCATCCCTTCAATGCAGAATCGGTGGCATGGATGAGTGCATCGAAGGTATTGGTTTATTCGTTATTTTATCTTTTAGCAACTCTTTCATTC
>Ga0082212_10011249_pt1 | contig 11360 bp, 4 predicted proteins | sample TergutNt197P3_FD_71548 | JGI IMG/M metagenome (GOLD analysis project Ga0082212, IMG submission 71548) | Neocapritermes taracua P3 segment gut microbial communities from Petit-Saut dam, French Guiana - Nt197 P3 | ecosystem: Host-associated > Arthropoda: Insects > Digestive system > Gut ... | reverse complement strand
TGTCCGGATTACCCAAGGCTTCGAAACTGTAATTAGTTAATGCCATTACACCGGCTTCCTGTTCGGGATCGGGATAATCGGGCGGCATCAGGCGAAGATTTTTCAGTTGAACTTTCGCATAAGCAATTTGCGAGGCGGCCAGGGTGACGTCCACGGTTTTTGATTCGTACTTGGTCAAACTGATTCGCACTTTATAATTGCCCGGAGCGATATCGTAGAAAGCATAGACGCCGTTGTACCAATCATCGGTGATGGATGTATCCAACACGGTTTCACCGGCGGCATCCAGCAATTCGACGGTTGCCCCGTTGAGGGGTAGCCACTGGTCGGCGGTTCCTTTGAAATAATCAAACTTCGGTTGATTGAGCACATTGACCAGTTCGTTTTCGCTCTTGACCCAACCGCAGATCGTGCCGTTAGTTGGCAAATCCCGATTATACCATTTGTGGAAATACTGAAAAATACGGATTGCCTCCAATTTGCAGTAATCGTCGTTGCACAAGCGGTGTGTTTCCGGCGGATAATCATGGAATGAGCCTTCGGATAGGATTCCGGGAACAGTCAGCGGGCGTAAAACTCCCAATCCCCAAATGGTGCCGGGGAAGAAAGGACCGTCGGCCCTCGCCATTCCTGCCGCAACCGACCAAACAGACAGCTGATTGGTTATTAAAGTATTGGCACACATTTGCGCCATCTGAAGGGTAATGGGATTTTTCGGATTCCCTTCGGTTTGTCCGTGATAAAACACCACCAAATAATTGGTTAATCCGTTCAGTGCATTGCTGTGAATAGAGTAGAATTGATCCACATTATTAGCGTTGGCTTCCTCCGCAATTTCGGAAAGATCGCGGTCGCCGCCGCCCTCCAAATTAGGCCAATAACTTGGCGGATAATATTCCCTGTCTCTTACGCCGCTCGTATTATCTTCCCGCGAGAAGATTACGGTTGCACCGGCAGCTTGCAGCAGTTCGCGCAAGTAAAATCCTTTTGTTAAATTGGATTTCGATTCCCAATATCCGTTTTGATTTGTCCACATTTCGGGAACAGGTATCGTCCATACACTCCGGTCGTTGGGGTTATAGCCTCCATGCCCGGGATTCAGGTAGATTTTTAAGCCTGTCAAATCTGTGGCTTGCAGCGCTGTGCTTGCCAAAAGAACAAATAATATTACGATTGTCTTTTTCATTAATTACTATCGCTTCACAATCCGTTTAACAACAACTCCTTCGGTTGTACGCACTTGCAACACATAAACACCTGCACTCAAACCGGTTACAGGAAGGGTTATTTGTGCTGCATTGACTTTTCCGGCGCGAATGGACCGTCCGTTCAAATCATAGAGCGTATATTCATTGATCAACATCCCTTTTCCGGCTATCGTCAAATCGGAAACAACCGGATTAGGATAGACTTCTAAACCAGTAGCTGCATTGGGCAGTATCACCCGCGTGGGATCATTATCGAAAGATGCGCCGGGCGTAGTGAAACTGTTATCGGCTTTAGGAAGCGTCCACATACCGAGGCGTTCGCAGGCCGTAGAAACAGCATAGAAATTTCCTGCCCGGTCGAAAGCCATTCCATCGTTATTGGAACCGGTCGAGCCTCCGAAAGTGGAGGAAATATTGTGCGCCAATGTCAACGAGGGTTTATTATCCGCTTCGTAAGTAATTGTAAATACTTTGATAATGGCACTGGGCGCTCCAATTGCCAATTTATCGCCGGTATAGTTCACGGCCATACCTCCCCGGTAATTGATGCCGATTCGGTTGGCGGCAGGAATATCGTTATACGAATTGAAATCGGCTGTTCCTTCGGCATTGATATGAATCAAAGCCGGCTGGGATGCCGTTTCGTTCGCGCCGGCTAAATTACCCACCGCATTGTTTGAATTGGAAATCCACCATCCACCGCGTCCGTCGGGAGCAATGCTGCACAAGGTTCCGCTTATGGTTGTTCCAAGACCGGTATTCACATAGAAACTACCGTTGTTTTCCCAGATTACCTCAGGCGGAGTAGTGCAGGGAACAGTTGTGCCAATGTCGTAGCGCAACAAATTTCCTTTTTTTCCGTTGGAAGCATACTCGTCGTCGAAAGTGTAGAGCTTAGTATCTTCTCCCAGGCCTTCCACATAACAATGGGATATGGGTCCGTGCATCGGTGTTCCGTCGTAAGAAACCAAGCCGGTATTATTATCGCGTGTACCGGTGAACAGCGGCGTAAAGTTTGCCGAAGGATTTGCCGGATCCATGATATAGATGCCGGAATGAGGTTTACTCAAGTCGTTGATATACACTTTTCCGTCGGGGGCTACCGTCAATCGCATCGGACTTCCGTCGGCAGAGGCGCCCGGAGTGGCGCCGTATTCCCAAAGCTGACCGCCTGCGTATGGCGTAGCGCCTTGTCCGGTAATGTCTTCCCGAACGGCATTCAGGATATATACGCCATCGGAAGTAGATCGGGTATCATCAACAGGGAAAGGTTGTTCGGTAGATTTTCCTTTCAGCGATTCGGCTACATAGATACGACCGAAGAACGGGCTGTCGAAGCTGTTGTCAACAGAGACACCGCGCGGGGAATAGAAAACCAATTGGGGTTCTCTTCCGGAGGTCAGACGTGCAGGTTCAGTAACAGCTTCTGCTTTTGCCGTAACATCCCACGACCATTTGCCGGTTCTCAGATTGGCTGCAAAGACGTCCGAAAGCGTATGAATGCCTTTGTTTAAATCGCCGGCATTTATTTCTTCCACTTTTGCTCCATCCTCGTCATATAAACAAAGTATCACTTCATCGGCATTTTCATTCAAAGTAAAGCGGAACGTTCCATCTCCCAAGTAAGATAATTCCGAAGCATAAATATTGGCTACCGGCACGGAAGTTTTATATCGCGCCATACCCTGGTTTTTTGCCAATACCAACAATTCTGTTTTTTGTCCGCTCACAACACCGGCAGCAACCATGTAGGAGGCAGGCGTTTCGCCCAAACCGTCTTCGGGATATTTTTCCGATACTTTTTTCGCTTTATCCAATCCGTTGGTTACATCAAAGAGGACAACGCCCACATCGGCTCCGTCGGCTTCGCAAACCGGCATCGCTAAGTAGTTGTGACCGGCGTTGCGGAAGTAATTACCTCCCCGCGCAATGTCGGGCAAAGTGTAATCTGAAACTTCTGCAAATTCCGCAATTTTTTCCAGCGGCGTGCGATCGGCCTTTGTCCAATCGAATTTATATTCAGCCGGCGGCAACTTTTCGCTGTCTATATAGAGACGGTCGCCGTTGCCGTTGGGAGTAATCGTGAAAATCGGATGCTCGCCCACATCTGCATACGGGAAAGAATAGGGCGCATCTGCATCCATGAATAAGGAAACAACAGGAGTATTTTCTTCGTATTGGAATCCTACCACGCGCCAATGCGACGGCGTGATTGAAGTAGCGGGAGCATAGATCTTGCACTTCCTGAGCGGTCCGCTCACAGCAAACGTTTCACCGATTACGCCATCGTTAAAGTTCCCTGCTTTATTCGATTGGAAGAAGAGCTTGGGAGCCGCATTTTCGTCTTCCCAGGTATAAACCTTAAACCAAGTTGCCTGGTCTGCGCTTTCGAAAGGAACAGTCGTTTTGTTACAAGCTAACAGGTAGTTATCGGCAGTAAAGGCAATGTCGCTCAAATTGGCAGCGTCTGTTACATTCAATTCCTTAATCAATGTTTCTGTTTTAGCATTAACTACCAAAATCTTCGAATCGGTGGTGAGCACATACAGTTTTTCGTTGCGGTACAATACCCGTTTGATATTGTTGCCGCTTAACCAGTCGGGATCAACCGGGGAGTTTATGGCTTTAAAGCTGTAATTAGCCGGAGCGGTCATTCCTTCGTTCGGATCGGGAAAATCAATTTCGAGATCGGGATCTATAGTTACAACGTCAGGATTGTTCAACCGGACTTTTGCATAAGCAATTCCCGATGCGGCAAGCGTGACATCCACCGTATTTTCCTCGTAGCCGTCGATGCTTGCCCGGATTTTATAGTTGCCCGGAGCTATATCGTAGAAAGCAAAAATACCATTGTACCAATCGTCTGTGGTGTAGGTTTCCAACACCGTGGCGCCGCTTGCATCCAGGAGTTCAACCGTTGCTCCGTTGAGAGGCAGCCACTGATCATCGCTAAACGTTCGATAAAGAAATTGCGGTTTTTTGAGCACAGTAACCAATTCATTTTCGCTTTTGACCCAACCGGCAATGGTTCCGTTGACCGGCATATCGCGTTTAAAATAGGTATGAAAATGTTTGAAGAAACGCAGCGCTTCCAACTTACAGTAGTCGTTGTTACATAAACGATGAGTTTCGGGCGGATAATCGTGGAACGAGCCTTCGGACAAAAATCCGGGAACGGTCAAAGGGCGCAGGACACCCAATCCGGATGTATTTCCATAGAACGTGAAGTCGCCGCGGAGATTGATTGCCGAACTGCTCCACACGGTCAGTGGATTGTCAAATTGGATAGGTCCTGAGTTTTGAACCATCGGTAAACTTTCCGCGACAGTAGGGGCATTATCGTAACCGTGAAAGAGCAACAATAGATAATTGGTTGTTCCAGAGCCGGTCAGCGCATTACTATGAATGGAGAGGAAATGATCTACATGGTTGGCGTTGGCTTCCGCTGCAATCTCCGAAAGATTGCGGTCGTCTTGGGTTCGATTTTGCGTCCTTGACATAATTACGGTAGCTCCGGCTTCTTCCAATAAGTCGCGTAAAGCCAAGCCTTTCACTAAATTGGATTTCGATTCCCAATAACCGTCGGGATTCGTCCAAAGTTCGGGAACCGGTATTGTCCATATACTCCGGTCATCGCTATCATATCCTCCATGTCCGGGATTTACATATATTTTTAAACCCGTCAAATCTTCGGCTTGCATAGCCATGCTCGTCAAAAGAACAATTAATGATACTATTATTTTTTTCATATTATTAAACTCTAAACTCTAATATCTAAACTCTAAAATAAAGATTTTCCCTTCCCCACTGTTGAAAGCAATCTTCTTTCCATCAGCCGAAGCAGCAGGATACATGGCAATCGGCGTTTGAGGCGTTGCCAATGTTTGGCGAACTTTCGCGTCGATAGTAGCTGCTATGATAACGGAAGAAATCACTCTATCGCCATCGTCTTTATCATCCATACCAATCACCCATTGGTTGTTCAGCCATTTGGGAGCGCCGAGTTTCCCCAAGGAAACCGGATTTTTTCCGTCGATGGTGCAAACAAAAGTTCCGCGTGCAGCAACGGTATAAACAATGTGCTTCTGATCGGGCGAAACGCTGGCCCAAAAATAGCTGGCGTCCGTTCCATTCGGCGTAAGCACCGTTCGGTTGTTGCCAGAATAAAGCACCATTTTCCGGTCTTCAATATTGATAAAAGGCGCTATTTCTCCGGACGCTCTTGTCGCAGGTTTTACCAAATCGCTGCCTTTTACGTAGGCGGGTTGATTGCCAATGAAGGCAGGAGTCACTTTTTCCCGCATCGCTTTTTCTACCTGCAATTGTTTTTTGTCTTGCAAGTTGTATTGCTGCAGGGAGGTATAACGCAAGTTGTTGATCATTTCCGTTCGTTTGAACAGGATGGTGTTTTCGTCGTTGCTGATGCGCAGGTCGTAGCCGGCTCCGGCATCAGTGGTCAATGTTTTCACCTCGTTGGTTGCCAGCGAATGAAAGTTCAAACCGGCGTAATTTTCAGCGGTTGTCAGCAGATAAGTTCCGTTCGGGCTGAATACCGGATGGAAAAATCCACCGCTTTCCGTTCCTTTCAGCATTTGAACGGATGTTACTTGAATGGATTGGGCAAAAGCGATTTGCCCGAATAATGCGAATAAAATAAGTACATTTTTCATATTGATATAATTTAATTTTTATTTATCACCTCCCCCCGGTCCCCTCCAAAGGAGGGGGAGCCGCAGGGTATCTCATTTTTTCCAAAATTTTGCATTTCTTGTTTCTTATGCGCCTCCCCCTCCTTGGGAGGGGGTTGGGGGGAGGTGTCATCGTTTCACAATCCTTTTCACAACAACCTCTTCAGTTGTACGCACTTGCAATATATAAACCCCTGCACTCAAACCGGTTAAACGAACGGTTGCTTGCGCGGCATTAATCTTTCCCGTGCGAACTGTCCGTCCATCAATATCATAAAGGGTATAATCCTTTAGAATCATGCCTTTGCCGTCAATAAACAAATCGGAAACAACCGGATTGGGATAGACTTGTAGAGACATGATTTGCCCTGTCTTTATGCCGGTACCCTGCCCTGTTCTAAAGGTAGCAAATCCTTGATTTTCGGCTAATATGCCCAGCGTAATATCTCGGTTGTCAACCGTACCGTAAGCCATCATATAAGGAGCGGCAGCGGTTCCGAGACCTTCTTCCGGTAATTGTTCCGATAATTTTACGGCTTTATCCAATCCATCTGTCATATCAAACAAAACCACGCCTGCCGAAACCCGTCCTTCCTGCGCTACAGGAGCTGCCATATAACTGTGTTTGGCATAACGGAAATAGTTGACGCCGTTGGTTTTGAACAGATCATAACCGTCGTTCTCCTCAAAAACGCCTTTTCGAATCACAGCGTTATCACCACCGGGCAGAGCATTATTGGCATAAGTCTTATCTAATTGCAATTCAGTAGGAAGTATTTCACTGCTGGTAACAATAAAATAATCGTCGGCACGCGGCGATATCATAATTTGAAAATCGTCTCCCCAATTTCCTATCTTATAAATGGATCCCTGGTCGGCCCAACCGTAAAATGCCGCAGCGGGCGGAGCGCCTTCTTCCTTGACAATGGTTACGAAACGTATAACGTTCCAACTACCTGTACCTTGCTGGTATCTTGAAATTACAGGAAGATAGAGAGTCGCGTTCCAACTCGGTCCGCTCACCGCCATTGTTTCTCCAACAAGTCCTTGGGAAAAGTTGGCGCCGGCGTAACCAGCCATTTCTAAATACACTGCAGGAACGGCATCATCATTGTCCCATATATATACCTTGAAAGTACGACCTTGATCTTCCGGCATTGATATTAATTGTTTGCTGCATGCCAGCAATTTATCATCGGCGGTAAATGCCATATCGTTGATGGCTACCTGACCGCCGGTTACACCGGTTAAATCCATTTCTTTGACTATATCCAAAGTATTGGGATCTGCAATGAAAATTTTCGGATTCGTTTTCGTCAATACATACAACTTGCCGTTTCGGTGAATGGCACGTTTAATATTGTCTTCGTTCAACCATGGAGCATCCAATGCCGTTCCCTGTTGAACAAATTCGTATTCATCCAAAGCCTCTACGTCCTCATCCTGTTCAGGATCGGGATAATTGGCAGGGTCGGGATCCGGTTCAACTGCACTTTCATCTTTTAAGAAAATCTTTTGATTGCTTGTTTTGGCAGCTATAACGGTAACATCAACCGTTTCGGAAAAATAACCGTCCATACTTGCCTCCAATTGATAATTTCCGGGAGCCAGGTCATAAAAGACAAATATACCGTTATATTCATTATCGACAGTATAAGTTTCGAGGGTAGTATTTCCATCTTCGCTGAGCAATTTAACCTGCGCCCCGTTGAGCGGATGCCATTGATCATCCGAACCGGCATGATAAGTGAATGTTAATGCTCCAAACTCCGTTTTCATTTTTGCATCTTGCGTTTTTACATATCCGGCCAAAGTTCCGGTTGTCTCTTCGTCGGCGCCGTAATAATCTACGAAATAGCGATACATTCGAAGCGCTTCCAAATGCTTATAATCCATATTCAACAGACGGCAAGTCTCCGGAACGTAATCATGAAATGAGCCTTCGGACAGGAATCCGGAAATCATCATGCGTCTTTGCACTCCATTGCCATTATCAGCTTCAATCTTAACATTGTTAGGATTATAGGGATAGTAAGCAGTCCATGAATTTAGCGGATTATCCAGCAAAAAAGGATAGGCATGTCTTGCCATTGCTATACTTGTACTTATAACATCAGCGGTGGGAACAGGCGCCGGTCCGCCGTCGCGATACATTAGATAGAGATAATTGGCGCTTCTGTTGGCAGCATTGGAGTGAATGGAAATAAAAACATCTGCACCGTAACTGTCGGCGTCATCTGCAAGTGTTTGCATATCGACATCGTCTTCCTCAGTATTGGTTATTCGCGACATGAATACCGTTGCGTTTTGTTCCAACAGACGGTCTCTCAAATACAATCCTTTATCCAAATTACTTTGTGATTCCCAAAAACCCGTCTCGTCGTTCCAAGTCGAAAGGGGATGCCCGGAAGTGGGATGGCCGGGGGACGCTACATTTCTGTCATTGCTCGTAAAACCGCCATGACCGGGATTCACATAGATTTTAATACCGGTCAAATCTTTCGCCTGCAAGCTTGCACAACATAAAGCAACACATAAAAGTATGTATATCTTCTTCATAATGACAGGGTTATTTAAGATTAATATTCATTGTATAAATTTCTCCCTTATCGGTGTTAAAAGCAACGATTTTCCCATCGGCAGATACCGAAGGACACATTGCTTTCAGGGAAGCGGGAGTGAGCGTTTGACGTGTTTTTCCGTCAATAGTTACCATGTCGATGGAAGAAGAAATTACCACATGTCCATCGTCTTTATTGGTCATTCCGATAATACAATGGTTTCCCAACCATTGCGGCGTATTCAGATAGCCCAATGCAACCGGATTTTCCCCGTCGATATCGCATACATAAGTGCAGGTCGGAATCACCATGGTATAGACTAATTTTGTTCCGTCGGGAGAAACAGAAGGACGGACATATCGCTTGTCTTTCCCGTTAGGAGCTAATTCTGTTCGGACTCCATTCTTATAAATAACAATCAATCCATCCTCGCTAATGACCAAAGGACGGTCGCCTACCGAAGCGTTGTTTTTGATTTTTTTCGACACTTCCTTTTTCCCCTGAGCCATCTTTAATGTTCCGGATGTCAGGTCCATTCCCGAAAAATTGCGGGAAGGAGCCATTTCTTCAGCCACCGTTTGCGGAGAAGATAAATCCATCGATTTCACGGCAACGTAGCGCAGCTGATCCTTGTAGGAAACTTCACGATAAGCAATCGTTTTTCCGTCGGGGCTGAGGGAAGGACGATAACCGGCTCCGGCGTCGGCAGTAAGGATTTTCACTTCGCTGGAAATCAACGAATGAAGGTTCAATCCGGCGTAATTTTCACCGGTAGTCAGCAAATAGTTCCCTTGCGGATCGAATACAGGATAATAGTATCCACCCGTTTCCGTTCCTTTCAACACTTGAATGGAAGTTACTTCAATGGATTGGGCAAAAGCGATTTGTCCCAATAAGGCGAATAAAATTAGTACGTTTCTCATATTGATATATTTTTAATTTCGTTTAACACCTCCCCCCAGCCCCCTCCCAAGGAGGGGGAGCCGCAGGGTATCTCATTTTTTCCAAAATTATGTGTTTAGCACCTCTCCCCCGGCCCCTCCCCACAAGGGGAGGGGAGCCGCAGGATATCTCATTTTTTCCAAAACTATGCATTTCTTGTTTCTTATGCGCCTCCCCCTCCCTTTGGAGGGGGTTGGGGGGAGGTGTCATTCTTTCCAATATCTTGTATCCTCGTTTTCTCTGCGACTCCCCTCCCCTTGTGGGGAGGGGCCGGGGGAGAGGTGAGCGTTCCATTAATCATTAATCATCCCCTTCACCGTTATTTCCTCATCCCCCTTTCGGATGTTGATAAGCGAAACACGTGTATCCAAACTGTGGATAGAAATGATGTTCTGTCCTCTAATCAGTTGCCGTTCCGAAACCGACAACAGCTGTCCCAATAGATTGTAGATACGGATGACAACGGGACCATCCTCTACGGTTTCAACGACCAAGTTGCTGCGATGGACATAAGCCTTCAACGACTTGGGATTTTCCGGGCTTGCCTCCAATCCCGATCCGCCGTTGGACGAGAGGATGATGCGGCGGGTATCCGACCAAAGGTCGCGAGCATTGGCTTTGCGTGTGCGAACGCGCCAGTAATACGTCCGTCCGTCTTCCTTGATGTTCAGTTGCGAGCTGGTGTTGAATTGGGGTTCCGTGGTTTCCCGCGTACAGACAATATCCGTAAAGTTCGCATCGGTAGCCAATTGCCATACATAACAATCGGCTTTTTCGACGGCGTTCCACCGGAAATTCACCGGAATTCGAACATTGGCATTATCGCTCGGATAAACCAATTGCGCACTTTCCGATTCGACCAGATTTTGACCCATAACCCGCGGCGAAAATTCGTTACCGTAACGATCTAATACCGAAACGGCAATCCGGTATGAACTGGTACTGATACCGGCGGGTAATCTATATTGTTTAGCGTAGGAAACGCCTAAAAAATATTCAGATTTGGAAAAGACCGAAGGGTCGTTTAGGCGAGCGAGCGGCACGGCATAAACGGCATAGCGGACGTCGTCGGTCGTTTCATTATAAGTCCACGAAATGATGCTGCCTGCGGGCGAATTAAAAGTAACCATTCCCTGGTCGTTGGAAGGTTTCCAACTGATGGCAGGCGTGAGCGCCGGTTTGCTAAAAATATTCGCTCGGAAATAGTTACGGAAATCCCTGTCTTTCTGCAATTTATCCGGATTAATCCATGCTAAGGTATTGTAAAAGACAGTACCCGGGGCATCATCTTTAGCAGATGTCCGGTTACGAAGCGCTTGGGTAGCCACTTCCTGTATGGTATATACCGGATTATAGGCTCCATCATCCGTGTTATATTTATAGTTCGCCATGCTCGAATAGAAATGCACGCCGAACTTGTTGGCTAAATCAGCCCACCAGGGACAAAGGGTGTTATAATCCTGCCCTCCGCCGGTTTTCCAATAGAGTTGCGGCGAAATGTAATCGACCGTTCCCTGTTTCAGCCAAGCCACCGGGTCGCAGTAGATTTCCTGATACATATTGCCTCCCCAAATACCGGGGGGCAAGGGAATCCCTTCTTTGGCTGCCACCGAAGTGTCGGTCGTCCAGATTCCGAAAGGCGATACGCCGAAAGTGACCCAGGGGCGAACGGTCTGAATGGTGTCGAAGACATCGGCAATCATGCGGTTCACATTATCGCGGCGCCAATCGTGTACATTCATATTGGCCGGTTTGTATTTGGTTACGGAAGCAGCATCCTGGGTGGTGGTGCCGCCATAAGGATAAAAATAATCGTCGAAAATAATGCCATCCACATCGTATTTGCTCAGGATGTCGCCGACCACGCTTTTGATGCGTATCCGCACCTCCTCCAAAGCAGGGTCGCACACCACATTACTGGAATACCAAAGCAACCATTCGGGATGGGTGTTTTCGTAGTT
>Ga0082212_10011248_pt1 | contig 11361 bp, 7 predicted proteins | sample TergutNt197P3_FD_71548 | JGI IMG/M metagenome (GOLD analysis project Ga0082212, IMG submission 71548) | Neocapritermes taracua P3 segment gut microbial communities from Petit-Saut dam, French Guiana - Nt197 P3 | ecosystem: Host-associated > Arthropoda: Insects > Digestive system > Gut ... | reverse complement strand
TATCCACCATCATCATTCATACTCCTAAAAATGGATTATCTTCGTCGTACAGGTTATCTTCGTTTATTAACCCTACATAGAACAATATTCAATAAAAATCATGAACTCCTAAAAAAACTTTACACAATGATAGCCTTTTCAACAATCGACAAGGAGTGTGAAGCAAAAGCAGAAGCGGCTTTATATAACAAATAGTCAACTTCCTGCATAATAAGCCCAACTTTTGGGAATGTACCGTTTACAATTCTTTGCACTAACCCGATGGTCATAAATTGCTGCGGAAATGTCGGAACAGCAAAAATGTCCGGATGGCTGATATTTTGGTTGTTCACCATTTGTATATGGGCATCAAGATAATCATCAAGAGAAACCGGCTTATCAACAAAAGGTGTGGCACCGGGAGCGGATGGCTTTCGGCTGAACTCAATCCTGAGTTTATTAATAAACAAATGTGCAATGAATGTCAATAAAATATGTCGGTGCCATGCGTCCCAACCCCTTGATTCATAATGGTCCATCCCAAGATAATCCTTGCATTCTTTGAAGCATTGCTCGATAGACCAGCGCATAAGTGCCGGTTTGCGAATGTCATTTTTTGTGGCGTCGGCCGGTGCATTGCATAAAGCGTATTTAATAGTGCCATCCTCCAATTTGCGGACGTACAGCCACACGTCTTTTCCCGGTAAATTGTTCCTGACTTCAACAACGCGCAGTATCTTGTCTTGCGCAATAACAGGCCCCTTCGCACCGATGCCAAGCACTATGCGTTCCCATGGTTCCTCCGATGCTTCAATGATTTTTTTTACGGATATGGGTACAGCATCCGCTTTTACCTTTGTGGGTTTCCTCCCTTTGCCGGAATACGCCGGAATAGATGTGCCGGGTCTGTTAACAAAGACGGTTTGGTTGCTTTTGATGTCGGCAAAATAAACCAGGTTTTCGGGTAACCCATCCAAAAAATCGGCATCGCTGCCAAACCCGGCATCTACCCCCACATATTTCGCTGGGAACAAACCGGATTTATTTGCATCCTGTACCATTTCAAGCAACATTTCGTTTTTGGTTTTAAAGCGGATGCTTGAAGGTACGCCGCATTTTTTGCGAAGGTCGGCGTGGTCAGCATTGAACCATTTGTCGGGCATATACAGCTTGTAATCCACGAGTCCGTAACCCTTGGTGCCGGCATATCCGATCATAACGCTAGACTGGCAATTATCCACCTTCCCTGTGTTTCCGCAATACTGCCTTGCTACACCTGCTGAATTGTTCCCTTTCTTCGGAAAATCCGATCCATCGCCGGTAATCATCCCTTCTTCATGGGATAAGAGTTCGGAAAGTTCTGACCGGTATTCTTCAAGCATGCCGCTTTCATCCCACTTGCTTCTTGACATAAAGTTCGTAAGGTTGCGCACATTGGTTATGCCCTCGTACGCTATGGCTATGGGTTCGATGGACTTACGTTTCAAATCGCCCAACAACCCCTGCAGCATCGCAGTAAAATGCTGCTTATTTTCGCTCCTACCTAAATAGGGTGTGTAGCGAAGAAGGTGATCTGCGAACTTTTCAACAATTTTTTGACCGGGTTTATCCATTATTCCAAGCTCCTTCAACAAGCTTGGGTACCACATGGGCGTGCCGTTTATCATTGCGCACAAATCCTCTCTCTCGTTATATACGTATACTCGGGCTGCATCCGGTTTGAAACGCTTGGCAAACCGACGGTCCATTATATAAACGTAGAGATCTTTCTTTCGGCCGTGGTAAACGAATTCTTTCCCTATTTTGCTGTAGCCTTTTGTTTCGCCTATGTTTATCCAATTAGAGGCTTTGTAACATGTACCTAAATATTGCGAGCGATCTACAAAAGTTTCAACCATATAAGGAATTATTTCGTATTGCTTTTCCCAATCCACACGCACTTGGCGTATGCTCATTGCTAATATTTTTGATGCCAAATTTTCTATTTTTATGCTCGGAAGGATTAAAAAGCGGTTGTTGTTTATCAGGTGCGGAAGTAGCGCATTTCGCGTTTCCGAATCCCATCCTATGTATGCGTCCCTTGTGCTTAATCTGTGTTTTGCTGAACAAAAACTTATTGCGCCTACTATGCGACAGCCTATTGTGATGTAATACTTTATTCTGCAACCTATTGATCCTTCAAATCCTAAATAATGGTGTGTGTCGACTAGTTTATCCCAATCCTTTTCCCATTTTGTTTCGTCCACTTTGTGTAACTTCAACTCATCTTTATACTCATTGATTTTGCCTATAAATGGCGTATATTCAACATTGTAGTCCATTTTTCATTGCTCCTCCGCTTTCTTTTGATGCACTTCCTCAGTGCATACTTTATCAAGCGGTTTTGCAAATGTCAAGTTTTTATTGTTCTATGTAGGGTTATGTGGATATGGAAAAGCGGTTCAACGATTTCAAGAATGGAACCGTCGACATGCGGAAGCTTCACCCAATGGTATACGACGAAAACAACGTCGCACTCGCGGTGCGCCAATTGAACCAAAGCCCTGGGAAAATGGCTTTGGGGCCCGATGGAACCAACTATGGAACGCTTGCAAGCTATTCGATCACGGAGCTTGCGGCGATAGTCAAGGATCGTCTTTTCAGCAAGACAATGGACTATGTGAGGCGGACGTACATTCCCAAAGGCAACAAAAAAGACGGGAAAATGCGGCCGCTGGGCATATGCTCCATATGGGACAAGTTGGTTGAGAAATGCATCCAGCTGGTTTTGGAACCGTACTGCGAAACGAAGTTCGTCAAAAGCTCCTTCGGATTCCGTGAGCAGGTAAGCACGCACAATGCGCTGGCCAAAGTCAAGAACCAGTGCCAGACGATGCCCTATGTGCTGTCAATCGATCTTGCGGATTATTTCGGGACGATAGACCCCGACGTAACCTACCGCGAACTGTGGCACATAGGCGTTAAGGATCAAACGATCCTCAACTACTTGTATCGTTTCGTCAAGAAAGGGTACTACGAAGACTCCTGCAAGGTGGAAGACCCCAGGGGATGCCCGCAGGGTTCGGTCCTGGGTCCATTAATCAGCAACGTGTATCTACATCGGTTTGACGTGTGGCTGCGCGAACAGGGCGATTGCTGGCACGACCCAAACGTGGCCAAATTTCACGATCCCAGACATAGAAGACGGAATCTTGGACGGACCGGTCTTAAAGTCGGCGTCCATATTCGCTATGCCGACGACATCCTGGTTTTATGCAAGGACATTGGTGACGCCCAACGGTTCAGGTTCAGCATAACGGAATACCTAACCAAGAACATGCGGCTTCGGATCAATGATGAAAAGACGAAAATCTACGATCTGACCCGTGAAAAGATGAAATACCTCGGATATGACTTCTTCGCTTACGCGAATTCAAGCGCAATCGGCAATAAGGGCATGTTTAGGATAACGAACTCCCTTCCGAACGCCAAAGCGGACGAGATCATTGAAGAATGCAGGGTTCTCCTTCGAAAGATACGCAAGAATCCCTGCATGGAAACATTCTGCGACTGGAATGCCTACGTGGTGGGAATCCACAACTACTACCGCGGCATGAATCGCTTTTATGATGACTTTCAGAAATTAGGCTGGCGGATTACGAAACTGTTTTATCATACAATGGAGGACAGAGCTAAGTTTACCAATGAGCAGACCGCAAAGGACAGCTTCATGAATGGGAAGTACCGGACCTGGGGCAAGAAAGGATACTATTGCTACATGGGATACCCGATCGTCGAGATCGACTGGGCTAACTGGGACAAAGATCTCATTTCCGCCAAAAAGGGAACGGTTCTAAGGATCAACCCCTACGATTACGGCGATAGGAAGCACAAACCCGGCGTGACGATGGAATCGATAAACTATCTTGTGAACACTTCGGTGTATATCAAAAACAGCCGGCTTGCCATGTTCCGGATCAGCAAGTACAGTTCCGTCAAGGGAGTCAGTTTCCTGTCCGGTGTCTTCGTGCCCGTTGAAAAGTATAACTGCCACCATATCATCCCAGAGGGAAAAGGCGGCAGTCACGATTTCAATAACCTATGCGTTTTATCGGAAACGGAACATATGATTCTTCACGGCGGCAACCCGGAATCGCTTTTCGAAATGTACCCCACTCGGAAGAAACGAATTAAGTCTCTCATTGACGCCTTATAAGACGGGCAATGCAAATATGCTTTGATTCATTGAGTGTGGGATATCCCCGGATTGGATATCCCACCGCAAAGTAAGATGGAACGCCGGATGCGTTGAAAGGCGCCTGTCCGGTGTGGGACGGGGGAAAAGGCCGAGGATATTTTCCGGGCCGGAGCCTTACCTATCGTCATGCAGGGGGTTGCGACCTGAATTGCAATGTAAAACCTGCGTGGTAGCAAGGACACCATTGCAAACCCGACGGGAGACGCCGCTAGGAGGTGAACAACGTCATTCCCGTGGGTAGTTGATGCGATTGGAGGCGGCGCGGAAGCCAAACATTCCACGTATCCGACCTCGACTAATACTCCTGCCGGCCGCGCAGTAATGCACGGTCGCGAAGCATAGGTGAAGACGGGGACACTGCCGGTAACGGCACACCCCGGGTTCCGCCATATATGGATAGAAATTTCCCTACTTGTACGCTTCGTTACCCCCATTATCCTACCCAGCTAATAAACCGGGGGGATATAAAAATGAGCTTACCTCACGCAACATCCCCCTGTTGTCATGGGGAATGGCGTTATGGCCGCCATAGAGTACGTGGGAAACGTACCGGGTAACACCCAAGCTCACGGAGTACAGGGAAGTCCTAAGTATGGTATTAAAGCAATCGTACCGACACAGGCGAACTGCCCGGCGCTAAGCAATAACCGGGGACGGCCCGCACCGAAAGGGTAGGGTCAGAAAGGTTATGAACGGGTAGTCACCGGGGCCGTAGTAGCGAAGATATCCCGTCAAGAAACGGGGAGTAGCGAAGGGCCTTAGTCTTACTTTGAACGTTAAAACAACATTTCCAAGTTCGCCTCCGTTAGACGAAAGAGACTAATCATACGGAAATGGGGCGAAAACAGCCTATGAGTATCAACAACGTTTATTATGTGGATATGGAAAAGCGGTTCAACGATTTCAAGAATGGAACCGTCGACATGCGGAAGCTTCACCCAATGGTATACGACGAAAACAATGTCGCACTCGCGGTGCGCCAATTGAACCAAAGCCCTGGGAAAATGGCTTTGGGACCTGACGGGACCAATTACAAAACGCTTGAAAGCTATTCTGTCGTGGAAGTCTGAAAAGGTTTAGGTTGGGCTGAGATAGCTTAATGGGTATAGCAAAGCAGACCTGCGGGAAGCCGAGGCCGTGAACTGCATAAAGTCAGGATTTAAGCGGTTTGTAGCACTTCACCCTCATCTGTAACAACAGTATAACCCTTGGAAGAGTAATAGTTAATGAGGTTTTGCAACTGTATTGTACCGCGGGCGGGCGCACGGTCTATGCAGGTTTGCGGATTGTACATTTCATCCCTGAGAAGCATGTAATATACAGCCGTCATTATTCTTTTCGCAATGGCAATGATAGCTTTGCCATAACCCCTACGTTTTTTGAGCGCAAGATATTTGTCACGAATTTCCGGATGATTTTTACAATTCTTTGCGGCATTAGCGCATTGTACGATAAGCGGCTTTAACCAATGGTTACCTTTACCTATACGTGTAGATTTTTTCTTTCCTGCGGACTCATCGTTTTGTGGCACTAAACCAATCCAGCTCAGGCATTTTTTCACGGAACCAAAGACATTCATATCCACACCGATTTCTGATATAATGGTGATTGCGGAGAGGATGTCAATTCCTGGTGCGCTGACCAATAATTCTATTTGGCGGCTGTAGTCCTGAGATAAGGATTCCATGGTTGATTCCAACTCCGTTTTTTGTTTCTCAAGGGAATTCAACCTTTCTTGGATTATCTTCATCTTGGCCAAAGTTGCGGGGGTTACATCACCATCAAGAGCCAGCTTGAATAATTCCACCGGGGCTTTAACACGCTTGTCAATAAACGGTGCCGGGTCGAAGTTGCAACCACCGGTTTTAATGATTTGACCGATAAGAGCCGTGCCTGTCTTGCCATAAAGGTCGCTTAGGACTTCATCCAGGGGTAGAGCCAGCAAAACGCGAAAAACGCACGCTAAGGGAAAAACAAGCAAGAAAGCCGTAAAATCCGCACGCTAAGGAAACGGCTATTTTTTTACAATCACAATGCAACACAAGACCGATTGTGTTGCATTCCAGTCTTAAAAAGCATACAATCATGCCATCTAATGCAACACAACTTACAATAAGCATCGTGAATCCGAACGCAACACAATTTATTTGCAAACATACAGGAGAGAATCCGCATATGACAATGACAGAAGCGGACGCTTTTTCCGCCTACCTACAAACAGGTGGCAAAAGCCAGAACACGCTCAGGGGATATGTTCTGGACGTGAATCAATATCGCAGGTGGTTCGAGGAATCGTTCGGGCAGGAGTGCAGGGCGCTGTACCGGCAGAACGTGCTTGACTACATGAGCTACCTAAGGAACGTCCGGCTTGCGAACGCCAAGACGATCAACCATAAGCTTAGCAGCCTGCGCAGCTACAACAGCTTCCTTATCGCCACAGGCATCCAGGACGACACCGTGGTTCTGAAAACGGACATGCTGAAGGTGCAGACTGTATATGCATCTCCCACGAACGTCACGGAACTGGAAGTGAAGCAATTCATGCAAAGAATGCTTGAGAGCAAGGACAAGCGGAACTATGCGATCGTCGCGCTGCTGGCCTATACCGGAATGCGGATTTCCGAGGCGCTTTCAATACGGCTGGACGACTTCAACCTGCAGACGGGGGAGTGCATCGTCCGAAAGGGAAAGGGCGGCAAGCAGAGAACGGTCATCATGAACACTAAGACCGTAAGCGCCCTGCGCGAATATTTGAAGGACCGGTGCCAGTACGGCGCTGCCGAGGCGTCGCGGTTCCTGTTCGTCAGCAGGGAAAGCGAAAGCCTGAACCGAACGGTCGTGAACCGCGTATTTCAGACGCATAGCGACAAAATCACGCCTCATCAGCTCAGGCATTTCTTTTGCACCAACGCGATCGAAAAGGGGCTGAGCATCCATGAGGTCGCGAACCAAGCCGGCCATTCCAACATCAACACGACACTGCTCTACACGAACCCGGACAAGGACAAGTTGAAGCGCAAAATGGAGCTTCTGTAAGGACGGCGCATTTTCATGAGGGGCAAAGAACTATTGACGGAAGAGCAGCGGAGCGAGTGCATGCGGATCCCCTCCGACAATGATTGGGATTTGGGCGCGTACTACACGTTTTCTCAATATGACCTTGATATCATCAACAAACACAGGCGCGACTACAACCGCCTTGGTTTCGCTGTCCAATTGGCCGTCCTGCGTTTCCCCGGATGGGCCTTGTCAGACTATAAAATGATCCCTGATTCGGTGATTGACTATATTGCCAAACAAGCCGGCGTCCCGCCGGATGTTTTTTCAATGTACGCCCAGCGAGAGCAGACCCGCCGGGAACACATTGACGAAATACGCCAGACATACGGATACCGCAATTTTACGCAGCAAGACTATCAGTCAGTCTCTCAGGCCGTATTGAAATATGCATTGGACAATGGGAACGCCGAATACCTGCTTAGGGCGGCGATTGAAGACCTGCGCAAAGCCAAAATCATATTGCCGGCCATTACGACCATTGAACGTGCCGTGTGGGAAGCCCGCCAAAGCGCGGAAGAGGAAATATCGAAGCTGCTTACGGCTTCACTGTCTCCAAAACAGATCGAAAATTTGAACCAGCTCCTTTCCCCCATGCCGGAGAGCAGCAGGACGCGCCTTGCTTGGTTGCGCGAAATGCCGGGGAACAGTTCCCCCGGCGCTTTCCTGGCTGTGAGCGAAAAGCTTGTCTATTTGCGGGGCTTGGGGTTGCGGATTGACACAAAAGGCATCCATCCAAACCGGCTGCGCCAACTGTCCAAAATTGGGGCGAGGTATGAGCCCTACGCCTTTCGAAGGTTCGACGATCTGAAAAAACACGCTGTTTTGGCTGCCTATCTCGTTGAGCTTGCCCAAGACTTGACCGATCAGGCATTCGACATCCATGACAGGCAAATCATGCAGCTTCAGGCAAAGGGGCGAAAAGCCCAAGACGAGTTGCAAAAGAAAAACGGGAAATCGATAAACGAAAAACTAACCCATTTTGCCGATTTTGGAGCGGCCCTGATAAAGGCACGTACTGAAGGCACAGATCCATTCGCGGCATTGGAAGCCGTTATGCCATGGGACAAGCTCGTCGCGTCCGTTGAGGAAGCCAAGCAGTTAGCGCGGCCCATCGACTATGATTTCTTGGACTTGCTTGAAGCGAAATTCTACACGCTCAGAAAATATACGCCGACAATGCTGAATGTGTTGGAATTCCATGGGGCAAAATCTACGGAGCCGTTGCTTGCGGCGGTGGATGTCATACGCGACATGAATGAAACAGGCAAGCGGAAGGTCCCGGAAGACGCCCCTCTGGATTTTATTTCAGACCGCTGGAAAAAGCACCTTTACGACGAAGACGGGGCAATCAACCGCCATTATTATGAAATGGCCGCCCTTACGGAACTTCGGAACCGCGTCCGTTCCGGCGACGTGTCGATTGCAGGCAGCCGCTTGTATAGAAACTTCGATGAATACCTGGTCTCAAAAGAGGATTGGGCACAGGCTGCCGCCGGTGCCACAAAACTTGCGGTGAGCATGTCAGCTAGCGATTACTTGTCCGAACGTACGGATTCGTTGCTTAAAAGGCTGGAATGGGTATCGGAAAATGCGAGCGGTCTCGAAGGCGTCGACATAGGGGGCGGCAAGCTGCATATCGACCGCCTTGAAAAGGACACGCCAGAAGAGGCGCGGGATTTCAGCCTGTCGCTGTACGAGCTGCTTCCCAGAGTCAAGCTGACCGAGCTTCTGATCGAGGTAGCCAACTGGACAAAATTTCACTGTGAGTTCATCCATGCTTCAGCAAACCGGCCTCCGGGCGCTGAGGAAACGAAGGTGCTTATTGCGGCAATCATGGCGATGGGCATGAACGTTGGCTTAGCTAAGATGGCTGAAGCCACTCCGGATATTTCATACAGGCAAATGGCGGGCGCTGCCCAGTGGCGGCTGCATGAAGACGCAATGGTTAAAGCGCAGTCCACTCTAGTGAATTACCATCACAAACTGACGCTCGCTGCTTACTGGGGCGACGGCACCACATCCTCGTCAGATGGGATGCGGGTCCAGATCGGGGTAGGCGCGTTGAATGCGGACGCCAACCCGCATTACGGCACGGGAAAAGGAGCGACGATGTACCGGTTCGTCAGCGACCAGTTCTCCAGTTTCCATACCAAAGTGATAAACACGAACGCCAGGGACGCCGTGCATGTCATAGACGGACTGCTCCATCATGAAACAGATTTGGCGATTGAAGATCATTACACGGACACAGCCGGGTACACCGATCAAGTCTTTGGCCTGACCCATCTGCTCGGCTTCCGTTTTGAGCCGCGGCTGCGGGACATTTCCGACTCCAAGCTTTTTTCTATTGGGAAGCCCAGTCGTTTCCCTAATCTGGAGAAGCTGCTACGCGGCCAGATCAACACAAGGATTATTGCGGCAAATTACGACGATGTATTGCGGCTTGCGCACTCCATCAGGGAAGGGACGGTTTCAGCTTCGCTGATTATTGGGAAACTCGGCTCTTACGCCCGCCAAAACAGCCTGTCGGCCGCACTCCAAGAAATGGGCCGCATCGAGAAAACCATCTTCATCATGGACTACATATCAAGTGAAGCGCTGCGGCGAAAGATCAACCGGGGCCTAAACAAAGGCGAGGCGATGAATGCGTTGGCCAGGGCGATCTTTTTTGGAAAACGCGGCGAACTGCGGGAGCGCGCCTTGCAAGATCAGCTTCAGCGAGCCAGCGCATTAAACATCATTATCAACGCAATAAGCATTTGGAATACCGTCTATCTGACTCAGGCGGCCGAATATAGAAAAAGCAACGGGCAACTGGACGAAGAATTGATGAAGCACATTTCCCCTCTTGGCTGGGAACATATCAATTTCTTGGGGGAGTATAATTTTGACATAAATCAAATCGGTGCCCCAAACATATTGCGGCCCCTTAGGCTACTTTCGGATAATGAATAGCCACTTCCCTAAATATATAATTCCTTAACGTGCGTTTTTCGCGTTTTGCTGGCGGAACCCCATCCAGCTTAACGCAGGAGACTGTGAGGCAGTTTGACATACGGTTCTTTTCGGCGGTCATTGTGTTGATGGTTTTCCTTCTGTACCGGGCAACGTCACGGATGGCTAATATGTCGGCCGGAGGGATAAGGCTGTACTCTGCTATATGGTCACGCATGTACATATCAGCGATTCTCTTCGCGTCCCTCTTGTCGTTCTTCTTGCCTCTTGGCGCCCTCACATATTTTGGATGCACTACATCAACATGGAACTGTTCGTCCGAAACAATACGATACACGGGCATATAATACTTGCCGGTGCTCTCCATACAAATTTCGTAGCAATTGTTTTGGCGTAACCATTCCTTGAATTCGCGCAATCCATAGGTGAATGTTGAAAATCTCATGTACTTTGAAAATACTACTTCATCGTTGATAAATTTTGCGATAACGGCGATGATGAAACTTTTGTGCACATCAACGCCGCAACAGCATTTCTTCATGCTGCCCACAGCACTGCCTCCCTTTTTTATTCCGGCAGTGACTGTCCCCTTTGATTGTAAAAAACACGAGTAATCGTTTTTTCAAAAATAAGTCTACAGGCTCTTAGCCTATTGGTTTGTGCTTGAAAAGGGGACGGCATAGATAACTTGTCAGGGTTCATACATCATTCATGACCCTTTTAGACTCGACATGCTCTGTAGTGTGCCGTTCCCCTATTATACATCTTTTCATCATTGGTTTGTGCCGCCCCCTGGGCGGCATGGGCCTAACTTAAACTTAACAAATAGGCGAAAAACCTATATAATATAAGGACAAGCTGTGGGCGGTTCTGGCCGGACTCCAATCTGTTCGATTTACAGAAGGGATGATGGCCAATGCTAGAGGTCATTTCGATAATAATCACGGTAATTTCGATTGTCGTTACGGTTTATGGAATGTACAAAGCAAGAGAACAAAAAAAGAAATAAGCCGCCCTTGGCAAGGTATCGGCTTATCTTCGTGGCACTGTTGTAATATTGGTGTCCGGCTTACCGCCAAACAGCTTGTTCAGTAAACTGAGTGGGCGTTCACGCGCTCACTCTTTTATTC
>Ga0082212_10011247_pt1 | contig 11361 bp, 18 predicted proteins | sample TergutNt197P3_FD_71548 | JGI IMG/M metagenome (GOLD analysis project Ga0082212, IMG submission 71548) | Neocapritermes taracua P3 segment gut microbial communities from Petit-Saut dam, French Guiana - Nt197 P3 | ecosystem: Host-associated > Arthropoda: Insects > Digestive system > Gut ... | reverse complement strand
TGTTTCATGGGATTGCTTTTTTTCAGATAAATTAATTTTATAAGATTCATAACGTATTATTTCATCATGTAAAGTTAAATCAACACTATTAGGATTTAAATTTTCTAAATTAAAAGGTTCAATTATTATATCTTTATTTAATCTTTTTTTTATTTCTTCACCTGTTAAAATTCCTCCCTGATGTTCTTTTAAAACTGCTACCTCATTTTCTAAATATTCTAATCTTTTTTTTATTTCTGAAAATTTTGGATAATTTGGATAACTTAATGCTTCTTTTAATCTATGTCTTGTCATTATTTATTCCTTTCATCTTTTAATCAATCTAATTTTTATACACTTATTTTTGCTTTGATTGGATCATGATATTTATAATTTTTTATTTTAACATTATCACTATCAAAATTTTCAATATTAGTTATTGATGGATCAAGTTCAATCATAGGAGCTTCAAAAGGTTCTCTCGATAATTGTTCTTGAGCTTGTTCTAAATGATTATCATATACATGAGTATCACCTGTATTATGAATATATTCACCCACTTCATATCCAGTAATTTGAGCTATCATATGTGTAAATGCTGCTCCTGAAATTAAATCAAAAGGACAACCTAAAAACATATCTTGTGATCTTATATCGCCTCTTACTGATAATTCATTATCTTTAACATAAAATTGATAAAATATAACACATGGTGGTAATACTTGTTGATCTTTTTCTTTTGGATTATACATAAATGCTAACATACGTCTATCATTAGGATTAGTTTTTAATGTTTTAATAACATCTGCTAATTGATCTACACCTTTATCACCTTTCCAAGGTAAGTTATATTCTGTTACTAATTTATTAAATTCTTCACTAAATTTAGCATTTTTTAATTTATTATTAATATCATTTAAAAATAAATCATGACCACAATAATTTCTTAATTGTGCACCATAAGCTGGTCCAATATCACCATATTTTATAACAAATGGATCTTTTCTATCTTTATTCTTAATTTTTTCAATAAATTCTTTTTTTCCTATCCTCCACGCTGGACTTTCTTGATTAGGAATAATTAAATGTTGTTTAGTAAGATATGCTTTATAACAATCACTATCCCAATTATGAACACTTTGATCTACTAATCTTTTAATATTAGTATCGCCACTTATTATCCAAAAAAGTTCTTCTAATGCTGATCTATATTCAGTTTTTTTAGTAGTTAAAAGTGGAAAACCTTCTTTTAAATTTATTCTAATCGTATTTCCAAAAGTTTTATAAGTTCCTGTTCCTGTTCTTTCATCTGTTTTTTCTTTTAATACTGTTCTTAATTTTTTATCACCAACAATTAATTCATAAGCTAATCTAGCTGTTATTTTTCCATTTTTAAAAGCTTGTTTTATTGCTTTATATTCATCTTTTGCGTTTTCAATAAAAATTCTACATAATAAATTTTGATATTGAATATCAGCACTGCTTTTTTTATTATCCATTTTTAATTTCCTCCTCTATTTTTTTTACTAAATATTTGTCTTTTATTTCTATTTTTTCAAAAACTACTCCACAAGGATTAAACATCTTTTTAGCTGCTTTTTGTGATTCGCCAAAATATTCATTTTCATCATTATAATAATATAATCTATTGATTCCACTTTCAATAATCTCTAAAGCACATTCATGACATGGAAACAATGTTACAAATATCTGTTTTTTATCTAAAACTATTTGTTTTTTGAAAGCATTAATAATAGCTTGTCTTTCTGCATGAAGAACATAAGGTATTTTAGAATTTATCCAATCTGTTTCATAGTTTCTATTATTCCAATTTTGATAACTTTTATATCCTAATGGAACATCATTAAATCCATGAGATAACATTTTAAAATTATCATCCACAATACAAGCTCCTACTTTAGTTCTTGGATCAGGACTATTTTTAGAAACTAATAACGATATATATATATATCCTTCATAAGCATTTATTTCTTTATGTTCTATTAATTGTATAATTTTTTGAATATTTTCATTTGTTTTTGGTTGTATATCTTGCATTTTTATTCCTCCTCTTATAATACAAAACATCACTTATTAATATAAAGTGATTAAATTAAATAATTATTAAAAACTATTACTTCTCATATTACATCCCCCTGAATTAAAGTTTTTATAAATTAATTATAACATTAATTTCTTATTTTAACTACATTTTTTTTGATATGTTTTATTTTCTCTTTTAAGTAATTGAATTGCTTCTTTTACTGGTTCACCTTCAGAATAACAAATATAAGAAAGAGAAGATTCATTAATTTTATCAATAAATTTATTACAGATATCATCCATAAAATCATTTAAAGTCCCTAAAATAGTATTTTTTGTGTTAATAATATACTCTACAATATCTTCATCAATATTTAAATAATAATATTCTTGATCTTCTAAATAATTATTAAAACCAGGTTTATTTATAGTTTTCATTAAACCACTTTTAAAAGAATCATAACCACTAAATGAAGATGGCATTAATAATAATTTTATAGGATTAATATGATTTTGTATTTCTGGAGTTTTTGCTATTATTTCAGCTAAAATTTCAATAAATTCATTTAAATAAGCAAAACTTTTAGGTATTTTAATTAATCCTTTTATATAAATTCTTACTAAAAATGAAGCAACAAAGTGTTCTTCTATTCTGTTCATTTTTAAAAACCTCCTAATAAAATTATATACTAAAAAGCTATATTAAACAATAAAGAAACACTGAAAAACAGTGTTTCTTATTAGTTAAAGCGATAGAGTATATACAACTTTAAGTAATAAATACTATTATTTAATTAATTTCAATTCCAGTTTTCTCAATATCATATAAAAAACCACTTAAATCTTTTTTTCTTTCAACTATTATTGGCTCTATTCTAGTGTCAATATCTATAGTTTTAAAATATAATTCTCCTAAAGTTTTAATATAATTACCATTAAATTCATCATAAACTAGGGCAACATCTATATCACTATCTTCATTGGCGTTTCCTTTGGAATAAGATCCATATAAATAAATTTTTTCTGGTTGTACAATACTTGAAATACTATTAACATATTTTTTAACGATATTTATAACTTCTCTTTTATCCATTTATATAATTCCTCCGTTTCTTTTAGAATTTTATTGCAAACATCTTTGGTTAAATATTTACTTATTTGCTCTTTATAACTTGGATATCTAGCTTCGATGTTGAAAGGTAATATCTCTTTAATTAATTCCTTTTGCTTTTCACTAAATTCATTAAATATTCCACTATCAATTGATAATTTAATTAGATTGTGAGTATATGGAGCAGTATCATCTTTAATACTAGTGTAATATGCCTTTAAAACTTTTTCAATTACTTGATGACATTGAAATCCTGCATATAAGTACCAACCACTTTTAAACAAAGATTTTCCAACTGCTAAATCTGTTTCACATATATCTATCCAATACTTTATTACATCTTCTTTTTTCATTAGACCTCCTTAAAATTATTTTTCTTCTAAGTTTTTTGTTTTTCTCTAGTAATATTATATACTAAAAAGACTGATTAAACAATAAAGAAACACTAAGATTCAGTGTTTCTAATTAGTAACATTATGATTCCTAGATGGTAGTAGTACAACAACTTTCATAAATACTAACATATTATTTCTAAATTACTGTTCAAATTTTTCTGGATATTTTTCTTTACAATAGTCCATTGCTTCTTTACTTATTTGTCTTACTGTCATACCATTAAATAAATTTTTACGCCACTGTGTATAATCAAAGTTTTCTTTATTGATTATAGTTATAAATTTTTCTGCTCTAACATTGCCCATTTTTTCAATCAAAAATTGCATTCCTTCATTAAATATAACACTATCATTCATTATTTTCATTTCCTTTTTCATAAACATTAATAAAATCTAACGGATTACAGTGTTTCTAATTAGTAACATTATGGTGCGAAGACGATAGGAGTACAACAACTCTAAGTAATAAATACTCTTTAATATTTACTAATTTGGTTTTTTAGAGGCATTATATTCTGCATTTTCTTCACTAATATATATAGTTTTTTGTGGCATAAAATAGTCATAACTGGTTTTCCCCGTTTGAAATTTAAAACCATATTCTTTTGCTAATCTTTCCGCATTAGCATTAGATTTTTCTACTTTTTCCTCAATTGACAATCCTTCTCTTTCTTTTTGAAGTTTTTTTCTTATTATATCAATTTCTTTTTCAATATTATTAGGTTTTTTCATCACCAACCACCTCCATAGGCGAAACTATTGTTATGCCTTTATATCCTTCTTTTTTGTTTATTAATTCAACCAAGTCTTTTGTTCTAATTCTATTTATATGATTAAAATTTAAGCTAACAATCATATCTAAATCATTTATAGAAGCTACTGCAATATGTAAACTATCATATTCACTATTTTCAGGTATCATTTTTTCTTTAATATATGTATCAGCGAGTCTATCTACTTCATTATTAGTTTTTAACATAATTATATTATACTCTTTGATTAAAGTTATCATTTTTGATTTCTTCGGTTCGTCACATTCTTCCAATTCATCGGTAACATAAGGCGATGTATAGGCATAATATTTACCTTGTTTTATTTCCTCAAATAATTGCACAGTTGATTTATGAGCATCACGATCTTCATCAAAATAATAATTAAAAATAGTTGTCTCTAAATATAACTTTAATTTTCTCATAAATTTGTTACCTCCTAGTAATATTATATACCAAAAAACTCGATTAAACAATAAAGAAACACCAATTTCTAGTGTTTCTAATCAGCAACATTTGGTGCGTCAGTAAAAGACGTTTGGAAATTATTATTTCGGTTAATTTCTAATATGATTATAACCTAAATCATTACTAATTGGAACTACAAATCGCTAAGTTTAATTTTTAAATCGTTGATTTTCTTTTCATCAAATAAATTTTTATCATATTTTATTTCAATAGGTACATTAAAAAAGGACATATAATCAAAATCAGAACTCGCCATTATAATTCCGTCTAATAATAGTAATTCTTCTATCATACCTTTTACACAATATTCGCAACAAGCATCATCAATAATTATTGTAGTATCTATTATATTTTCTTTTAAATGCTTATCAAAACTAACTATTGCAGGAGTTTTGGCTAAAGATAAAAACAATTTCACTTCTAATACTAATCGTTCTATACCTATTAATTTTGAATTATATTTTATATAGACCTCATCTTTATCAGGATTTGTTTTTGTTTCAACAACTCCATTTAATGCCAAGATATATTCCTCTAATTCTTTGTTATTCATATTTAAATAATCAATTTTGAAAGTTAATTCTGACATTAAAAATCGCCTCACTTCAAATATTCTTTTATTTCAACCAAAAATTCATTCATATCATATTCATTTTTTAGTTCTTCTTCAAACTCTAAATCATTTACTTCTATTTCTTGTATGTCTTCAACTTTTTTGCCCAATGAGAAGAAACGAATGTTTTTCTTTAGTTTCATTGCTAGTTTGATTTCGTGATAACAACCATTTGAAATAATGCCAAACTGCCAAAGTTCATCACTACTCATTATCAAATTATTATTTGCTCTAACTGTTAAGGGACGATCTACCATGTCGTTCATAAAATAGTCCCAATTAGTAAATGGGTTTAATGGTAAATAATTCTCTTTTAAGTTTAAAGAGGCGCCTTTTTCAATTAAATTTACCTACGGACAAATTAAAGATTTAAAAAATATAATAAATCCTTGGTTAGATAAATACGGCTTCCCTTACTATGTTAAAGTTGCTGATGAAAAAAGTTATAAAAGTTCAGTTGAAAAAATTATTAAAATTAATAGTAATGAAGAAATTGTACCTTGCGACATTTTAATTGAGAATAGTATTTTTAATTATATGCTTTATTCAATATTAACGGACTGGAAGAAAGCAGACAAGAGAATAAAAGATATATTCTATTTAAATTATACTAACAGTTAATTATCAGTTTAAAATAGTGGACCACTTTTCAACTGATATTGTGGACCACTTTTCACTTGACAAATACATTGTACTGCTTCGCTATTCAAGTCCATATTTTCAAATTTTTTCATTAGTTCTTCTGGGTGCTCATTTAAATCAAGTCCTGCCTCGATATGTGATTGTTCATTTTTTAAAAAACAATAATAAGATACACCTAAATTATCAAAAATATCACATAATTCTAATATTTTCTCTTTATTTCTTGTTCTACCAGCTATAAAGAAATCGTATATTTCGTTCATTTGTTTACCTCCGTCATTAATTCCTTACATTTATTATTTTATCACGAAATCAGTATTTTTCCTAGATTTCCATATCAAAATCATCAGCTTTATTTTTCCCATACTTCATATCGTATAAATAATCATTGATTTCATCTTCTTTTGAAGTTCCATCTGCAATATCGTGCAAGTCTTCATTTTTATATAGATTTTTCTCGTGATATTCAGTAATTTGGTCAACAACTTCGTCTTTATCTTTTTCAGTTCCTAGTTTTAATATTTTTCTAAAGAAATTTTTAAAGGTTTGAAGTATCTTGGTAATTGTATAATAAAATTACATAAAAATTGTAAAGTAAAAAGTTATAATTTTATGTAATTTTTTATTTAATATTTAATAAACTATATGCTAATAAAAGAATAAAGGCGATTATTTTCTTCCTGTAATTCATTGTTTTTGGCTTGTAATCTATAAACTTCGTGCTGAATATTGCGTTTTTCTCGTTCTAAATCTCGATATGATGAAGTGTAGTCTTCTAATTCTTCAAATAATGCTTGATTTTTTGGCATATCTTCAATTACTGATTTAGAGGTATTCATAAATTCTTTTAAGGTATCGTAAGTATCTTTATCAATTTTTACTTTATCGCCAATAATTGCAGGTTTAGAATTTTGTAATTTTTCTTCTAGTTCTTCATAATCTCTAGTCATAACATAATTTTGTTTTTCTAGGCTATTATCTAACTTTCTTGTAATTTTCTTAAACTCTTTTATTGAAATATGCTCATTATCGCTGTTTTTAATGCCTCTTTCTAGGTCAAAGCCATTATCTACTAGTCTTTGGTGGTATTTGTCCTGTAAATCGCTTAAATGCTCTCTATCACGAATATATTGTTTTTTAGAAATAGAATATCTAATAGTATCAGTTCTTTTATCTAATTTTCTAACCAAAGGTATTACTACACAATGCAAATGGGGAGTTTTTTCATCCATATGAATTGTCGCGTGAAGTATCTGATCTTTGGAATAACCTAAATCATCATAAACAAAGTCCATACAAGGAATAACCCTCTCTTGCTTGGTCTTCGGTACTTACACGACAATAAATCGCTCCATTTTTTCTCATATTTTAATCATCTCTCTTTCTACAAAAAAGAGGCGACAACAACATAAAAATTACATTATTGACACCTCTAATATTTTGAATATTATTTTTTATAAAAAGTTTTAAGTCTTGTTCAAGTAGATATGTTCTCATAAAATCAACTCCCCTTAATTGATTTGTAAGATAATACTGCTCTCTTTAGTAGGTTATACTATACTAATTGTTTTAAAAAATCAATAGTTTTAGTGTCAAATTGGCTATTTTATCGTGGATTTATCGGTTTTTATATAGTTTTCTAGTTCAGTTATAGAAATAGAGTGTTCTAAAGTGTTTATGAATACATCTTCACACTCATTAAAGAATAGATAGGTATTTTCATTTAAAATTAACTTATGTGGCTCAATATAGGCGAGATTTGTATTATCTATATTGATAATATTACCTTTTTCAATATCGGCTTTAATACCCAAAAATAATAAGATATTCTTTATTTTATTAGCAAGCTGTTCTTCTATTTCTAAAACTTCCTTTGTTATACTCATAAACTAATCACCACCATTCTACATAACAAAAAAAGATTAACCGAAATTAACCTTTATTTATTATGCGAACTATATTAGTTCGACTAATTTCCCTCTGGTGCGAAGACGGTAGGAGTACAACAACTTTAAGTAATAAATACTAAACCAATTTATATTATACTTAAACTTCAACAGTAACTAATGAATTTAAGTAATCTATAATAACTTTTCTTAATAAATCAATTTTTATATCTAGCCAATTATTTTTTCTGTCCATTAATAGTTTGATAAATTTTGGATTGTTTAGCATCTCACCCAAAAGATTAATTATTTCATTAATATTATTTATATCATTTATTCCTAAAAAGAATATTTTTTCTTGCATTATAGTATGCAACTTGTCTTTATCCATGTCATTATCTTCAATTAGCCAATATAAATCAAAGAAATCTTTATATCGAGTCGTTACTGCTCCAAATCTTATTATGGGAATAATTTTTTCAACAAAAATCTGTTCTTTTGAGTTTACCAACAAGTTTAAGCCATCTTTTTCAATGCTCGTATTAAAGCACAACTCATCTTGTAAAATATTATACTTTGAATGTACTCCGATATCTATTTTGGTACTTAGTTTATTTCCAAAGGTGTCATTTATTTCTATTGGAATCCTTTTGCCTCTATAATCTTGATGCCTTAATTCCAAAATGTTTTTAACATCAACATCTATATCTAGACCTCTTATTTTAACATCATTAAATATCTCGTGTATTTTACTGTCAGCAATTGATATTCTAATTAAGTCGATATCTATATCGACCGTAGCTCTACGTAAATCATTAGTTAGATTAAACATTACTATTCCACCTTTTATTGTAATGTTATTCTTATATCTAGACTTAAATATGCAAGTTAATATAACATCCTGACAAACCTTAGCATTCGCATATATCTCATCTAATCCGTCATTTTTATATTTTTCTACACAATCAATTAAATTTATCATCTATAAAACCTCCTCCTGTATCATTTTTAATAAATTGTTACCATTATTAAATTTTTCTAAATATTTTTGCAATTTTAAAAAATTAATCTCATCAACTAAATTTCTATAATTACTAATTATTTCTTTATACATGTCATAAGATATTCTGTTTTTATTTCTGACTAATTCAATTAACATTCTTTCTTTATCATATATTCTTAACTTTATATTATTATAATATTTGTATTCTTCTCCAATTAAAAAGTAATCATCAACTCCAAATGTTTGAATTATTTTTTTGTCAAGAATTTTGCGAGCTCTTTTTTTTGTTGCCAAATAATAGTATTTAGGAATATTATCAGTAAGTCCGTGATAAAAATAGGCACTATCAGATGTAAATATTGCTTTTTCATATAATTTAGCAATAATTTCTAAATCACTTGTTTTTTCCTTGTCAGAATAAAGTCCACATGCCAATTTGAATAAAATTCTATTATTCATCGCTTGTTTAATTTTATTATAATTTCCAAAATCTCTATGGTTTAGTAATTCAGAATATTTATACATCATACAAATTCATCTCCAGATTAATTATATTGTAAATGTCGGACATTGTCAATTGTTTATCCGACATTTACCAAAAGAAAAAGATATTAAAAATTCAATAATATCTTGTATTTACTACGAACTCATTAAAAAGTTCGACTAATTTCCCTCTGGTGCCGGCAGTAAGAATCGAACTTACATCTAATCATTACGAGTGACTTGTTCTACCATTATACTATGCCGGCATTAATTACAAAAACAATTTTAACATAAACAATTAATTTATGGAATCATTTTCTATTTAAATCATCAAACAATAAAACAAATTTAAAATATAATACAATGGTGAGCTTATGTATCAAGAAAAAAGTTTTCACTATTTAGGACCAGTTTGTGAAATATTTGTTATTTTGCTTATCCTATATGAATCTATTTCTATTTTTCAAAAAATAGATAAATCACCTGAATGTGATGTTCAAAAAAAGTTAACGATATTATTTTCAGTTATTTTAGTTTTGTTTATTTTATATATAATTATTAAATTTTTTAATTTAAATGATGATATAGCTCTAGTTATTGATACTATTTTTATAGTAGGAATTGTATTATTAAATAATTTATTTTAATAATACAAATAAAGACATTTACATAAAAATAAAAAAATCGAACCATTGATTCGATTAATTTACTATGGTGCCCAAGGCCGGACTTGAACCGGCACGAGGTTTAATGCTCGCAGGATTTTCTTACCACTATAACTTTCGTTACCATTACTGTTTGTGGTCTGGACTTTCTCTTCTCCATAGAATATATCTTTAGGAGTCAGCCGTTAAGTCTCTACACCTTACTTATGATTCACATGAATGCAGATATAAGTCTTGGCTCGGGATTACCACGGTATAACTTGAAGGTTTTCCCGAATTTGACTGAATTCACTAAACAATTTCTAAATTTAGTGCTCAAATTTATTTAAGTCCTGTGCGTCTACCTGTTCCGCCACTTGGGCAGGCACAATGTCTTATATAAAATAAGACTTCTTGATTATATATTATTTTTATATATTTGACAAGCCTTTTTTGGACTAAATATGCGGTTTTTAAGTCTTGACTTTGCAAAAAGTGATATGTTATAATCAGTTTGTTCTTAAAAAGCTTATTGCTGCATATTAAGTACATGGAGGAATACCCAAGTCTGGTTGAAGGGGTCGGTCTTGAAAACCGAAAGGTCGGGAAACTGGCGCAGGGGTTCGAATCCCTTTTCCTCCGCCAATTTTTATTATCGCGGGATGGTAGCAGTCTGGTAGCTCGTCGGGCTCATAACCCGAAGGTCGTGCGTTCAAATCGCGCTCCCGCAACCATGGTTCCGTAGTGTAGAGGTTATCACGTCTGCCTGTCACGCAGAAGATCGCGAGTTCAAGTCTCGTCGGAACCGCCAGTTGTTATTAGAAACTATTCTTTATGAGTAGTTTTTTATTTTAGATAGAACAGATACCCAGATGAGTCATATAATATGGCAGGAGGAAAAAAATGAATAATGATTATTACCATAATTACTTTCGCACCTTGCCACCGGAAAATAAAACCCCATCGGAATTAGATGGATTTGTATCTCAAAAAAAAGTTGTGGCTCCCGACAATTATATAGATGATAGCTTATTTTTGAATCTTGGAAAATCAGGGGAATTTCATATGTCTTTTCCTGATTCACTAAACGAAAGAGACATGGTGTTTCATGGCTCAATTTATGAAGGAGCCCAAGATCATATTATAGTTTATAATTCCCATGCCAATGAGTGGTATATGCTACCCCTTTTATATTTGAATTATGCGGTATTTAAAGATAAACCTAATGTTCCATAATATATTTTTAATCATTAAAGGAGTTTTAAGGGATGTTATATCGATTTACGAATAAAGAGTTAGATGTTTTAGGAAGATTACTACGGGC
>Ga0082212_10011246_pt1 | contig 11361 bp, 8 predicted proteins | sample TergutNt197P3_FD_71548 | JGI IMG/M metagenome (GOLD analysis project Ga0082212, IMG submission 71548) | Neocapritermes taracua P3 segment gut microbial communities from Petit-Saut dam, French Guiana - Nt197 P3 | ecosystem: Host-associated > Arthropoda: Insects > Digestive system > Gut ... | reverse complement strand
AGAACGTCAAAAACGTATGTGGGAGTGGTATCTTTTGAGTCGTTCTGCTACTACTGTTAATGACTACATTAAATTTTACAAAGTCAACGATTTATATCCCGAAAATGACAATTAACTCGAAAAATTAAATATTGTTACAATCATATTAACTGTTGAGGTGTAAAATTCGAGAAAATTTGCAATTTACGTATAAAAAACACCAGTAATCGCTTTTTATGCGATACTGGTGTTTTACGAGGCAGACTAACGCAGGAAGTTGTTTTTTTACCCACTATACATCAGAAAAAGTATACATCAGAAAAAATCACGTAACAGAAAAGCCAACCTCTACTATTCCGAGTTCTGTATCAAACGCAACTATTTTTTGGGGAATCGTTTTCGCTTTTTCGTCGTTCGGTATAACCGATATTTCCGCTTCATCAACCTCATATTCGTCAACATATAAACGACGATAAACATTTTCTACCGCCATTGTTGAAATTTGTAATAAGAAATTTTCCTCAAAGCTCCCTATTTCGTTTTCCTCGTGCGGAGTGTCGATTAATCCGTATATTAACTTGTTTATAAAAGAAAACGAATAATAAAAAACCACATACCCCTTTATTATATGTGTAAACGAGTGTTTAATTGTTATTGAGTCGTTAAACACCTCGTCGTGTTCATCGACCTTAACAATGGCGTCTTTGTTTATATTGGTTATATTGCTTATCATGTCACAAAAACAATCGCAGATTATATCTGCATAATTTTCGGAGTCGTCAATGTCGTCGGCGGTCGCCTTACCGATTTTTTGGTCAACATCGGATACGTGATAGGTGAGCCAAGCGAGTAACGTCCCCGCAAATTTGCTTACATCTTTGTATGCAAAATCCGACTCAACCATCTTTTTCTCGTGTCTTAATACCGTCGCGACAAAGTTTTCATGCATTTTTTTGTGTTTTAAATAGTTTTTATCGTTAATTGATATTTGATAAGCTTCCTCGTCCGCAAAATGAGTAACGGCATACTCCTTTAAAAAAAGTATAGTGGAAATTATTTTTTCTTTTTGATATTCACCGGTATCAATTATATCGTCAATTAAATGTCCCACCTTTAAAAACAACGTCTTATGCTGTTCGTCAATTTTGTCAACGCCGATTCTGAGTGAATCGTTCCACATATTATTTCCTCCCGCTTATATTAGGGAACATCTAAAAACCTCTTCCGGTACTTAACGAATGAAAAATTCCGCCATATTTCGTTGATTTTTCTTTAAATATCTGCGGATATTCGCAGAAAAATCGCCTCATCTGACGAAATTTTCATCACGTCAATTACTCGAAACGGGTTTTTAGAAGTCCCCTATAGTCTGTTTTACAATAATTTTGTATTATATATTAGTTTAACAAAAAAGTAAATCACCCAAAGGGTTAGTTTTAGTTGATTTTTTAAATTTTTTATGATATAATATATGATATAACAAAATGTGTTTTAAATTGTAAGGGGGTTTTTATGTCGATTCCGAATATTCAAAATAATAAATATACACCGATTCCGCTTCCGGAGGTTGTTGCGCCGCGAAATAAGCTTCTTTTACATTTAAGCCGTTCTGCGGCAAAAAAACTAATTTTTATTTCCGCACCCGGGGGAGCGGGGAAAACCGTTTCCGCGCTTTTGTGGACGAAGCAGCTTAAACGCAAGCATATATGGATTGGATTAGACGTCTTTGATAACTCGGTTTCTATTTTTTACAAAATGTTTTGCGCGGGTATATTGTCCGTCCAATCGGACAATGAACGAATGACCGAAATACTTCAAAACGCGGCGTTTCATTCTGCGCCCGTTGAGCATACAATTATGCTTTTATCCGAATTTAGGGTTGACGAAGGTGAATATATACTTGTATTAGATGATTTTCACTCTATTACAAATCGGGAGGTATTAGAGTTTCTTCCTTATATATTATGCCGATTACCACATTCCTTCACCACGTTGATACTAAGCCGCGGCGAACCGGACAAACATTTGTCGGAATACATTGACGGAAGAAAAGCCGCGTTCATAAACGCCGATAAGCTGTCCTTTAATGCGGAGGAGATTTACGAATTGTTCAAGCTGCACGAAAAAAGCACAACAACCGCAGAATCGGAATCGGTATTTGCTTTTACCGGCGGTTGGGCAGTTGCGGTCAATACCATTGCTCAAAATGAAGCATACGATAACTCGAGCGAAAACGCCCTCGCCCGTTATATTGAAGATAACATATGGGAAAAGCTCGACGAGGCTACGCGCATATTTCTGATTACGTCCGCCGCGCTTGACGAGCTTCCCGTCGCGCTTTGTGAAGGTATCACGGGGAGAAACGACGCGGGAACGATTCTTGAGAATTTAAAGTCGCAAAACGCTTTTGTTACCCGCACAGAGGGCGGAGCTTATTGTTTTCGCCCTCTGCTTTTAGAGTTTCTCAGAGGTTTGACGGAATATACCGATGCGGATAATGAAAAAACATGGTGCGCCGCCGCCGAATACTATGAAAACGAAGGGAATATTATCGCGGCGGCGCGTTATGCCTGTAAAAGCGGAAATATCGAAATTATATTAAAGGTATTGCACAGATATATGAGTATTGGCGAAATTCCCGTTTCCGAATATATATATCATTTGAAGGACGCGCTTCTCGGAACTGCTTTTGAAAGCCTTTGCGAGAAATACTTCGTTTTGTATCAACCGGCAGTATATATGTCTTTTTCAACGGGGAACGCTCTTAAATTTGAAAAATACGAGGATAAGCTTAAACAAAACCTCCCCGTTATAATATCCGAATACCCGCAATTTGCGGAGACGGCGGTCGCGATTATGCTTTTAGATTATCGTACCCCTCTTTCGGAGCATATTGTGCGACTAAACGAAATCCCGGCGTTTGTTTTTCGGGATTATGAACTGAAGAGGTTGACTTATAGCTTCCAATTGCCCTTTTTGCATAGAAGTAATCGGGATTTTTACGAGATAGCCGACGAAAAAATATACGATAAATGGGCGACCGTAAACGAACGAGTTCTGAAAAACAATTATAAACAGATTATACACGGAACAAGAGCCGGGATTTATTTGGAACAAAATCGCGCAGCCGAAGCCTTGTCCGAAGCACAAGCCGCGACCAGAGAGCTTACTGACGAAACCGCAAAGGAAATACGTTTTTCGATTAATATACAGCTCGCGGCGGTATATTTGGCATTAGGGAAGGAGGTTGAATTTTCCGAGCTTATTGAAAAGGTTGAGCTTTTTATTAACGGAGAAGCCGCGTTTCTTCTGCCGAATTATCTTGCGTTTAAATGTATAAAAGAGCTTTGGAACGGCGAGGTCGCCGCCGCGCATGAATGGCTGTCGCATTATTACGACGATGAAAGCGGAAATATAGAACCCTACAAGCTTTATCAGCATTTCGCCGCCATACGCGCTTATATAGCGGCGGGTGATTTTGAAAAAGCAAAAGCCCTCGCTATAAGGATAAGAAAAGCGGGGCGGAATTTTCACCGACTACAGGATGCCGCCGAAGCCGGCGTTTTGCTTTCCGTCGTCTTATGGGCAGAGGGAAAAAAAGAAGAGGCACAGGAAATTATGGAGGTTGTGTTGTCGGAAACCCAACCGTATTCGTTTATACGTCTTATTGCCGACGAGGGAGCCGTTGTTTTACAAATGTTGAGAAGGATATACCGAAAAACAGAATGTGCGGATTATCGGGGCGTTCTCGACCCGACATATGTAAACGGCGTATATATGACCGCTTATACCGTAAGTAAACAACGCAAAGGAATTATGGCGGAGTTTGAAAAAAAATCGGTAAAGCTTTCACGCCGTCAAAAAATGATTATTAAACTCTTGTCACAGGGGTATAAGCGAGCCGGAATTGCAGAAAAAACAAAGCTTTCTCTTAACACCGTTAAATCACACACGAAGTTAGCTTATGAAAAGCTCGGCGCGGGGAACGCCGCCGACGCGGTAGTAAAAGCGCGCGAGCTCGGGATTATAGAGTGATTACTTTTCGAGTAAATGCACTACGCCGTGTCCCGCGTCAACCGACACCTTCATGCCGTCGTGAAGGTTTTTGGTTGCTCCCGTCGCACCTATTATTACCGGCTTATCTAAAGTCAACCCCACAATAGCGGCATGACTGCTCATACCGGGTTCCTCGGCAATAACCGCCGCGGCTCTTTTTACATACGAAAGAATATTGTTAGATGTATTATGCACCACCAATATTTGACCCGGTTGGAATTTTTCAATCACCTCTTCGTCGGTATGACATACACACACCTTCCCGATTGTTGCTCCGCCGCAAACACCCGCGCCGTCAACAAGAGAATCCCCGACGAGATGAATCGTTACCATGTTTGTTCCGCTTTCGACAGCGGGGAACCCCGCCACGACAACTATCATGTCGCCGCTTTTAATGTACCCCGCTTCAATGCAAAGCTTTTCGCTTTCCTTTAAAACCTCGTCAATTGTCGGCATAAACGGCATTACCAAAGGATATACCCCCCATGATATGGTTAAATGTCTCGCCGCGTAATGATTTAAGACGCAAGCGTATATTAATTGTGTCGGGCGGTATTTACTTAGTAATCGCGCAGTTTCTCCGCTTTTTGATACCGTCATGATAGCGTCCGCCCCTATCTCCACCGTAGTCGCACAAGCCGCGTGACATACCGAATCGGCAATTGATATATGCTTACGGTCGTCGGAGCGGCGCGTTCTTACCGAATAATTTATTCCTCTTTCTGCGTCGTCAATAATCGCCGCCATAGTGCTGACGGCCTCAACGGGGTATTTTCCCGACGCGGTTTCCCCGCTGAGCATAACCGCGCTTGTGCCGTCAAAAACTGCGTTTGCGACATCGCTGACCTCGGCGCGGGTCGGTCGCGGATTGTATATCATGCTCTCGAGCATTTGTGTAGCGGTAATTACGGGCTTACCCGATTTATAACACATATTTATAAGCTTTTTTTGAATAGCCGGCAATTGTGCTATTTCGATTTCTACGCCCATGTCGCCGCGAGCTATCATTATTCCGTCGCACACCGCCATAATCTCGTTTATATTTTCTACGCCGTCTGCGTTTTCGATTTTTGCTATTATACGGATTTTATTACACTTGTTTATATCTAAAATACGTCTTATGTCGAGAACATCTTGTGCGCGACTTACAAAGCTCGCCGCAATAAAATCAAACCCGTTTTCTATTCCGAATTCAATATCCTCTCTGTCTCTTTTGCTCATGTAAGGGATACCCAAGCGCACCCCGGGGACGTTTACGCTTTTATTATCCTTTACAATTCCGTTATTTTTTATTGCACAGATAACATCGCTTGCTCTAATTTCCGTAACAATTAATTCAACCAAGCCGTCGTTTAAAAGGATTTTTGACCCGACCTCAACATCATTTGCGAGTCCGGAATAAGTAATTGAACACCCGTTTTTATCGCCTTCGAAATCCCCCGCATAAAGGGTAAACGATTCCCCCTCTATAAGCATAACCTCCGGCTCTTTAAATGTTTTAAGCCGAACATCGGGGCCTTTTGTGTCTAATAACGCTCCGACAAACACCCCCATATCCTTTCGAACTCTTTTAAGCTGTTCAAGGGCGGCTTTATGGCTTTCGTGGGTTCCGTGTGAAAAGTTAAACCTCGCGACATTCATTCCTGCGTTAATCATCCCGCGCAAAATGTCGTCATCTTTTGTCGCGGGGCCTACGGTACAGACGATTTTTGTCTTCTTCATAATAGTATCTCCTCTAATTTAATCTATTTTTTTAATTCGTATACAATACGAATAACCGCGCCTAAAGTGATTATTCCTAAAAACGCTATTTCTCCGAAGGTGAATTTTAAAGACTTTCCGCGTTGGGGAACGGGGATTTGATAGCTCGTTAATTCCGAATAAAAGTCGGGAGCTTCGGTGGTAATTTCGTTTTTTGATTTATTCGCGTCATTGTCGTCTTCGTCATGTTCATCATCTTCGTCTTCATTGTCTTCCTCTTCATCTTCATCTTCTCCGGCAAAATCCTCTTGTACCGTTCGGGATAGGTATTGTATAATTCCCTCGCCGAGAGCCTCTCCCAAAAGAGAAAGATATTCTTCGGTTTTTAAACGCTCATATTCCTCGGGGTTACATACATACCCCATTTCAAACAACATTGCGGGGGCGGCGGTATAACGGGTAATGCCGAAATTCCGCAAAATCGCGGGGGTGTACACGTGTCCCGTTTGACCGGATATATACCTTATAATGTCGCTCGCTGCCCTTTCCGAGCTTTCCTTAACCGAATAAAACATTAAAGGCCCTTCATCACTCCGAAAATCTTTATTCATCGGCATTGAGTTTGAATGAACGCTTACCGCTATATCGAATGAGTCGGCGAGATTCTCCATGCGTTCTAAAATAGGAACGTGTTCATCTTTATCGCGTAAAAATGTTACGTGAACGCCCTCGTTTTCCAAATAATCGCGGGTTTTCCTTGCGACGATAAGGTTGAGGTCTTTTTCCATAAGTCCCGCATCTCCGGGCGGCCCGAGCGCGCCGGGGTCTGTTCCGCCGTGTCCCGCGTCAAGCAACACACGCGCCTTTGACAAATCGGTAAGCGCGTACTTAACCTTTACAACGGGCTTTTCGTCTTTTATTTTCACCGAATATCCCGTGACCGTCCGACCTTCTTTAAAATGTATTTCGTATTCCTCGGTGTCAAATTCAAATTCGTTATCATCAATTGTGAGGGGGGCTTCGTCCGTAAGTTCGTTATCCTCGCTATTTTCATCAATTTCGTTTAAACGATAAAATGTAACCGTAAGCGATTCTTCATGTAACTCCACGCTGTAAAGCGTGTTTTCCTCCGCGTCCTCGAGCTTTTCGAGAAGCTCCACACTGCTTTTAAATACATATGAGCCGTCATATAGTCGATAAAACCCGTCCTCCGCTATATCCTCGGCAATTACACGAAAGACCGTTCCTTTCACTAAGGGCGTACCCGGCTTATTATCATCATCGCGGTCATAAAAGCGTGAAATAATTGTATTTGACGCAATACCATAGGTAGGCTTTTCAAAATACTTCGGTAATTTGGGTTGTGATATTTCGGAAGCCTTTCGAATAACCGTCAAATCGGCAGTTGCGCCGCCATTTTCAAATGTAAAAAAGTTTTCACCGACCGAAAGCGAGCTGTACACCGAAAAGTAGCCGCTTTTTGTTGTTGCAGTCTCCACCCCATTCACATACAATGTATAATTTGGGTCACAAGCCCCGAGCAGACTTATTCTGTCATAGGGGATTCCTTTTATTTCGCTTAAATCGGAGTGCGGCAGAATAATAAACCCCAATACCTCTTGTGTATTTTCTGTTTCTTGTTCAAGATTAGGCTCCGATATTTCTTCCTGTGATTCATTGAGAGGCGTTTCCTCGGGATACGCTTGTGGATTCGCTTCTTGTGTTTCCTGTGATTCGCCGTCATTATCCAAATCGCCCGGTTCTGCCGAAACAGCCGCCGTACTAAGCAAAAAACAGGTTATTATTAACATTATCAGATATTTTCGCATATGTACAGTATATCATAATAATTTTTCTCTGTCAATGGTTGACATTAGGATTTTTATATGATATAATAAGAAATAATCTTTAGCGAGACAAGCAGGGTTTCCCTGCGCCGCCGAGGGGGTTTGGGGCAACGCCCCATTTAAAAGGAAGCGTAGCTCAGCTGGTTAGAGTACCCGCTTGACATGCGGGGGGTCACTGGTTCAAGTCCAGCCGTTTCCATAATGATAACACCGCTTTAACAGAGAGTTTAAAGCGGTGTTTTATTTGAAGTCCATGTAATTTCTGGTGCTACTCTGGTGCTATTCATCAATTTTTATGTTTTTTCGGTTGTAGAACAGTTCCGTTTTATTAGCGGCTTCGACTTCTTTGCTTTTGATGATGTGGCTATAGGAATGTGTAATAATAGGACTAAACAGTAAAACCCTTGAAAACAGGGGGATTGCCGCGTTAGTCCTATTATAGTATCAAAGTGTACTATGATTTCGGAGGATTATATGTTGAGATTAAGAGTTGATGAAATCCTTAAAGAGCGGGGGAAAACCAAGTATTGGCTAAATAAGAGTTTAGGAATGAGTTATGATAATTTACGCAATATGGTTAATAATCAGACAAAATCAATCAGCTACGCTAACATTGAAGCGATGTGCGTTTTATTTGACGTTACCCCTAACGAGTTATTCGAGTGGGATTTTGAAAAATGAAAAATGCAGACCTAACCGTATGAATCGTCGGGTTAGGTCGGTATTTTTTTACAGCGACATCTCCGTTTCACGGCAACAGAAATCCTAAAAACGATGTTGAGTTCAAATTCAAACACGCTGTTTGATTGTACGGCTTGCCACGGACGTGTCCGCCTGTCCGAACCCGCTCTACAAGCCGAGTGGAAAAACAAATACGAACACCTCACCGACGAAAATCGGTTCGGGGTTCGTATTTGTACAATATGCTTGCGGGAGGCGGATTTGAACCACCGACCTCCGGGTTATGAGCCCGACGAGCTACCAGACTGCTCTATCCCGCGTTCTTACATATGCGATTAACATTAGATTATTATAACATAATTCAATTAACATTGTCAAGCGAATAAATAAAATTTGTGATATCGTACATATAAACGCTAATATTAACTTACAATATAGCGAATTTGCACAATAGCTTATCCACTAAAACGCGCATTTCATGTATATCATTTTTACTTACTATACAAAATGGTGAGTGAATATAGCGACATGGTGCGGAAATTGCAATAGTGCGAATACCACCTACCGTTTTATGAATTACCCCCCCGTCGTTTCCGCCGACAATCCTGCTTTTTGTTTGGGCTTTAAGACCGTTTTCTTTTGCGGTTTTCATTGTAATATCGTAAAGCTCGCGGTCATAAATTGTCCCTTTATCCATAAAGCTTATAACCGGGCCGTCATATAATCGGCATACCGCCTCATTATCCGAAACCCCGGCAATATCACAAGCGGTAGTTGCCTCTAAAACAATACAAATATCGGGTTCGAGATTAAACGCGGCGGCGGCGGCTCCTCTGCACCCTATTTCCTCTTGTACGGTGAAAGCAAAAACACAGTCGTATTCAAGCTCGCTCTTTAACATATCGAGCATAATAGCGCAACCAAGCCTGTCGTCAACTGCTTTTGCGCGAATTATATCATTGTTAAGTTCATCAAAACCGTTTGTAAAATAACAAAAATCACCCGGGGAAATGTGCTTTTCGGATTCGGCTTTATCGGCGGCACAGATGTCAATAAACAAATCATCTGTTTTAGGCTGAATATCGCTCTCTTTTTTGTTTAACAAATGCACGGGTTTTCCCGCAATTACGCCCGTCACACCGTTGTTGAATTTAACCCTTCTGCCGAAAACAACATCGGGTGTAATTCCGCCGACAACGGAAAATTTAAGAAATCCGCTTTTCGTAATATCGGTTACAATAAACCCCACCTCGTCCATATGCGCGGCAAACATAATAACCTTTTGCGGTGTGTTTTTTCCTTTTTTGAATACAAGAATATTGCCCAAGGAATCGCGGCGAATAACTGCGTTTTTAGGGGCAATATTGTCCGTTATAAAATCGGCGACTCGGGCTTCATCTCCGCTCGTCCCGTTAATTTCACATAGCTTTTTTAATAAGTCAATCATATTATTATCTTCCTGTGTTATAGCAGTTTTGCTTGATATTTATTTGTTAAGGAGTATAAATCAGGTCGGATTAAGCCAACCTGTCAATAAACCCCGCAATAAGCTCTCCCGAGGATTCAATATCCGATAAATCAACAACCTCGACGGGCGTGTGCATATACCGTAAAGGAATCGAGACCAATGCGGTCGGAATTCCGCCGCGCGCAATACCGACCGGGTCGGCGTTAGTTCCGCTTGTGTCGCGGTGCATTATCTCGAGCTGATAAGGAATACCTTGTTCGGTTGCCGTTTGCTTCAAGTCTTCAAACATTTTACGGTTTAAAGAAGGAGCGTATCCAATCATAGGCCCTTTCCCCAACTCGCCTATAGCGGTACTTGCTTTCTTTTCGAGGCCGGGGGACATTCCGTAGCTTACATCAACAACCACGGCATAATCCGGCGCGGCATTATATGCCGTTACAGCCGCCCCTCTGCAACCTACTTCTTCTTGAACCGAGAAAGATACCGATATATTAGGGAGAGTTTTGCCCCTCAACATTTTTAATACCTTTTGCGCTTTTAAAATGTGCAATGCGTATAAAACGGCACAAACCCCCGCGCGATTATCCAATGCGGGGGATGACACCTTTTTCCCGAGCATAGTTGTTATTTCGCCGTCAATAACAATTGTCGCCCCCGGTGAGACAAGCTCCTTGACCCTATCAAAGGTTAAACCCGCGTCAATCCATATCTCGTCCGATTCGATTAATCGTTTTTCATCGGAATCGTTATCTTTTTTAACGTGCGGAGGTAATGTACAAATCACGCCCTTGACCGTTTTGCCGCCGTTACCGCATATAGTTACGGCCTGCGCCGCTAATGCGCGACGGTCAATTCCACCGCAAGCACCCGCCCTTATAAACCCTTTTTCGTCAATATCCGTCACAATAAGCCCTATTCGGTCAATATGAGCGTCCAAAAATAATACCGGTCTTTTTTCTGCGTCGTTTTTTTCTTCGGTATCGTGTTGTCCTATAAACCCGATAACAGACCCGTGACAGTCGATGCGGGCGTCGGGCGCAAATTCTTTAAGCAATTCCAAAGCGACATTCGCCGCAGCCGACTCGTCGCCCGAAACGCCACCCGCTTCCGTGAGGCGTTTTAATGTATTAAAGGTATCAAATGTTTCCATATCGTTAGGTTCGTCCTTCTTCTATATTTTCAACGGTATCAACCGGCTTGTCGCGTTGAGCTCTTTGATGTTCCTTTGTGTTGAGATATTCTTCAATAATAGTTTTTAAAACATTCGCAACGGGAATCGCAAAAAGCATACCCATAATTCCGCCGATTGCCCCGCCGATAGTAATAGCAATAATAACAAGCACGGGGCTAATTTTGAAAGAAGACCCCATAATACGCGGATTGATAAAGTTGCCGTCAATTTGTTGTGTAATTAACAACATTATTGCGACTATAAGCGCGCTTTTAACACCGCTTGTTGCCCAAACGATAAACACCGCAATCATAGAGCCTATAATTGAACCGAAGTAGGGTATAATGTTCATAACGCCGAGCATTAAACCGAGCGTTACGGCATACGGAGAGCGCATAATTGTAAATTGAATCATTGTAATTGTGCCGAGTATAAGCTAATCCAAAAACTGACAGGTT
>Ga0082212_10011245_pt1 | contig 11363 bp, 8 predicted proteins | sample TergutNt197P3_FD_71548 | JGI IMG/M metagenome (GOLD analysis project Ga0082212, IMG submission 71548) | Neocapritermes taracua P3 segment gut microbial communities from Petit-Saut dam, French Guiana - Nt197 P3 | ecosystem: Host-associated > Arthropoda: Insects > Digestive system > Gut ... | reverse complement strand
ACCGAAGGCAATATATTAAAAATAGGCACAAAAACGGGGAGGCATTATCTATTTACACAATATACAGTTGATGTATATTGTCCCGGCCTTACAGAGCTTTCCATTTCAGGCGCCGCCCGCTTTGAATGCAGGGATACAATCGTTACACCAGATTTTAAAATAAAAATTTACGGTTCTGGTACTATAAGCGGAAACATTGAATGCACTACTTTTACAGCCGAAGCATCCGGTTCCGCCCAAATAGCAATTAGCGGAAAAAGCAATGAAGCGGATATTTCCATTTCCGGAGCGGGGAAGTTTTCAGGGAATGAATTTAAAACAAATAACACTGCCGTCCTTATCAGAGGCTCCGCCGATATAGACGTTTGGGTTTTAGATAATTTAAAAGCCAGTATATCCGGCACCGGCAAGATACGGTACCGGGGCGACCCGGAGATTGAATACAGCAGTTCCGGGCTGGGATACATTGAAAGGAACTCCTAGCATGGAAAAGAAAATGCCTAAGCTTTCACCGGATCTGCTCCGCGGTCATACCGAAACAATTGTGCTGGGCATATTGCACCATGGCGATGCCTATGGTTTTGAAATATACAACACAATCCTGGAAAGAACCGAAGAACGTTATGAATTAAAAGAAACAACGCTTTATTCCAGCTATAAACGGCTTGAAAATGAAGGCTGCATTACTTCCTATTGGGGGGATGAAACCCAGGGGGCGCGGCGGCGTTATTACCACCTGACAGACAAGGGCAGGGAGATGTACAGAAAAAATATTAAAGACTGGGAATTTACCCGGAACATTCTGGATAATCTGTTAATGACCGGAATGAGCATAACCAAAGGCAAAGCCCAAATATCAACAATGCAGGGGAAAAGGAGTTAACATGAATGCACAGGACTATGTAAAATTACTTTTTAAAGATTTTGAAGAAACAGAAGCACTGCGGGATTTTATGGAAGAAATCCAGAGCAATCTGGAAGAACGGACGGCAAGTTTAGTAAAAAAAGGTCTGCCGGAAGCAGAAGCCTTTACAAAAGCTTCTGCCGAACTGGGAGACATCGGCGCCATTGCAGACGAAATGAGTCTGAAACGCCGGCAGGAAGTCTACAAAGACGCTTACCTTGGCATACAACAGTACATGAAACCCCCGCGGGTTGCAGCCTATGTAATTTTTGGGGTTATACTGGTATTCGGGATCATTGTTACATTCATTTCGTATCTTAGTGTATACAAAATCCTTCCCGGCATGATCTTAACATCTACCATGGGTACATTTCTGCCTTTTTTTATTACATCCGTTACAGGATTTACCTTTTTGGGTTTAACCCAGGAAAGCGCAACACATTATCCCATGAGCAGAAAACGGGCGGCATGGTATTCGGTTGCAGCCTTACTTATAGCTTTTGGAATTATCCTGTTCCCCTTAAGTTATTTTGCTGTTTCAGAAGCAACCAGTGTATTTATTTTTTCCCCGTCTGAATGGGGGCTGGTGTCGGCCCTTGCAGTGTTAATACCTTTTTTAATCCCCGGCATCGGCATTCTGGTATTCCTTTGCCTTACAGAAAAAACCAGGCTTAAACCATGGGCTGCGGATAATTACAAAGAAATGTATCATCCTGAGTTCTGGCAGGATCCTGTTCAGGCTGCCCGCTTTGGGTTATTTTCCGGGGCGATATGGATTTCTGCCATTGGCATTTTTATTGCACTTGGCCTGGCAATTAGTTTTAAGTATTCATGGCTGATTTTTATTTTTGCTGTAGTCATTCAGCTTGTTATACAGGCGCTGCTTATTAAGCCAAAGATCCGCGCTGAAAGGAATAAAGACTTGTAGAAACAATGGAGTTGTGAGAGGCCCGGACAGATTCTCCTGCAACTCCATGCCTTGTTCACCAGGACCCATAACCGCTATACTATTAATTACGTTTATGGAGTTTAGTGAACTACAATTACATCCTGATCTGCAGCGGGGTATTTCCGATATGGGATATGCCAGCTGTATGCCGGTGCAGGAACAGGTCTTTGGCTGTGCATTTAACGGTCGGGATCTATATGTACAATCCCAAACAGGAACAGGAAAAACAGCCGCTTATCTGGTAGTAATTTTTCAGCGCCTCCTTACAGAATCCATACTTAGGGGAAAAAAAGCAATTATCATGGTGCCTACCAGAGAGCTTGCAGTCCAGGTAGAAGAAGAAGCAAAAGGTGTTGGAAAGTATCTTCCGTATAAATCAGGAAGTTTTTACGGCGGCGTCGGTTATTCCCAGCAGTACCAGCTTCTTAAAGACAATGTAAGTATCCTTGTTGGAACTCCGGGGCGCGTACTGGATTTGAATAAATCCGGCCGCATGAACCTGATGGATATTGCCTTTCTTGTACTGGACGAAGCCGACAGGATGTTTGATATGGGCTTTTACCCAGACCTCCGTAAACTTATTCGGATTGTCCCGCCGGCAGACCGGCGGCAAACAATGCTCTTTAGTGCGACACTGAATACATGGGTTAAAAACCTTGCCTGGGAATATACCAAAAACCCAAAAGAAATTGAAATAGAACCGGAAACCGTAACCGTAGATGAAGTAGATCAGGCCCTTTACCATGTCCACAGCGAAGATAAAATGAAACTTCTTTTGGGGATAATAAAAAAAGAACAGCCGGACAGCGCAATAATTTTCTGCAACACAAAGCGCTATACAGAAATTGTCGCCAAGCGGCTGCGTATTAATGGCATTGAGTGTGATTTTATTATAGGTGATTTGCCGCAGGTTAAAAGGCTTAAAATTATTGACGATATAAAATCCGGTCGCACCCGTTTCCTTGTTGCAACCGATGTTGCAGCACGGGGACTTGACATAGAAGACCTTGCTCTTGTTATTAATTTTGATTTGCCTGTTGAGTCGGAAAATTATGTTCACCGCATTGGCAGGACAGCACGTGCAGGTAAAACAGGTAAGGCGTTTACCCTGGCAAGCGAACAGGATGTGTATGAATTACCGGATATTGAAAAATATATTGGCAAAAAAATTCCATCCCTTATTGCCGGAGAGTCCCTTTTTGGCGAAGACAAAAGCGAAGGCATTCATATACGGACAGATTTTTATGATGACAGGGGCAGCAGCGAAAAAAATGTCCGCAGCAGCCGCAAGCCCGGCCGCAGTAAACCTGTGCATGGCACGCCGGTACGCAGCGCTCAAGGCAGAAACAAATCCGGCAAACAGGGTAATCCGGGAAAACAACAAAACCCGGGACAGACAAAAACAGCGGCCACAGGAAGAAGCGATTCTTCTCCCGGACTGGCAGCGATGTCCTTTGAAGAGCGTATGTCCTACTACAAAAAAAAGTACGGCAATGATAGCCGGGCGAAACCAGATAAAACTAAGCAGGATACCCGCAAAGATGGAATAACTACAGAAACAGTCAGGCAAAAAAAAGGCCTGGCCGGAGTTCTGAAAAGAATTTTTAAACCATCACCCCTGCCAAAGCAGCCTTGACCATGATCAAATCTCTCTTTACCATTTCCAAGTAATGATAACTGTTACCAATCTTGGCCTTGTTTACGGAGAACGCATCCTCTTTAAAGAAGTTAACTTAAAATTTACTCCCGGTAATTGTTACGGGATAATTGGCGCAAACGGTGCAGGAAAATCAACCTTCCTGAAAATTCTGTCAGGCGAAGCAGAATATGACAAAGGCGAAATTTCTGTCTCCAAAGGACAACGTCTGGCTGTTCTTAGCCAGGATCACTTTGCCTTTGATGCATACCCTGTATTGGAAACGGTGATTATGGGATATCCCAGGCTGTACCAGATCCAGAAAGAACGCGAAGCAATATATGCAAAGGAAGATTTTAACGAAGAAGACGGCATGAGGGCCAGTGAACTGGAAGCTGATTTTGCCGAGCTTGGAGGTTGGGAAGCAGAAGCGCAGGCAGGGCAGCTGTTGTCGGGTCTTGGACTTGGCGAAGAAGAACATGGCAAGATAATGTCAGGGCTGGATGAATCGAAAAAGGTCAGAGTACTTCTTGCCCAGGCGCTTTTTGGCAGCCCGGATATTCTGCTCCTCGATGAACCTACCAACGGCCTTGATCTGGAATCGATTGCCTGGCTGGAAGATTTTCTTATAGAATTTCCAAATATAGTAATTGTTGTATCCCATGACAGGCATTTTCTTAATGCCGTGTGTACCCACATTTGCGACATTGATTTTGGCAGAATAACACAATACAGCGGTAACTACGATTTTTGGTACCAGATGAGCCAGATGCTGCAAAAACAGGCCAGGGATCAGCAAAAGCGTAACGAAGAAAAAGCAAAAGAACTGCGGGAATTTATTCAGCGCTTTGCCAGCAATGTAGCTAAAAGCAGACAGGCAACAAGCCGGAAAAAAGTACTGGAAAAACTCGACCTGGACAACATAACAGTTACCAGCCGGAAATTTCCCTTTGTCGGTTTTAAGCAAAACAGGGAAATAGGCAACAATGTACTGCGTTTAGAAAAAATATCCGTAAACACATCGGGCCTCTGCGATTTTTCGTTTACTGTAAACAAGGGGGACAAGATTGCTTTTGTGGGAACGGAACATCAGGCAAAGACAGCCCTGTTTGAGGCAGCTGCTTCGGAACCTGCTCCCTCCGGCGTGTACTGGGGCCAGACAGCAAGTTTTTCCTACTTCCCCAAAGAAAACTCCGCCTTCTTTGCTTCAGACATGCCAATAACCGGATGGTTAAAACAGTACTCACCAGACGAAGACGAAACCTATGTCCGAGGCTTTTTGGGACGAATGCTTTTTTCCGGGGATGAAGCATTAAAGCCTGTAAATGTTCTTTCCGGCGGCGAGCGCGTCCGCTGCCTTCTTGCAAAGATGATGCTTTCCGGTGCAAATGTATTAATCCTGGATGAGCCTACCAATCATCTGGACCTTGAAGCAATTACTGCACTAAACAACGGCCTTATTGCTTTCCCCGGCGTTCTGCTTTTTAATTCACACGATCACGAATTTATCAGCTCTATTGCAAACCGCATTGTGGAGATTCTTCCGCCCTCAGAGCCCGGAGCCCCTACAAAGGTTATAGATCGCATAATGAGTTTTGACGACTATCTTAACGATGAAAATGTTAAATCGATCCGCGCCGCCTCTTATCATCATGCAGAACGGCTAAGAATATAATGCAATTACGGCATCCTGTTTTATGGCATTCTGCGTGACATTTATTGTATTTTTTTATACTATAAAATAATCATGAAGCATTTTACCGCCCGCATTTTAAGTTTACTGTTTGGACTGTTCTTATATGCTATGGGAGTTGTCCTTTCTATAAAGGCAAATATAGGATATGCCCCCTGGGAAGTTTTCCACGTTGGGCTTGCACAAAAAACGGAAATAAGCATTGGAGTTGCGTCAATAATTACCGGGGTAGTTATTGTAGGGATTGTCTTGCTTCTGGGTGAAAAAATCGGGCTTGGAACATTATTGAATATGATCTTAATAGGGGTGTTTATAGATTTTATTTTTATATCAGATATTGTACCAGGACAGAATACATTTATTTTTGGATTATTTATGCTGGCAATGGGATTTTTTGTTATATCGCTGGGTTCATTTTTTTATATTAAGGCAGCGTTCGGCGCCGGCCCAAGGGATAGTTTAATGGTGGTTTTAAACAGAAAGACCAGGCTGCCGATAGGTGTTTGCAGAAGTACAATCGAAGTATCGGTAACAGTCATTGGATGGGTTTTAGGAGGAATGGCGGGAATAGGAACGATAATTTCTGTAATTGCAATTGGCTTTTTTATTCAGATAACATTCGCCTTTTTTAAATTTATCCCATCTGCTGTAAAGCACGAGACACTGTACCAAACATATAAAAATTTATTGGGAATAACGCGCTTTAAGGTTGAATGATATAACCAATTGGGGCTAAACTGTATCTATGCCCGAAAAGCGTTTTTCTAAAAATACAAAATCCCGGGCAGCGCGCCAATTATACGCTCAAGTACTGGTTGTTGTGCTGGCATTTGCCCTGATGGTAATTTTAAGTTACCGTTTTATGAGCGATATTGAACAGCGGCATATGCTCCGTGATGTTAATAACGCAATCTCCGCTACGCAAACCAAAATTGCCGCTGATCTTCTGGAGCCGGAAGCGTTTTTAGGCAGTATTTCTGAGACGATCCGCATAATGATCTTACAGAACGAAAACTATGATTTGGTCGAAAAATATTTAACAGGCATTACCGAATACATAACTACAGATAACGAGCTTTTGTCATTTGCCACTAACGCTTATGGCTATTTTGACGTGTTCGACGGCCAGTTCTGTTCCGGCAGGGGCTGGACACCGCCGGAGGGTTTTATAGCCGAGGATCGTCCCTGGTACAAGGCCGCAGTTAAGGCAAACGGGAAAGTAGGCATAACCGATCCCTATTTCAGCAGGGGGCTGAGTTTAGATGTTTTAACATTTTCACGCCGTATATTTGACCACCAGGGAAACTCATTGGGCATTGTTTGTCTGGACATGACACTTGAACGGATAAAAGGATATGTGGTCGATACCTATGTTGCCGACGGCGGTTACGGGCTGCTGCTGGACAGTCAGTTTAACGTGCTTGCCCATCCCAACCCGGCGTTTGTGGGCAGAACGTTACACGACATGAATGACGGACCTGCTTTAGAAAAAGAATTAATGCAGAGGGGGGATATTTCAGAACGCAAAACAAAGGATTACAAGGGCGATCCGTCAATTCTTTTTATCCGGCAGCTGGAAAATGGCTGGTATATGGCCATCCTGACCTATGCAAAACAATATTTTTACACTGTCAGGCGTATAGCGCAGATCCTTATCGGACTTGGTACGGTATTAGCATTAATAGTCAGCACCATTCTTATCCGCCTCGTCGCTGCAAAACAAAAGTCCGATGAGGTTTCGTTCAAAAAAGCCAGCGAAGCAGATACTTCCAATCAAACAGCTAAAATCCTTAAAAATATACTAAACGGTCTGGATGCGATGATCTATGTTACGGTTCCCCAAACCGGAGAAATACTCTTTATAAACGATCTAATGAAGAAACATTATAATATTGCGGGGGACTGTGTCGGGCAGCTGTGCTATAAAGTCCTGCAGGAAGGAATGACCGAAAGATGTGATTTCTGCCCCTGCCATGAGCTGGACAAAGATCCGGAAAAAGTCGTTGTATGGGTAGAAAACAGTACGTTAACAAAATGTGTTTACCGCAATACAGATTGTTACATAGAATGGCCGGGCGGCAAAACGGCCCATCTTCAGCACTCTGTTGACATAACCGAATTGACAAACGCAAAAGAACTGGCAGATCAAGCCAGCGGCGCAAAGAGCAACTATCTGGCATCAATGAGCCACGAAATGAGAACGCCCATGAATGCTATTATCGGGATGGCGGCCATAGGGATAAATGCGGCGGACATAGAGCAAAAAACACATGCACTAAAAAAGATCGAAAACGCTTCACGGCATCTGCTTGGCATAATAAACGACGTACTTGATATGTCAAAAATCGAGGCGAATAAGCTGGAGCTGTCGCCTATATCCTTTGATTTAAAACATTCAATGCAAAAGGCAGTATCTCTGGTTCAATTCAGCATAGAAGAAAAACAAATTCAATTCTCCTTGAATATTGATGATACTGTTCAGTCCTTCTTTATCGGCGATGATCAGCGGCTGACGCAGGTAATAACGAACCTGCTTTCTAATGCGATAAAATTTACACCGAAAGAAGGAAGCGTCAGTCTGGGTGTATCTTTACTCGGCGAAGAAGACGGAATGTGTGAGCTGCGCTTCGAAGTAACCGACAGCGGAATCGGCATGACATCTCTGCAACAGGAAAAAATATTCCAGGCGTTTGAACAGGCGGAAAGCGATACAACACGGAAATTCGGCGGCACAGGGCTCGGCCTTGTTATTTCAAAACTCATTATTGAGCTTATGGACGGCAGTATTTGGGTAGAATCTGAACTTGGCAAAGGAGCAAAGTTTATTTTTACCGTTAAAGTGCTGCGTGATGCAAATAATACACTGCAGCTGTCCAAAGACAGCAGCGAAGAGGATTTTTCCATTGAAGACATATACAAAAAATACAAGGGAAAAAAGCTGCTGCTTGTGGAAGACATAGACATTAACCGGGAAATACTTACTTCGATGCTCGAAGAAACAGGGTTGATCCTCGACACAGCCGCGAACGGGAAAGAAGCGCTCGACAAGGTTACGGCAGACCTAAACAAATACGACTTAATATTTATGGACGTTCAAATGCCTGTTATGGACGGCCTTGAGGCAACAAGATGCATCCGCGATTTCGAAAAGCAATATGCTGCAGACGCATTACCGGAACGCCCAAAAGGTGTTCCAATAATTGCAATGACTGCAAATGTTTTTAAAGAAGACATAAAAAACTGTCTTTCTGCGGGTATGAACGACCACATCGGAAAACCGATTGATATAGCGAAAGTATTAGAGAAGCTGCAGGAATATTTATAGCCGGCCGAAAAGATCATGTTTTTACGGAAATTATTTATTCAGTGCCTGTCAGCTCACGGTTAATAGAGCGCAGCATCTCCGGGTCCAGCTTCAGCACAGAACGGTCGTACGTAAACAGGCCGTTTATCTCATCTTCCACATCACTCAGCTGGGTATACACAGCTGCCGACAACCCCCTTTCCACGGCGGGGATCACTTCCGTTTTATAAAGCAATTCAAAAGCATCGGAAATTTTTTTCTTATCCTTATACATACGATAACCAAACAATTTGTCCGACATCATATGCCCGGCGCTCGGACAGCTGTATCCGCCGAACTCAGTCAGCGCCTGCACACGATTTAAAACATCCGGCTTTAAAAGAAATTTTTTATAATAAATATGATAGCTTGCAAAATCCCCGCCGCCTTGATCGTGCCAGCCGCTCGCGTGGTCTATAAGGCGGGTATTGTCCATTGCCCGCAGCTTATCCGTAATCCGGCGGGCTTCAAACTGCCCCCAGCCTTCATTGAACGGAACCCATACCGCAAGGCTTACCGCATTGTACAGTAAGCCAACAGTCCGCGCCATATCACGTTCAAAGACAGCCCGCCCTTCTCTGCTGCCCCGTCCAAACCCCCGGTTATCACAGTCGTCCCGCAGACGCACGCCGATAAAAGGCAGATACTGCGTTACCAGTTTCCCGTACGGCCCGCCGCCGCTGACAAAATCCTGCCATACCATCAAACCAAGCCTGTCGCAATGGTAATACCATCGCAGCGGTTCTATTTTGATATGTTTGCGCAGCATATTAAAACCCAGCCGCTTAATCTCTGTAAGCTCCCAGATCATAGCTTCATCGCTGGGTGCGGTTAACATACCGTCGCTCCAATACCCCTGATCCAGCAAGCCGCTGTGGAAAAGCGCTTTTCCGTTCAGTCCAATCCGCGGCAGGCCATCACTCCCCATTACAACACTAAATTCCCGCATGCCAAAATAACTTTCGATTTCGTCGCTGCCCGCCGTGATCTTAACCGTATATAAAAAAGGATCGTCAGGACTCCAGGGCCGAAAGCCGGGCAGCGGAATCTTGAACACAGCGCTGTTAAAATCCCCTTCATAAACCAGCTTTTCTTCTGTAAATAACCGTACATGAACAGGCAGTGCGTCAGGCAGAGCAAATTGCAGACTAAACTCAACCGCCGCATCTTTATAACGAGGAGTAATTTTCAGATTTTCTATATGCTGTTCCGGTACGATCTCGGTCCATACGGTCTGCCAAATACCGCTTTGCGCTGTATACCAAATGCCGCCGCGTTCCAGTTTCTGCTTGCCGTACGCTTCCGTATCTCCGTCGGAATCGTCTGTAACAGCGACGATCAGTGTATTTTCGCCATCACCGATCAAGTCCGTAATATCAAAAAAGAACGGCCAATAACCGCCTTCATGAGTTCCGGCCAAACAACGATTTACATATACCGCACAGCATTGATCGACCGCCCCGAAATGCAGCAGCAGCCGTTTCCCTGCCGCCGCTTTTTCAAAGCAGACTGCCCGCCGGTACCACAGTGTCTGTCCTGGCAGCAGATGACGGTTCACAGTAGACAATATACATTCCGGCGAAAAAGGCGCCAGAATAGTTCCATCATATTGTTCCGGTTCAAGGCATGCTGTACTGTCCAGAGCCGCTGCCCCATCGCGTATGGCATATTCCCATTCACCATTAAGGCATTGCCAATTATCCCGCTTTAGCTGCGGACGCGGATATTCGGATAGCGGGCATTCTTTGTTTATTGCTTCACCCCAGCGGGTATACAGTGCTTTAAAAACCGGCATCGTTATTCTGCGCCTCAACAATATGTTATCATTACTCTACAACTTCTTTAGTTTTCCATCCACCTTGTCATTCTGGGATTTAACCAGCAGTATAAAGAAAGGAGCAAACGATGCTGAAATATGTGTTATTTACTGTTCTTGCTTTAGCCATTATTGGCGGAGCTGCCGGAGCCTTGCATCTTTATCGTGTGTCTGCCAGGAACACGAAAGAAATGTCAGAATACTCCGGAGGCAATACGACCGTTAATAAAAACCTCGGCAAAGTCCTTGTTGTCTATTACTCTTTAAGCGGACGCACACGCGATATCGCGGAACGCATTCAGGCCAAGACCGGCGCCGATATTTATGAGATTAAAACCGCCGAAGAGATTAAAAACGGGCCGTCGCTCTACCTTAACAGTAAAAGATCTATTAACAACGGCTCTTATCCCGAACTGCAGGGCGAAATACCGGATATGGACAAATACGATGTTGTCTTTGTTGGTTCTCCGATCTGGTGGTATACAGCCTCGACTCCGGTTCTGGCGTTCCTGGAAAAAGCCGATTTTAAGGATAAAAAAGTTGTGCCTTTTTCGACCCAAGGAAGCAATGCCGGTACATTTCTTGAAGACTTCGGAAAAATGGCGAAAAATGCCAAGGTAACAGGTTACCAGTCGTTTAACAATATGGGAAAGGAATATGATAAGGCCGTAGATAATAAAATCTCTGTCTGGCTGAACGGACTTGTCCCATAAGGAAGATTACAAACGATGCCTTAATGTTGGCTATTCATTTTAAGATTTTATAGCGGCGATTGCACAGGGTATTCCAATGCCATTCTAAGCCCAATTCACGGTTTGAATATTTTCAATTTTATCAAAATGTTTTAAATTATTAGATACAAGTATACATTTGAACTGCGAAACGATGATGACGAAGAGACGGGTGCAGATATTTGGCGTTAAAACCGGTAGGCGAAAGATGCTCCTGCTCCGGCAATGTAGGGGTACCCGACACGGATCGCAGGTTCTACATACCAGCGTTCACCCAGCGTAAAGCGCCAG
>Ga0082212_10011244_pt1 | contig 11363 bp, 8 predicted proteins | sample TergutNt197P3_FD_71548 | JGI IMG/M metagenome (GOLD analysis project Ga0082212, IMG submission 71548) | Neocapritermes taracua P3 segment gut microbial communities from Petit-Saut dam, French Guiana - Nt197 P3 | ecosystem: Host-associated > Arthropoda: Insects > Digestive system > Gut ... | reverse complement strand
CGGCGCCATAATGCTCCAGGTAACGCATGTACTTCAGGAAATGCCATGGGGAGGGATGGGCCTCCATCCAGCGGTAGCGCTCATTGCCTACGGCGGCGATATGGTTGTCCGCGCGCCACTGGATCTCATCGATCAGCGCCTGCCAGAAGTCGCCCAGCACATCGGGTGGAAGCCTGGTCAGCCCGCCCAGGGTGTAGAAGGAATAGAGATCCTTCTGGCTCAAGGGCGAAGGCGTCTTGGTCATCAGGTTCATGATCCGGATGCCGTGGTCGCTGCGAATCCGCTCCGCCTTAAGATCCTCGATGAACCGCTCGTCGTCAAATTCTGTATCGAAGATCCGCTCGATATCGGCGATGACCTTTAGCGTACACCAGACCCGGGTCTCGATCAGCTCCTTGTCCCTTTCCGGATCGTCTTCGCCCAGGTACATGGGCCAGTCACCGCCCCAACGGGGGATCGGCGAAAGATCCATACACTGCTGCCCGCGTTTGGTGTGCTGGTCGCAGGGGTCGGTGAAGGGGACGCTCATATCCCTGTAGGGGAATACGCTGCCGTCAACCTGATATCCCAGGAACTGTACGCCCCAGCAGTTCTGCACATAACCGCAGATCTCACGGCCCCAGCCGCGGATCTCTGAGTGCAGCCGCGCCTTGCGGGCGAACTCGTCGCTGACGCTGGCCATCATCGCCCCCACCGGGTTATCTTCGATAATATTCAGGTTGGAAAAATAATCCCGCCAACCTACGTCGCCTGTATTGCCATGGGCAAGCAGCTTCTTGTCGTCAGCCGCCGAATCATCGATGGACTGCTGCCAGTATGCTCTGAGCGCTTTCGCCCTGTCCCATATCTCCAGGGGTTTGGTTTCCCACATTTGTTGATTACTCACTTTATTACCTCCATTCCTGATGTGAATCCTTATGCGCTCCAGCCGTTCAGGCGCGTCATGCCGGGTTTCACCATATTGATCAGCGCTTCTATGCCCAGCCGTGTCTCCTCGTAGGGGAGCGTCGTATCCCTTTCGAAGGTATGGTAAGGGATCTTCCTCTCCTGGAGCAGCTTCCACACGGCATACATATCTGTGCCATGGGGATGGCAATAGATCTGCTTCGCGATGATCGCGGCGTCCACTTGGAAATCCTCGGAGAGCTGGAAGATCTGCTCAGGCCTGCGGCGCCATACATTGTCTTTCAGCGCCGAATGGGGCTTGCTCATATAGCGCAGCCCAATGGCCATCAAACGGTCTTTCAACGGGATCACTTCATTCCAGATATATCCGCTGCCGTTATCCAGTTCGTCGATGACGACATTGCCCCCGATATCCTCCACGAGCTTCTCCAGCTCGGCGTCATAGGTCTCGCTCCCGATCAGGATGAAGCGGACCCGGTCTTCGTAAGGCTCCCTCTCTTGAAGCTCAGGAATGAGCTTTTCCAGCATCTTGTTGGCTTCGGCCTTGTCCATGATCTGGTTGGCCAGCATGATCTCCATAGCCTCTGAGCCAAGGATGACAGGGCGGTTAAACCGGCGCAGCTCATACACCTGCCGGAGCAGGCGGCGATTCGTATTGTAGACCTCGATGGCGTTATCCAGGTCGGCGTCGCTGATTGCCTTCCCTGTCCATTCCTCGTATTTCCCCTTGATGATGGATAGCTCCGAACGCATGACGTCCTTCGAACGGTTGGCGTCCGGGTAGTCCGGGGTGAAGAGGTAATGGCTCCATAGGTTGGGGAACATCTGCATCGTGGTATCAAAGGCATTGTACCACCACTGGCAGCTTTCGATGCTGACCAGGCCGTCTACATAGTCATAATAGCCCAGATTGAACTGGTTGAACATGTCCCTGGTCACATAACAGTTGCCGTACATCAGGCGATCTGTGGTGTCGTCCGGGTAATGCTTCGCCATGATCCTGACTGGCAGGATCCCCGCCGCATAAGCTACTTCCTCAGGAAAGTAGGTGCAATAGTACCCCAGGACTTTTCCGCCGGTACGTTTCTTCCAGTCCTTCGCGTATTCGTGGCGGTTTTCAAATATTTCTGAAAAAGTCTGCATGTAGGCTTCCCTCCTTTAATCTCAATTTAGCTATACGAGTATAGCCGCGCCGATGGCGCCGGCAAGCATGGGATCGCATTTCGGTTCCATCGCTGTGATATTGAGCTCCCGTTCTATCCTTTTGGTAATGCCGGGATTCTTAGACAGGCCGCCTGTGAAGCCGACCCCTTCCTCCAGCTTGATGTCGCCGATGTCCAGCGGGGCGATTTTCCCAATCGTGCTGAGGGCTCTCCATACGACCGTAAAGAGGTACGAAGCCAAAATCTCGTTGTCATTGTATTCCTGCTCCCTGTAGCCCGGGCGCATGAGCCCCACCGCTTCGGGATTGGCGAAGTTCCAGCAGGTCGTGCTGGAAGGCTCGGGATCTTTCTCCACTTCCAGGGACTTGGCGCCGATCTCTGTGATCGGGATCTGGAATACATTACACATGGTCTCGATATCCCGCCCGAATCCGGTGGCGCATTTGTCGTTGGTCTTAAAGTCCGCCACCCTGTCCCATCCGAAAAGCTTGATGGTCTTCACCGTCTGGCCGCCCAGGTCGATGACAGTCTTGACGTCTTTGCCAAACACATACCGCGCGCCAATGCCATGGCACTGGATTTCGTCCAGGCTCTCCGACGCGCCTTCCACATTCCTCCTGCCGAAGCCTGTTGCCCCGATGGCGGCTATGTCTCCGGCTTTCATCCCCGACGCGCCAAGGGCTTTGTCAAGGACGTCCTTCGCGGCTTCTTTGAAGTCGGCGCCTGTACGGATATTCGCGTAGGCAAATAGCTCCCCGTCACACAAGATGGCTGCCTGGGCGCTGGTCGACCCTACATCGACGCCCGCCGTGATCTTGCCGGCTTTCTTCCAGTCGACTTGCTCAGACTGCCAGCTTTCTTCCGGCCATAGGCCAAATTCATACTTCATGGACTAACCTCCTACCTCATTGTTGTTGGGTAATGGTGCATTAAGCATTCGCCAGATCTTCGTTGCAGTTGATCAGTACCTTGGGATATTGCCCTGACATATGGCATTCGAAGGCTTCCACCGCGTCCTTGAGCAGGAATGATTTCTGCGTAAAGGGTTCCAGATCCATATAGGGAAGGATCTGCTGCGTCCTGGGGAAGCTGTAGGGCGCCACGCGCGTACAAGTGAAGGTCAGTTCCCTCTGGTGGAACACGTCGAAGTTATTAATCGGCATTTCAAAATCGTTATCAAACATGGAAATATACATCAAGGTCGCCGCATTCGCCGCGATCTGGATGGGGATCTTGGCAGCCGGGATGAATCCGGACGCTTCCACCACGCAGTCAAAGCCCCTGCCTTCGGTGATCTTTTCGCATTCCGCCACCACATCCTGCGTATTGGGGTCGATGACGAAGTCAGCGCCGAAGCGCTTGCCGATTTCCCGCCTGTCCGCGATGGGCTCGATGAGGGTGAGCTTGGTCGCCGCCCGTTTCTTCATCATCTGGAGGATAAGCAGGCCGATGGGGCCGCCCCCCTGGATGGCTACCCGGTCGCCGATCTTAATGTTGGCTTTGTCCGTGACCCTCACGCTGATGGACACCGGCTCCATGAGGCAGCCTGTCCGGAGGGGGATTTCATCAGGAAGCTTGTAGACCTGGTTTTCGTTCCAGATTACATACTCGGACATGCCGGGGGCGTTGCGGCGCCTGGGGGACCTGCAGTACTGCTGCAAGCCTGTACGGCAATAGTAGCATGTCCCGCAGTATTCGATAAAGTTGCCGGCTACCCTGTCGCCGACTTTCAGCCCCGTCACATCGGCTTCCGCGCCCAGTTCTGTGATGACGCCGGAAATCTCATGCCCCATACCGAAGGGGGCGGGCCTCCCAAAGATGCCTTCTACGCTATGGGGGTCCGAACCGCATATGGAGCAGTAGGCGACCTTAATCTTCACGTCGGTAGGTTTGACAATCTGCGGCTCCGGTACTTCAACGACGGCTACGGCGCCTTTTTTCTCCGGATCCTTGGCTTTCAGGCTGCCTACTTTCACTGTTTGAACCTGTTGCATACTCGACCTCCCTCTCTCAAAAAAGTTCGTCCAGCGGTGCGCGGCCCCCATGTGGGGACCGCGGCTATTCGCTTATAGACTCTTATGTTACTTATCTCGTCGAATGTGCGGATACCAGTTCCGTCAAATGGATTGAGCCATTATTGATCGGCTAGATCATCATTGCAGCATACGACGACCTTGGGATATTTTCCCGACATATGGGTTTGATACGCCTCAGAGATCTGCGCCAAGGGGAAGGATGCTTCCACAAAGGGATCCAGATCGCAGTGAGACAGCAGCTGTACCGAACGGGGGAAAGTATGGGGGGACAGGAACAGCCCTGTCATGGTGATGTCCTTACGGTACATATAATCAAATAGGTTCAGCGGCATCTCGTAGGTCTGGGGATACATGGCCCCATACATCAATGTACCGCCCCGCGCCACGATGGGCGGGAGGTTCGGCGCCGCGTACTGGGATCCGGATACGTCGATGACCACATCGAAGCCCAGACCGTCGGTGATCTTCAGGGCTTCTTCGACGGTGTTCTGATTGACGGGGTCGATGGTGAATTCCGCGCCAAACCTCTGGGCCAGAGCCCTGCGGTCGGCAATGGGCTCGATCATGGTCAGGGAGGTGCCGCCCTGCAGCTTCATCACCTGCAGCGTCAGCTGCCCGATGGGGCCGCCACCGGAGATACAGACCCTGACGCCTACTTGGTTGGCCACTTTATCCCCGGCGCGGACGCCGATGGACAGGGGCTCCAGCAGGCAGCCTTTCTTCAGGGAGACATTGTCGGGGAGTTTGAATACCTGGGACTCATTCCAAATGAGGAGCGGCGCCATGCCGGGGCGGGGCGCCCTGCCCGGGCGGAAAGCCCCTGTGCAGAAATGCGGCTGCCCCATCTGGCAGTAATAGCATACGCCGCAGGTATGCCTGAAGTTGCCCGCGATCCTGTCGCCTACCTGCAACCCTTTGATGGTGGCGTTTTTGCCCAATGCCGCGATGACGCCGGATACTTCGTGGCCGAAGGTGATCGGCGGCTGGCGGTTGGGGTTAGGCTCCAGTGCGTGAGGATCCGAACCGCAGATCGAGCAATAGCCTACTTTTATCAATACTTCGTCGTCGCCTGGTGTGGGCTCGTCGATTTCGGTCAAGCCGACCAATCCGCGTTTTGACTCATCGGGATCGTCAAGGCGCCCTGTTTTAAGTACTGCTCCTACTAACATATTTTGAACCTCCTTACTTGCTTGCTTGTCTTTTTCGGCTCTGCTTACAGGTCGGCCAAGTCTGCGTTGCAGTTGACGATGACCTTCGGGTATTTGCCGGACATATGCATGTCGAAAGCTTCTTTGATCTGCTCCAAGGGATAGATTGACTGGAGGAATGGCTCCAGATCGATATGGGACAGCAGCTGTACCGAACGGGGGAAGGTATGGGGCGAAAGGAACAGGCCGGTCAGGGTCAGGTCCTTACGATACATATACTCAAATAGATTGAAGGGCATCTCATAGGTCGTGGGGTACATGGCGCCGTACATCAGCGTGCCGCCCCTGGCCATGATCGGCGGGAGATTGGGGGCTGCATAGGGCGATCCGGAGACTTCTACGACCACATCGAAGCCCAGGCCGCCTGTGATTTTCATCGCTTCTTCAACGGTATTTTGGTTGACCGGATCGATGGTGAATTCGGCGCCGAACCTCTGGGCGAGATCCCTGCGGTCGGCGATAGGCTCGATCATGGTCAGGGAGGTGCCGCCTTGCAGCTTCAGTACCTGTAAAGTGAGCTGCCCGATGGGGCCGCCGCCGGATACGCAGGCCCGGACGCCGATTTGGTTCGCAACCTTATCGCCGGCGCGGACGGCAATGGATAGGGGCTCCAAGATACAGCCTTGCTTTAAGGAGACATTATCGGGCAGTTTGAAGACTTGGGATTCGTTCCAAACCATATAAGGCGCCATGCCGGGACGAGGCTGACGGGGCGGGGCGTCGGGTGAGCGCCGGAATCCGCCGATGCAGAAATGAGGCTGGCCATTCTGGCAATAGTAGCATACGCCGCATGTATGCCGGAAGTTGCCCGCGATCCTGTCGCCCACCTGCAAGCCTTTGATCGTCGCGTTTTTCCCTAATGCCGCTACGACGCCGGAGACTTCGTGGCCGAGGAAGATCGGGACATTCGGGCCAAAGGAGCCATCGGCTGTATGGGGGTCAGATCCGCAGATCGAACAATAGCCAACTTTGATCAGCACTTCATTGTCACCGGGCTCCGGATCGGGCATTTCCACCAATCCGATCACGCCGCGTTTTGACTCGTCGGGATCATTGAGGTGACCAATTTTTGTTACTGCTCCTGCTAACATTTTTCTACCTCCTGTCAATTTTCATATCAACAATAACCTATCACTGTCAGGGTAAAATGTCAATTTTTTTGCGCCCTTTGTCGAATGCGCATTTACAGGGCAAGAGATTTGCTATATGATAGGAATGCTTATAAAACCTAATGAAAAACACTTATGGATTAAGGAATGGAGGGGTTCTAATGACACTGGTCACTACCAAGGATATGTTTGCTAAGGCGTATGCCGGCGGATATGCGATTGGCGCTTTCAATGTGAATAACATGGAGATCATCCAGGGCATCACCGAAGCCGCGATGGAGGAAAAAGCACCGTTGATCCTGCAGGTCTCTGCCGGCGCGCGGAAGTACGCCAAGCATGCCTACCTGATGAAACTGGTGGAGGCAGCCATCGAGGATACCGGATTAGATATCGCGCTGCACCTTGACCACGGGGACGATTTTGAGATATGCAAGTCCTGCGTGGACGGCGGCTTTACCTCTGTGATGATCGACGGGTCAAAGCATAGCTTCGAGGAGAATATCGCCGTGACGAAGCAGGTCGTGGAATATGCCCACTCCAAAGGCGTTGTGGTGGAAGGCGAGCTGGGTAAGCTGGCGGGCGTGGAAGACGACGTCAACGTAGAGGACGCGGACGCCCAATTCACCAACCCCGACGAGGTCGAAGAGTTTGTCACCAAGACAGGCGTGGATAGCCTGGCGATTGCCATCGGCACTTCCCACGGGGCGTATAAGTTTAAGCCCGGCCAGAAGCCCATGCTCCGCTTCGACGTATTGGAGGAGATCACCAAACGGCTGCCCGGATTCCCCATCGTGCTCCATGGCGCTTCCTCGGTCATCCCCGAGTTCGTAGCGATGGTTAATCAGTACGGCGGCAATATGGCGGACGCCATCGGCATCCCCGAAGAGATGCTCAGGCAAGCGGCTCAATCCGCAGTATGCAAAATCAATATTGACTCCGACCTGCGCCTGGCGATGACGGCTTCCGTCCGCAAGCACCTGGCTGAGAATCCGGACCATTTTGACCCGCGGCAGTATCTGACGCCGGCACGGGACGCGATCAAAGACATGGTGAAGCGGAAAATCGCCAACGTTTTGGGCTGCAGCGGTAAAGCGTAAGGGCGCGGGAAAAGCTGCAAGAACCACGAACACCACGATAGGCTTCCGGCCTTCGCCCGGTAGAGAATAGCAAAATAAAGAGGCTGGCAACGCGCTGAAAAACGTTTTGCCAGCCTCTTTATTTTCTTCGCGCTTATTTCTGATGGTACAGTTTTTGATTCGGGTAGATAGGCTCGCAAGTGATATTTACGCCCAGCTGGCGGAAGATATTGACGTCTACCTGGGATAGGATGACGCTGGAATGCGCTTCCGCCCCCATCAGTTTGGGGAGCTGTTCCAGGATCAGCTCAGCGGTCGGGTTGGTCACCGAGCTGATGGCAAGGGCGATGAGGACCTCGTCCGCATAGAGCTGTGGATTCTCATTGCCCAGATAGCCGACCTTGAGCTGCTGGATCGGCTTGATGATGATCGGCGAGATGAGCAGGACATTGTCGTCGATGCCGGCCAGATGCTTCAAAGCGTTCAGCAAAGCAGCCGACGAAGCGCCCAGGAGCTCTGAGGTCTTGCCCGTGAGCACTGTGCCATCCGATAATTCGATGGCTACGCTGGGACCCTCTGTTTGGCTGGCTTTGCGTAGGGCAGGCTCTACAGGGCGCCGTTCCTCAGGCCTTAGGCCCGCGTGGTTCATCAGCAGTTCCAGCCGGGAGACGGCGGATTGGTGGACGCTCCCCTTGGCGAAGTCGAGTTTTGTATGAAAATATCTGCGGATGATCTCTTGTTTTGCGCTCTCTATGCAGAGATCCTCGTCCGCTATGCAGAAGCCGACCATATTCACGCCCATGTCGGTAGGGGATTGGTAAGGGCTTTCGCCCCAGATCCGCGTAAACATCGCGTTGAGTATGGGAAAAACCTCCACATCCCGGTTGTAGTTCACGGAGGAGATCTGATAGGCTTCCAAATGGTAAGGGTCGATCATACTGACGTCGTCAAGGTCTGCGGTCGCCGCTTCGTACGCAAGGTTGATCATATGGTTCAGGGGGCGGTTCCAGACAGGGAAGGTCTCGAACTTGGCATAGCCGGCCTTCACCCCGCGCTTGTGTTCGTGATAGAGCTGGGATAGGCAAGCCGCCATTTTGCCGCTGCCCGGGCCCGGCGCGGTCACCACGACGAGGGGGCGGACGGTCTCAATATAGTCGTTGCTGCCGTATCCGCTATCGCTGAGGATGAGCTGGATATTGGAAGGGTACTGGGAGTCGGGTATATGGTTCATAATGTAGACGACTATGCCAAGCCCTTCGAGGTAAGCCTTAAACATGTCGGCTGCAGGCTGCCCAAGGTACTGGCTGATCACGACGCTGCCTACATATAAGCCCCTCGTTCGGAACTCGTCGATCAGGCGAAGGACGTCGTCGTCGTAGGAAACGCCCGAATCGCCCACGGACTTGCTGGAATCGATATTCGCCGCATTGATGACAATGACGATTTCCGCCTGCTCCGCAAGGGCCTTCAAGAGCAGCGCTTTGGTGTCGGGGCTATAGCCCGGCAGTACCCGCGCAGCATGCTGGTCGTCAAAGAGTTTGCCGCCAAACTCGAGATAGAGCTTGTTTTCAAACATCCTGATCCTGTCCATGATCTTTTCGGACTGCAGCGTTAAATATTTTTCGTAGTCAAAACCAAGGGCATTCATCATTTTGCACCTGATCATTCGCCAAAGGCTGTATTCACATGCGGTCGGGGGCGCTGACGCCGATTAAGCCAAGCGTATTGCGCAGCGCGATCCTGGTGGCGTCGCACAGCTGAAGGCGCGCATACCGCAAAGGCATGTCGTCTACAAGGCAGCGGCATTCTGTGTAGAAACTGTGGTAAAGCGTCGCCAGGTCCATGGCGTATCTGGGTAGCCGATGGGGCTCCCTGTCCGTGGCTGCCTGGAGGACCTCCTCCGGGAGGTCGGCCAGCTTGCGGATCAATAGCAGCTCCGCAGGGTGGGTCAGCAGGCTGGCGTCGGCGTCCTGCCAAAGGGCGGGGCCGGACTCCTTTGCCTGATGGGCGTCCATGTCGGGCAGCGCGCCAAATCCTGTGCCTGTATCCGCAGAGGATGCATCCATCGACGAAGCGTCGGCTGGCATACTGCTTGCCGCGGACAGGTCGGAGGCAGACGGATCGGAGGAAGACGGGTCGGAAGCGACGGCCATCTTAAGAAGGCTGTGGATCCTGGCGTGGGCATACTGCACATAGTAGACGGGATTCTCTGAGGACTGGGATTTCGCCAAGTCCAGGTCGAAATCCATTTGGCTATCGGTACTGCGCATGACAAAAAAGAACCGCGCCGCATCCTTGCCTACTTCCTCTACCAACTCGTCCAAGGTGACGTATTCCCCGCTGCGCTTGGACATCCTGACGATCTCCTTGCCGCGGATCAGCCTGACCAGCTGCATCAGTACGACCTCCAGGTCCTCCGGGTTATAACCCAGCGAGCCCATCGCCGTCTTCATCCTGGCTACATGCCCGTGATGGTCAGCGCCCCAGACATTGATGAGCGTCTCGAAACCCCGCTCAAATTTGCCCCTGTGGTAGGCAATGTCTCCGGCAAGGTACGTAGGCACGCCTGTGGACTTAAGCATCACTTCGTCCTTCTCACCGCCAAAGGCAGTGGCTTTCAGCCAGAGCGCCCCGTCTTCTTCATAGAGCAGCCCTTTCTCCTGCATGATGCGGATGGTCTCCGCGATCATGCCGCCCTCGTGGAGGCTGCGCTCGCTGAACCATACATCGAAGGAGACGCCAAAATTTTCTAGACTCTGCCTGATGTTATGCAGTTTTTCTTCGAGAAAAGAGCCGAACATTCCAAGATGTCCGGCAGATTCAAGTCCTGCAACAGCTAAAAGTATTCCAAACAAAAATAAAATGGTTGGCGTATCAATCTTTTTCAGTATTCCTGAAAGCGTAAGACGCATTTTTAGTTCCTTTTGTTTTTTACGATGCAGTATTTCAGTCATTACCCACATAATTCCCAGCATCAGCATCATTCCCATGTATGGAGGAAGACCTGTAATGGCTTTGAATATCGGTACGAAAATCAATGAGCATGTACCAGACACTAATATAATCCATCGTTCGCGGTCGGTAGTGGTCACAGATGAGCGCAAACGTTCGCTACGCGACGGATGTACGGTAACGCCCTTCATATCGAGCGATATGATGACCAAAGGTACCAATAGACACAAAAATGCCGGAACAAACAGTTGCTTAACGATGTTCAACGCGCTTAAATGTCCGCCAATCCACAGCATTATGGTACTGACGTCGCCAATGGGCGACCACGCGCCTCCTGCATTTGCGGCTATAACTATTATACCGGCAAAGTACCAGCGCGTATTTTTCCCGCCAACCAATTTCCACATAAGGTTAATCATCACGATGGTAGTGGTGAGATTGTCCAGCAACGACGACATGAAAAACGTGATTGACGCTATTATCCAAAGCAATTTTACCTTGTCTGTGGTTTTGATTACTTTTGACAACATACTGAAACCACCGTGACTGTCAATAATTTCGACTATTGTCATCGCACCTATCAGGAAAAATAAAATCCCGCTGATTGAGCCAAGATGCTCAAACAGTTCATATTGCGCCACAGATGTATCATGCACAAACGCAATACACACCCATATCAAAACGCCAATTATCAACGCTACAGACGCCTTGTCTATAGATAGTTGATGCTCAAATGCAACGGCTATATAACCTAAAACAAAAAGAACGATAATGAGGTAAAACATTTCTTATTTTAAAAAAATGCTTTTTACAGTTGTTTAAGTATCAGATTTTTCCATGAAACCTTAATACCTCCGCCATCATGTATTTGCAATGCAATGCGTCCCTGACCCTTGCCTATATTTTCGTCTTC
>Ga0082212_10011243_pt1 | contig 11363 bp, 5 predicted proteins | sample TergutNt197P3_FD_71548 | JGI IMG/M metagenome (GOLD analysis project Ga0082212, IMG submission 71548) | Neocapritermes taracua P3 segment gut microbial communities from Petit-Saut dam, French Guiana - Nt197 P3 | ecosystem: Host-associated > Arthropoda: Insects > Digestive system > Gut ... | reverse complement strand
AGGGCCAAAGCCCGGGCGAGCGAGCGGCCGATCTGCGCCACCTCCAAGGTGTGGGTCAGCCTCGTCCTGTAGTGGTCGCCTTCGGGATCCAAGAACACCTGCGTTTTGTGCGAGAGCCGCCGGAAGGAATTGGAGTGGGTTATCCTGTCGCGATCCCTCTGGAATTCGGTCCTGACGCCGTCGGATGCGAGCGGGAGGTCCCTGCCGGCCGTATTTTCGGTCAGAAAAGCGTGTTCCGAGAAGCTTTCGCGCTCCCTTTTGTGGATTGCCTCTATGCAGTTCAAAACCGACCGCCTCCTTGGTTCATTTTCCTACGCATCTTTTGTATATCTCGAATATTTCCTCCTCGGATATCTTTTTTTTGCTGTTCTGGAAATTTTTCGCCGATTTGACTTTTGAAACGAAAAACTTCAGGGTTTCATCGTCAAATTTATTTTGGTAGCCCGCAAGCGCCTTCACTGTTTCCTTGACTTTTTTTATCGGGGCGCCGAAGGATTCCCGTATCTCGCTTGTCATGAATTCTTCATGCATTTCCAAAAATTCCCCGAAAAACACGGCGCAGGCTTTGCCATGGGGCAGATTTTCGGCAAATGTCAGGTTATATCCCATGGGATGGGGGAAACAGGTGCCGGTGGAATTTATGGCGATCCCCCCGCACAGCGCCCCGAACATCAGCTGCTCGCGCATTTCGCAGCTTATCCCATATCCCGGATCTGCCAGCTTTTCGAGGTTGGGATAAACCGCCTTTATGCCGAGGCGCGCATATGAATCGGAAAAGGCCGTTGACTTCGCCGAAAGGCAGGACTCGACGCAGTGGCACAGCGCATCCAAGGCAGTGCTCGCCGTGGCGGCATAGGGCAGGGAAAACGTATACGCAGGATCGAGAAACGCCGTCTTGGCATACGAATCGGCATGGGTGAAGGTCTTTTTGATATCTTTGCCGTCCAAGCTCAACACGGCGTAATCGTTGGCCTCGCTTCCGGTTCCCGCTGTCGTGGGTATGGCGAAAATGGGCAGGGAAGGATTCTTGTGGCCTTCGAACAGAGTTTCGGGGGCCATTTCCCGATTGCTGGCGAAGCATGCCACCGCTTTGGCCGCGTCCATCGGAGATCCGCCCCCGACGCCCACGACCAGGTCCGCGCCGAAATCGGAAGCGGCCCTCCCTCCCTCGTGGCAGATTGAGAGCGTGGGGTTTTCCATGACTTTGTCGAACACGAAAAACTCGGCCTTGATATCCTCCGAAATTTTGCGCAGGTCGTCCAAGGCGCCGCTCCGCTTTCCTGCGGATCTGGAAGTGACCGCGAAGATCTTTTTGTATCCGCCAAACTTTTGCATATTTGCCAAAAGGCAGCCCCTGCCGAAAATGATTTCGGCCGGCATATGGAATTTTAATTCATAATTCATAATTCACAATGCATAATGCATAATTAATAATGCATAATTAATAATTAATGGTTTGTGGGTTGGTTTCATGGGTGTTTGGGCGATTGGCAGGCTATACGGTTTTCTCGCACAGCTCTATGCTGCAGTCTATGAAACTTTCAAGCTCCTGGGCGGTCAGCTCCCTTTTGGTTATGAGCGAGAGCATGTAGATGTATTTCGCGGTTTCTTTGTTTTTGGATTCGGCGAGCTTTTGGATGAGCGCGTTCTTCGAGTTGATCGTCAGGGTCTCCTCGCAGTCCGAATCGGGCAGGCCCGCCATGTTGGCGTCCACCATCCTGTACTGTTTCATCATGTCCGATATCCTGCGCGACTGCTCGGAAAGGGTCAGAAGGGCGGGCATTTTGTCGTCGGCGAGCTCCCCCACCTCTATTTTCAGGTTCTTGAATTTGTCGGGGTTCTCGTTTATGCCAACGGCATCCTTGAACAGATCTATGAGTTCCTGGTCCCCCGGTTTTTCTTTTTTGGCTTTTTTGTCCTTTTTGTCTTTTTTTTCGCTTTCGTCCGCCGCCGAATCGACCCTGATGAATTTGACCTTGGGGTTTTCGGACTTCATCTCGGCGAGGCCGATGAACTGCGTCTCTATTATGTTTTCGAGTATCAGAACTTCGCGGCCCGCCCTTTTGTGTATGCTCACGTAGACGGCCTGCGCGTCGGGGTTGTTGGTGTAGTAGGCGTTTACGGTTTCCTTTTGTTCCTGGCCGGCCGATTTCGCGTATTCGGCAAGGGTTTTGTACTCGCCGTCGGTGTTTTTGTAGATTATGATGTCTTTGAGCCTGTCGTAAAACTTCTGATCCCTCAGGCATCCGTACAATATGAAGGTTTTTATGTCCTGCCAGAAGTTTTCGTACTCGCTTCGCTCGGAATTGAACAGGGAAGAGAGCTTGTCGCCCACTTTCTTGACTATGTGCGCCGATATCTTCGCCACGTAGCCGCTGTTCTGCAGAAAGCTCCTCGACACGTTGAGGGGCAGCTCGGGGCAGTCGATCACCCCTTTGAGCATCAATAGGTACTCGGGGATCACTTCTTTTATGTTGTCGGCCACGAAAACCTGGTTGTAGTAGAGCTTCACTTCGCCTTCGAGGCTGTCGAACTGGGTGCTTATCTTCGGGAAATACAGAATCCCCTTGAAATTGAGCGGGTAGTCGGCGTTGATGTGGATATGGAAAAGCGGCTCCTTGAAATCCCTGAACACTTTTTTGTAAAACTCCAGATACTGCTCTTTTTCGCAGGAGGAAGGGTTCTTGGCCCAGAGGGGGAAGGTTTCGTTGACGGGTTTTTCGGTTTCGCAGTCCTCGCATTTCTCGCCCTCTTCGTGCTCGTGCCCGCATTTTTTGTTCACGTCTTTGAAATATATCTCAAAGGGCATGAAGGCGCAGTATTTTTGGAGTATGTCCTTTATCTTGTACTCGCTCAGAAATTCGCTGTTCTCGTCGTTGATGTGCAGGGTGACTTCGGTGCCCATGTCAGTTTTTTCGGGGGCGTATTCGCAGTCGCCCTCATATAGCTCATAGGCGCCCTCTTCCGTGCAGGTCCAGAATACGCCGCTCCCGCCCGCGTATGACCTGCACCTTATGTCCACCCTGTCGGACACCATGAACGAGGAATAGAAGCCGAGCCCGAAATGGCCGATGATGCCGTTCTTGGCCGTTTCGTCCTTCAGCTCTTTTTCGGGGGATTCGGACGACTCGTATTTTTCGATGAAATCCAAGGCCCCAGAAAGCGCTATCTGGTTTATGTACCTTTTGACCTCTTCGGCGTTCATTCCTATCCCGTTGTCGGATATCTTGAGCGTTTTTTCCTCCGAATCCAGCTCGACGGAAATTTTGAAGCTCCCGTCGAAATTTTCGAGTTCCTCCGGCTTGGCTTCCCCGAGGGAAAGCAGCCTTTTCATTTTGGTTATGGCGTCGCACGAGTTGGAAATGATCTCCCTCAGAAATATTTCCTTGTCGGAATAGAGCCACCTCTTGATTATCGGGAAAATGTGTTTTGTTTCCACGGATATGCCGCCTTGTTCGAGCATAAGTTCTTTGCCTCCTTGATTTATTGTTTGATTATTGCATTATACCACAAAAACTGCTTGGAAATACAAAATATTTCTGTATTTTTTAAAAAAAAATCAAAACATCATTCTTTCTATGTACTCGTCCATGAAAAACGCGTCGCCGGAAAGCTCTATGTATTCCGAGATTTTCGCGAGGCCGCCTATGCGATCCGCCGCCGTTTCGTCCAGCAGCACGGCGGCGGCGCCCATACCGGCGGTGTTGCCCGCGACTGTGATTTTGTCCTCCAGCTCCGCCGGGATCAAGCCTATCCTGCAGGCGCTTTTTTTGTCGATGTGCGCGCCGAACCCGCCCGCGAGCACCAGTTCGGCTATGTCCGAAACCGACTTCCCGCAATAATTCAAAAGGGTCATGATTCCGGCGCAGACCGAGGCTTTGGCCAACTGGATCTGGCGCACGTCCTTTTGGGTTATGTATATGTTGTGCCCTTTGTCTAAGAGAAATGCGTTGTCTCCGTCGATTTCGCATAGGTTCTCCGCCAGGCTGCGGTATTTTTCCGGCATATCCCCTTCTTCGCCGGGGTCTATCAGCCTGCCCGTCTCGTCCACGGCTCCAACCTCGAGCATGAGCGCCAGCGCGTCGATGATCCCCGAGCCGCAGATGCCGACCGGATCCGCTCCGCCGATCGCGGAGCATATTATCCTGTTTTCGCCGTCGAGGCATATTTGGTTGATGGCGCCCTTTATTCCGGCCATGCCCAGCTTGATGTGCGCGCCTTCGAACGCCGGCCCCGTGGCCGTGGCGCAGAATACGAGCTTTTCCCTATTGCCCAGCCCTATTTCGCCGTTCGTGCCCACATCCAAAAACAGCCTCAGTTCGTCGCTTTGGTCCGTTTCGGTGGCGATGATCCCGGTCGCTATGTCGCCGCCCACATACGAGGCGAGCGCGGGCGGGAAATATATCTTCGCGCCCGGGTTTATGTTCCCGGCGCCGGGCATCTCGGCCGCGCTTGCCGAAAAGCCGAACAGCGTCGCGGCCGGAAACGGAGTGAAAGCTATGCTTTTTGGCGACAGCCCCGCCGCGATGTGCTGCATCACGGTGTTGCCGGTCAAAACGAGGCTGTATATATCGTTCGGATTTATTTCGTTTTCGTCGCATAAACCATCGATGAGCCCGAAAACGAGAGAGAGTATGAGCCGCCTTTGGGTGTTTAGCCCATCTGCGTTTTCTATGATGTAGTTTATCCTGCTTATCACATCCGCGCCGTATGCCCTCTGCGGGTTTTCATCCGCGGCGACCCCAAGGCAGCGCCCGTCCGTGAGCGAGTAAAGATAGACCGCCGCCGTGGTGGTGCCTATGTCCACCGCCGCCCCGTAGATGTCGGAGCATTCGCCCGGCGCTCTCAGGTCGGCTATCTCCTCGCCGCGCATTATGGCCTCGACATCCCGGCCTTGGATTTCGGACAGCTTTCTGATGAGGGGGAGCGGCAGGCTTTTTTTGCCTTCGCCCAATGCCGAAATCAGGCTCTGTTCCCGGGATATCGGGTTTTCGAGCGTGGGCTCGGCGAGGGTGACCGATTTCTTTTTGAACCTGTTCGGGGCTATGGCGGACGAAAGCTGCCCGGATGTCACGATCTCCATTTTTCCGGCGGCGGGATCGAGCTCGGCTGTCACGTCGCCGAAAACCTCGCACATGCAGGCATACCTCACATTTTCGCCCGCCGGCAGCTGCGAAAGGTATTTTTGCTCGGTTTCGTCGGGATCAGAGACGAACTCGAGCCCTTCGGCGATTTTCACGCGGCATTTCCTGCAGGTCTTTTTGCCGCCGCACGGGAAATCGAATCTCGTCCCCCCGAAATCGGTCTCCGAAATCAGGTCGAACATCCTGCGCCTCCCCTCGAACATCGCGTCCGTGCGGCCATTCTTGGATATGAAAGTAATTTTGTTTGGCATTTTTGGGTTTTCCTCCAGCGTCTCGGGCGTTTTGTACATTATACCACGCCATGTTTTTTTTTGCAAGGGTTTTTTGAAATTGTCTGCGGCCAAAATGATATTTTTGTCGAATCTGCGGCCGATTGTGAATTTTTTGTTAATTTACGCGAATCTGCCCTGCAATATCGAAAATAGGTGCTATAATGCACGTGTACAACATAATTTTAAACGGGAGAGAATTATTCATATGAGCACAAAAGCAAGAAAAATTTTATGTTTTTTGGCGCTGCTCTCGATCTCGCTGGCTTTTTTGTCGTGCGGATCCTCCGGAACCAGCTCAAAAAACGAAGCAAAAAACACCACGGACGACCCGAACGCCGTCGGCGAGGGCCAAAACGAGGAAGGCGACAGCCAGAGGGCGAAAATCGATCCCCCGGATCTGCCGGAAATGGATTGCGGCGGCATCGATTTCGTGATACTCGACCGCTACGACCCCACGGTCGGATGGAGCTGGAGCAACCGCGACGTAGTCCCCACCGACGAGATCGTGACGGGGGAGGAGATAAACGACGCGCTGTTCTTGCGCAACACGAACGTGGAGGACAAATACAACATAACGATCACCCATGTTTCCTTCGAGCTCGGGCAGATGCAGGCAAAAATCAAGGCGGCGGTGCAGTCGGGCAGCAACGACTATGACTTGTTCATGCCCAACATCGAGATAGGCCTGGCTTCCGGGCAGCAGGGATTCGCCGCCGACCTGGCCGACTGCGACCCGCTCGACCTGTCGAAGCCCTGGTGGAACCAGAGGTTCATAGACGACGTGAATTTTCAGGGCAAATTGTTTTATGCGATAGGCGACGTGGGCATAATGGCCAACGACGCCACCTGGATACTCATGTTCAACAAGACATTGCACAAAGCCCAGGGCCTCGAGGACATTTACCAGATCGTCAACGAAAACAGATGGACGATGGACAAGATGATAGAGATGTGCGTGAACGTGTCGAGGGACCTGAACGGCGACGGGAAATGGGACAGGGAGGATATGTACGGAATGGCCACCTCCGACAACACCACGATAGGGATGCTGTACGGGGCGAACGTGAAATTCAGCGAAAAGGACGCGAGCGGGATCCCGCAGCTTTCCCTGAATACCGAAAAAACGCCGAGCGTGCTCGACAAGATAATCGAGGTGATGTACCAGGAAAACCACAACACCTTCAATTTCAGCGACTGGCCGAGCATACCGAACACCCACCTCGTGGCCCAGGAAATATTCGAGACCGACCGCGCGCTGTTTTACGGCGAGGTCATGCAGTGCGTGATACGCCTGAGGGCGATGGAAACGGACTTCGGCGTGATACCGTTCCCAAAATACGACTCGGCGCAGGAAAACTTCACGCACGTGATACTTTCCAACCCCGCCTCGTGCGTGGCGATACCGATGAATTTGGCGGACCAGGAAAAATCGGCGATCATCCTCGAGGAGCTCGCCTACCAGTCGGCGGTGCACCTGACCCCGGCGTATTACGAGCAGGCTCTCAGGGGCAAATACATGCGCGACGACGACTCGTCGGGAATGCTCGACATCATCTTGGCCAACCGGGTCTGCGACATAGGCTACACGGGCAACGTGGGAAATCTCGTGAGCGAGATCATGACCATGGCAAAAAAAGGGCAGACGAATTTTATCTCGATGTACGAAAAAAGGGAAAGCTCCGCGCAGAAAGCTCTCGACAAAATCACAAGCAGCCTGGACGAAAGGTGAAATGCATTATGCATTATTAATTATGCATTAAAGGAGGGGATTGCCATCAATATCGAAAAACTGAAAAATCCGCCGATGGAATACAGGCCGGCAAATTACTGGGGCTGGCTCGGGGATATGAATCCGGAGGAATCCGCCTGGCAGATCGAGCAGATGCACAAGGCCGGGCTGGGGGGATACGTGGCGCACTCGAGGGGCGGCCGCCTCGTGCCGTACATGGGCAAGGAATGGATGGATTCGGTGCGGGCGACGGTGGACGCGGGCAAAAAATACGGCATGATGACCATAATGGACGACGAGGACGGCTGGCCCAGCGGGTTCGGCGCGGGCATAGTGAACAACATGGGCGAAGACTATCAGGTGAAGTGGCTCATATGCGAGGAAGTCGAAAAATTCGACGACGCCGAAAAAAAGGCCAAGAACTTTCTCGGCTTCTACCAGTTCGAAGGGAAAAAAGTAAAGATATCGCACGGCATCGACAGATACTACGTCGACAACATGGATCCGAAAGTGGTCGAGGAATTCATCGACGCGAACTACGCGAGCTATTACGAAAGCTTCGGCGACGAATTTTACGGCATCTTTTCGGACGAGCCCGAGCTCATACGCTATGCGGTCCCGTGGTCGGACATAATCCCGGAGGAGTTCGGCAAGCGCCACGGCTACGGCATAAAGGAAAATCTGCACGCGCTGTTCTACGACGTCGATGGCTGCGAAAAGGTCAGGTTTGATTTCTGGAAGCTCGTGGCCGAGCTTTTCGAGATTTCGTACGCCAAGAAAATCGGCGACTGGTGCCGCGCGCACAACATCCTGTTCACGGGGCACACGACTTTGGAAGAAACGCTCGCCTGGCAGATGCAGTGCTCGGGCAGCACGATGCAGTTCTATGAATGGTTCGACATACCCGGGATGGATTGGCTGTGCCGCGTGGGAGTCTCGGACATGGCGGCCAAGCAGCTGACGTCCGTGGGCGAGCAGCTCGGCAAGCAGCGCATATTGTCCGAGATGTACGGGTGCGCGGGCTGGAACATCGGCTTCGACGACATGAAATGGATCGCCGAATGGCACTATGCGCTCGGGGTGAACTACATGCTCCAGCATTTGGGGCTGTACTCGCTCCTGGGCTCGAGGAAGCGCGAATACCCCGCTTCGCTTTTCTATCAGCAGCCATGGTGGAAAGACTTCAATTTGTTCAACGACTATTTCGCGCGCCTGAGCATGGTGATGTCCAAATCGACCCCGTTCATCGACATACTGCTGCTGCACCCCATGTCGAGCGCCTGGGCGCTGTACAAAGGGAATCCTTCGGCGTCGGAAGAATTCAACAAAATCGAGAGCGCCTTCAACGAGCTGACTTCTGGGCTGCTGGGCGCGAACTACTGCTTCCATTACGGAGACGACGCGATCATCCGGCGCCACGGCAAAATCGAAGGCAAAAATTTTGTGGTGGGCGGCTATTCTTACCGCACCGTCATACTCCCGCCCATGGCGAACATAGATTCGCATACCCTCGGCCTGCTCGAAAAATTCGCGCAGAACGGGGGGGCGATATTATCCGCGGGCGAGCTTCCCCATCTGGCAAACGGCGAGAAGGGCGCGGAAAATTTGCGGGTCCTGGACAAATGCGCCGCCAAGTTCGGCAATGCGAAGGAGCTGGTCGAAAACCTGGGCGAATATGCGGAGCGGCCGATTTGCATAAAATACGGCGAAATCCCGCAAAGCAAAAAAATATATACGCGCACGCAGGAATACGAAGGCCAGATTTGCCACTATATCGCCAACACGGACAACGCGAACGGATATGTGGTCGACATATGCGCGAAAAGCGGCAAAAACCTCAAAAAGCTGGATCTTGGGAGCTGCGCGCTCGAAGACTTCGAAAGCGCCGGGTACAGCTTGAGGCCCACGGAATCGCTGCTGCTCTTCGAAACCGAAGAAGCGGCGAAAAAATCAGCGGCGAAATTCGAGCCGAAAAACGCGATAGCGCTGAACGGCGAATGGGAGATAAAGAAAATCACCGAGAACGCGCTTGTCTTAGATATGTGCCGATACAGTTTCGACGGGGAGAATTTCGGAGAGGGGATATATATCCTGCAGCTGCAAAAAAAGCTCCTGAATGAAAAAACCAACAGGGACGTGACGATGGAATTCGGCTTTTATGCGGAGGACATACCCGAGAGCTGCTTCCTGCTTATCGAGGAGCCCGAAAAACAAAATATAAAAATCAACGGGGAATCCATAGACCCAAACGATATCGATCTGTCGAAATGGCACTACGACAAAAGCTTCAAAAAAATACCCATAGGGAAATACGTCAAAAAAGGCGCGAACAAAATCGCGCTCACGAGATATTTCTATCTTTCGGAAAAAGTCTACCGGATAAAAAACGACCCCACGGTGCATGAGGCGGAATCCAACAGAACCACTTTCGAAACCGAGCTCGAGGCGATCTATCTTTTGGGCGACTTTTCAGTCGAGGACAAAAACGGCAGATATGCGGAGAGCAACCTGAATTCCATGTTCGCGGACTGCGACTACAAGCTGGCAAAAACAAAAAAGAGCATAGACATAAACGACATGACAAAAAACGGGCTGCCGTTTTTTGCCGGGACCGCGTATCTGGAGCGCGAGCTCGAAATCGAAGATTTCGAGCGGGCGGTTCTGTCTTTTGATCACCCGGACGCGACCGTCCTGAAAGTTTTCGTCAACGGCGAACACGTAAAAGATCTCTGCTGGGAACCCTTCGAAGCCGAAATAGGCGGGCATCTGAAGAAAAACCAAAAAAACACGATCGGCATAGAGCTGACAAACAGCCTGAGAAACCTGCTCGGGCCCCATCACCACAAAGGCGGCGAGCTCATAGCGGTGAGCCCGCACGCTTACGGGACGCACGAAGGGACATGGAGCGAAGAGATGAACATAGTGCGCTTCGGTGCGGGAGGCGACATAAAAATCGCGCTGGGATAAAATCAATATTTTCGGGGGGATAAAAAGATGCATGGAACGCGATTTATACGCATAGCATCGCTGGCAATGGCGATATTGGCGCTAGCGGCTTGGCTCTGGGGATGCTCCAAGACCCCCGGCGATTCGGGCGAAGCTGACAATGGGACAGATGAGGCGGATGCGGACGGGAACGCGCAAGCGGGCGAAAAAGAAGAAGAAAACATCGCGGTCCCGGATCTGCCGGATGTGGACTGGCAAGGCAAGGAGATAACATTTTTGGTCAGGGGGCCGGATTTTTTGGAATGGGAGTCGCAGGACATATCGGTCGAGGAGGAAAACGCCGAGCCTGTGAACGACGCGGTGTACAAGCGCAACGCCATCTTGGAAGAACGGCACAATTTCAAGATAGGCAAGCATGGCGCCGGGGGGGACATACAGGCGCAAGCCGACAGATCCATAAAATCCGGCTCGAATGACTATTTCGTGGCTATGTGCAACACCTACGAGACGAACAACATGGCGATGAAAGGGAATCTGAGCAATCTGAAAAAAATACAGCATCTCGATCTGGGCCGCGATTACTGGGACCAGAACTCGGTGTACGGCTTCACCATAAACGGAAAGACCCTGTTCATGACCGGCGATCTTTCCATTATGGCAAACGACGCCACATGGGTGCTGATGTTCAACAAAAACGTGCTGCAGTCGCTCCAGCTCGGCGACCCGTATGAGCTGGTGCTCGGCAACCAGTGGACGGTGGACAAAATGTACGACATGATGAAAGGCGCGACAAAAGACCTGAACGGCGACGGGGCCATCGACGGGACCGTGGACCAGGTCGGCATGGCCACGCACAGCAGCACATACGACGGGCTGTTTTTCGGCATGGGGATGAGAGTTTCCACCATGGACGGCGAAGGCTATCCGCAGCTTGCGATGAACGACGAGAAAATTTCCTCCGTCATGGAAAAATCGCTGATGATAATGGACAAATCGATCACCTACCTCCCGGTCGAGAACGACCAGCTGGCCGCCGCGCTGGCGAAGCCGTTCGAGGAGGACCGGACGCTGTTCTACGGCGAGTGCCTGCAGTGCGTTGCCAGGCGGCGCAACATGGAAACCCCATTCGGGCTGCTGCCGTTTCCGAAGTTCGACGAGTATCAGGCGGACTTTGCGCATATGGTGCACCCGACCGCGTGCATGGTGGGCATACCCGTCTCGTTGGCGCAGGAAGACGCGGATTTTACGGGATTCGTGCTCGAGGCGATGGCT
>Ga0082212_10011242_pt1 | contig 11364 bp, 10 predicted proteins | sample TergutNt197P3_FD_71548 | JGI IMG/M metagenome (GOLD analysis project Ga0082212, IMG submission 71548) | Neocapritermes taracua P3 segment gut microbial communities from Petit-Saut dam, French Guiana - Nt197 P3 | ecosystem: Host-associated > Arthropoda: Insects > Digestive system > Gut ... | reverse complement strand
CATTTTGATCCCGTACTTGTGGATGTTTATCGCGGCGTGGCGGATGAATTCAACCGGATTGCAAAATCAATATAATGAACCTTCAGAATATCAACTGGGGAATTATCCTCATTCAATTTGCGGTGCTGCTGTTTTCACTGAGCATCCATGAAGCGGCGCACGCCTGGATGGCCGACAGGCGCGGGGATTATACCGCCCGCTATATGGGCAGGGTATCGCTGAATCCCATGGCGCATATTGACCCTATAGGTACGGTACTGTTCCCGCTTCTGAACTTACTGGGAGGCGTTCCGCTGATAGGCTGGGCAAAGCCGGTGCCTGTGAACCCCATTCACCTGAAAAACCCGGCGCGCGATCATATGTTTATTTCCCTGGCCGGACCCTGCTCGAATCTGCTGGCAAGTGTGGGCGCGCTGATTTCACTGCTTTTGTTGAAATGGACTGTCCCCGGCGCAAACGCGGTAATTCTTCGATGGGTAGGGCAGATATTCAAAGTGGAACAAATGATGGCGATTGACGCAAGCTCTTCGGTCATCACGCCGATAGTTGGTATTCTTTATTTCATGATGATTATTAACTTCATGCTGGCGATTTTTAACATCCTGCCTGTTCCGCCGCTTGACGGACACTGGATTGTGGCGGGGCTGCTCCCTCCCGGCAAATCCGAAGCATTTCAGAGTTTTGGAAGATATGGGATTTTTGTGCTTTACGGCCTTATGTTTCTGGGAATCTTCCGCCTTCTTATGACTCCGGTTTTATGGCTGACGGTTCTGCTGATAGAGTTATAGCGATGATGGAAAGCATGGAAAACGCGGTCAGCCAAACATCGTTGATTCCGCCGCCCGCAGGCGCGAAACTCAATATTCGTCTGGACGCCTTTGAAGGGCCGCTTGATTTGCTCCTTCAAATGATTAAGGAGGAAAAGCTCGATATCTGGAATATTCCAATCGCGCATGTCACCGAGCAGTATCTGGAATATCTGCAGATAATGAAAGATCTGAATATTAATCTTGCCGGCGAATGGCTGATGATGGCGGCGACGCTTATATACATAAAATCGCGGATGCTCCTCCCGCCAGACCCTGCGGAAAACCCCGGAGATGAAATTGAAGCCGATCCCCGCAGGGAGCTTGTTTACGAATTGCTGGAGCACATGAAATTCAGGAACGCCGCGGAAATGCTCTATACGCGGGAGGAAGTGGAAAACGCAGTCTGGGCGAACCCTCCCGCTGACGCGATTGAAGACGCCGGAGATGTCGTTTCGGTAACGCTGTTCGACCTTTTGCGCGCTTTCCATGAAATTGTGCAGCGATTTGAGGAACAGCGCACAATTGAAATAGAACAGGAGGAAGTTACCGTCGAACAGAAGATCGCCGACATACGGCGCTTCATTATGGTTCACGACAAAGTTCTCTTTTCCACGTTTTTCGCGGCTGTTCATTCAAAGCAGCATCTCATAGCCACGTTCCTGGCCCTGCTTGAGCTGGTGCGCCTAAGGGAAGTCCGATTATTACAGGAAAAGGCTTTTGACGAAATACAGATTTCTAAAAGGAAAGGCGCAAACTGATATGGAAATCGGCGAAATACGCGCGGCAATGGAAGCAATTATTTACGTGGCCGAAGACCCTGTGAAAATGGAACACCTGAAAGAAGTGTTTGCCGGTGAAAGCCCTGAAAATATCAAGCAGGCGCTTACGGAAATGGTTGAGGCCTTCAATCTGCGCGACGGCGGAATGCAGATCCGCGAGGTTGCCGGCGGCTGGCGCATGACGACGCGTCCTGAACACCATGAATATATACGCTCGTACCTAAAAACGCGGCCAAGTTCAAAACTGTCTCTTGCCGCGCTGGAAACGCTCGCAATAATCGCCTACAAACAGCCGGTAACACAGGCGGAGATTCAGGCCATCCGCGGAAAAAAATCCAACAGCACCGCGCTTCAAACCCTGCTGGAAAAAAAGCTTGTCTCCATTCAGGGACGAAAGCAGGTTGTCGGACGGCCTATCTTATACGGCACATCAAAAGATTTTTTAATTCATTTCGGACTAAACAGCCTTGCTGATCTCCCGACACTAGAGGAGTTCGCGCAGATCGCCGAGGAGCAAACGCAGAGAATTTTTGATTTTTAATTGATAATTTTTGATTGGGCAACCCGGCGCGTGGTGTTCATTCAATCAAAAATCAACAATCAGCAATCATAAATTAAACAGGTTATGAAACCGTTTACCGCATTCACCGGCTTTAGATCGCGCGAGAAGCTTATAAATCATCTTCTGTGGCTGATGATTTTTGTGTTGTTCTGCGTCCTCGTGTTATTAGTCAACGCTCTTGCATTTCAGTACATCATGCGCTGCTATGAAAGTGAAGAATTCACTTTTATCGACGGCCTTTACTGGTCAATCACCACCATGACTACGGTGGGCTTCGGCGACATTACTTTCACTTCCTTTGAAGGCAAGCTGTTTTCAGGATTTGTTTCTCTTATCGGCATGGTGCTGTTCGGCATTTTGCTGCCTTTCAGCGTTATTGCCGTGGTTTTCGGACCCTGGCTTCAAAGCCTCATGCGCTATCGTCCGCGCATTCAACTGCCGCGCAATACATCCCGGCATATTATTATCTGCGGATGGGATTCGGTAACCGAAACGCTTGTCAATAAACTCATTTTCGATAATGTGCCTTATGTGGTTCTTACATCGGACGAATCCGAAGGCAGGCATCTTGAAAAGGAAGGCATAGCCGTCGTCTATGGCCGCTTTTCCGACGTGGATGTTCTCAAACGCATTCGGATTGAAGCGGCGCGTATGGTTATTGCCAATATGAGCGACAAGGACAACGCCAATCTGATCCTTACTGTGTCTTCCATATGCAAAACCCGGGTAACCGCCGTTGTTACAGATACGGAAAAAAAAGAATTCCTGAGCCTTGCCGGTGCGGCCCATACAGTGACTTTGAGAGGAGTGCTGGGCAACTACCTTGCTGTGCGATCAACCACACGCGGAGCGTCAGGACACGTGATTGACACCATGGACAAGCTGCTTTTCGCGGAGATTTCTTCCAAAGGCACTCCTTTCATCGGTAAAAAGTTGAGAGAATCCGGGATACGCCAGAAAACCGGAGCATCGGTAATAGGCATGTGGGAGCGGGGACATTTTTTCCTTCCCAAACCTGATACGGTAATTACGGAAACAATGGTGCTGCTGCTGGTAGGCGCGAGCGAGCATCTTGACGCGCTGGAAAAAATTATTGATACGGGATTGCATAACGATCCGGTCGTCATTCTGGGCTATGGCACAGTGGGTTCAGCAGCCGCGGCTTTTCTTGATAAAAGGCGCGTGCCGCGCATAGTGGTAGACCAGCATTTGCCTCCTCAATTTACGGGACAAACGGGATATATTCATGGCGACGCCGTCAAAAAAAGCGTCCTGGAACAGGCAAATATCAGGCATGCTTCCGCTGTTATCGTAACCACCAACGATGATGGGACCAATATCTTTTTGACCCTGGCATGCCGCCACATTAATCCGCATATGCGCATTGTGGCGCGGGCCAACCGTGTAGAACATGTAAACCAGCTCTACACGGCAGGCGCGGATTTCGTAGTGTCGCATTCATCCGTGGGGGCTAATATTCTGGCAAATATGATTGCGGGCAGACAAACCGTGTTTCTCACGGAAGGAATCGATATTTTCTGGAAAAAGACTCCTTCTTCCCTGGCCGGCAAAACTCTGGCGGCTTCACAACTGAATTCGCTCACGAACGCAACTTTAGTGGCAATACAAAACTCGGACGACGATGTACTGCTGAATTTAGGGCATGATACCGTTTTTGACGCAAATTCCACCCTTATTTTGGTGGGGGATTCACAATCTGAAGCCATGTTTACCAAACACTTTTCAGATGGGCGGTAAATAAATCTACTTCACCGGAAACGGATTCGGATCCGTCGTAAATTTCTCCCAGAACGCGTCTTTCGCCGCTTCTTTTTTATTATTCGACTTGCCGGGTTAGCAACCATATTTATATTCACGTAGTATGTCGTGATAAACAGCGTTAAGTCCCTCCGATTCACGCTGAATACTGAAGGAATCGCAGGCACGCAGACGCGCGGCCTCACCCATGCGCGTCAATTCATCCGGCGATGAAAACAGCCTGTCAAACGCTTCCGCAAGCGCCGCAGTATTGCCGCACGGCACAATAAGTCCGTCCACGCCGTCGCGGATAATCATATCGAAGGCCCCGGTTTGCGTACCGACGACTGCCGATCCGCTTGCCATCGCCTCAAGGCAGGTGAGGCCGAAACCTTCGTTGCGTGAAACGGCCGCGGTCAGTGAAACGCGCTGAAACCATTTCCGAACTTCTTCCATGGGAAGCTTCCCTAGCCAGATAAAGCGATTTTCCAGCCCGCAATCTCGAATCTTTCTTTTCAGTCCCGCTTCAAAAGCCGCAAATTTAGGCGTAGTTTCCCCTGTAATTATGGCTGTAAAATCAGGGTAACGCGGTAAAACCAGACAGAGCGCGGCAACAAAGTCCTCGACTCCTTTCTGTGGGCGGATACGACCGAAAATGCCTACGCCGTAACGACCGGGCGCGCCGCTTTCAGACCAGGCGAGCGCGCGGTCGGAGGCGGGCTTGAAGATTTCAGTATCCACGCCATGCGGAACTATGGCCTTAACCGGGCGAAGCAGAAACGACGCCGAACGGGGAGAAGTGGAAATCAGTGTGTCCATTCGCCTGTAAAGAAAGCGTGTCCATGCTGAATGATGGCGCTGGGCGGCGGATGTGAAAACAAGGTGTAGTTTTCGGCTAAAAATGTTTTTAAGCACAAGACCGGCAAGCATTTCAATATTGCGACGAGCGTGAAAAACGCGCCTTTTGCCGCTCGGAAGCGGCTGCGCAGAAAGCTGGAATAATTCTCGAAATCCAAGAGACCTTATATCCAGCGGAAGTGCATAGCCTATTTGAGCAAAACCGAATTCATTTGCCTGATGTGGAATAACAGCGGCCGTAGCCGCTGTTACGCCGGAATAACGCGGGTTGAGATTAGGAATGATTATTTCAATTTCATATTGTCCGGGTCGATGTTCCATAACCGATTGTAGTTCCATAAAAAAAGTATATGGCGAGGTACATGAAAATTCCAGACCTGGTAGCCATGGGAGCGCCGGCGTCCTCGCCGGTTGTGTGAATAATAAACGCGCGCCAATAGCGCGCTTCAAATGTAGCGGCGCGATTTATTACGCTCCATTTTATTTACTACACGACCGGCGAGGACGCCGGCGCTCCCATGGCTGGAACTTTTATGTCGTGCGCCCCTTCGGCTTATGGAATGCTTTACATTGTTTCCATGAAGGAATAAAATTCTCCATTTCTTTAACGCTTAACAACTATTCACCAAGGTACGAGGAGTAAAGATGCCGGCAACATTGAATGACATAAAAAAGATTTGCGCAACAAACGCGGTTAAAATGGCCGATTTCAAGATGATAGATTTGAACGGACGCTGGCGGCATCTTACCGTTCCCATTGGCAGATTGACAAAAGACGTGCTGAAAAACGGCATTGGGTTTGACGGATCAAATTATGGTTTCGCGCCCGTGGAAAAGAGCGATATGGTTTTTATTCCCGATCTTGAAAGCGCGCGCATGGATCCGTTTGCGGAAATACCCACAATTTCCATGATCGGCGATGTTTATGTCATAGACCTGCCGGAAAACAGGCGCTTCGACCAGGATCCGCGCAATGTGGCAATTCACGCGGAAGAATATTTACGCTCGACAGGCATTGCGGACGAAATGAGAATCGGGCCTGAGTTTGAATTCCACGTTTTGGACAATGTAAGTTACGCCGTCAAGGGACATGCCTCCCATTATAAAATTGACAGCGTACAGGCGGAATGGAATACCGGATTGGAAACCGGCAATTTAGGCTACAGGATTCCGCTCAAAGGCGGCTATCACGCCGCGCCCCCCATGGACAAGCTTGACGGATTCAGAAGCAGGGCAACCATGATGATGGAAGATCATGGAATACTCGTAAAATACCATCATCACGAAGTAGGCGGCCCCGGTCAGGTCGAAATTGAAGTTGAATTCGGCGGCATGAGGGAAATGGCCGACAAGACCATGATGGCAAAGTACATCATAAAAAACGCGGCAATCGCCGAAAGCAAAACCGTAACCTTCATGCCGAAACCAATTTTCGGAGAAGCGGGAAACGGCCTGCACGTACACATGCACCTGTTCAAAAACGGCAAGCCGCTGTTCTACGACAAGGACGGTTACTCTCAACTCAGTGAAACGGCGCTGCATTTTATCGGAGGTATTCTTGCGCACGTGCGCGCCCTGTGCGGTTTTACCAATCCCAGCACCAATTCATACAAAAGACTTGTTCCGGGATATGAGGCGCCGGTTACCATCGGTTTTGCCACTTCAAACCGCAGTTCCGTAATACGCATACCGGCATACGCGAAAGACCCCGACAAAAAGAGGTTCGAGTTAAGAAGCCCTGACGGAACCTGTAATCCTTACTACGCTTATTCCGCGATTTTAATGGCCGGAATCGACGGCATTAAAAACAAGATTGACCCGCAGAAAAAAGGCTACGGCCCTTATGATTTCAACCTTTACAATCTTTCAAAGCAGGAACAGGCAAAAATCAAATTCCTGCCTCAAAGCCTTGACGAAGCGCTGGACGCGCTGGAACATGACCACGATTTCCTGACGCAGGGCGGAGTATTTCCAAAGCGCCTGATCGAAATATGGATCGAAAACAAGAGGAAGGAATCTTCACGCTACAAGCAGCTTCCGCATCCTTTTGAATTTGAAACATATTTTGATCTGTAGTGGCGGTTCGCGAATCGCCACTGACATGCCTCGCCTCAACAGCGGTTGCGAATTCCGCGAAGAACTCGGCAAAGTCGCAGCAGGCTGCAATATATTGGAATATCTGGCACGGCAATATTCGTCAGCCGATTTTGAAGAATGGCGCATGCGCGTTATTTCAGGACGGGTTTTACTCGACGGAGTTTTGGCAGATACGAACGCTGTTCTGCGCCCCGGACAAAAACTTATCTGGCGGCGGCCGCCGTGGGAAGAGCCGGATGTTCCGCTCGCGTTCGCGGTTTTGTACCAGGATGAATATTTTCTTGCCGTAGCCAAGCCGACGGGACTTCCGACAATGCCGGGCGGCGGCCTGTTCATGGAAAATACGCTATTTAAACTGGTTCGCCGCCACTATCCTGAGGTTAATCCGTTGCACCGTCTTGGACGCGGAACTTCCGGCGTCGTACTGTTCGCCCGTAAACCCGAAGCATTCGCAAAGGTATCGCAGGCATGGAGCCGCGAAGAGGTTATAAAAAAATACAGAACTCTTGTTATTGGCGTACCGGTAGAGGATGAATTTGAAATCGACACGCCTATAGGACGAATTTCGCATCCGTTTCTGAAAACAATACACGCGGCGGTTTTAAATGATGACGAAACGGGAAAACCGGCGCGAAGCCATGTACGCGTACTGGAACGCAGAGGAGACCGCTCGCTCGTGGAAGTGCGGATCGTTACAGGACGGCCGCACCAGATCCGCATTCATCTGGCGGCAGCCGGGCATCCACTGTCCGGCGATCCGCTGTACGGCATCGGCGGTATTCCAGCAGGAAACTGCCGGGCTTTACCGGGCGACACAGGATATAATCTTCACAGCGCTCTTCTTGGTTTTTCACATCCAATAACAACGGAATGGATTGAAGTCACATGTTTTCCGCCGCCTATTCTGCGATACCGGTTTGAAACGACAAGTCAATCTAAGTACCGCCGTGGAAGCAATCAACCTATAAGGAAGTAGCATCCTTGGCGCAACGGCAGCCAAAATTAAAGAGTGACGTCGGCGGTTGAGCAAAACGGAGCCAAAGATTTCCAACGCTTCCACGATAGGTCGGCGAAAGTCCCCGGACTACGCGTAACTTTTCTCCGTATCTGGAATCCGCGACGCCGCCTGGATAAGACATGTACCAGGAAGCCGTCCATTCCTGAACGTTTCCAAGCATGTCATGGACGCCGAAATAGCTGACGTCTTCATAGACTCCGATTTCCGTGGCTTCCCTACTTGCTTCGTTGGTGTTGGCGCGCCTGTTTTCCCAGTTCATTCCCCATGGATAAACGTTTCCATTCGGACCGCGGGCAGCGTATTCCCATTCCTGTTCAGTAGGAAGCCGCTTGCCTTTTGATTTACAATACTCATTGGCGTCATTCCATGTAATGTAAATAACAGGAAAATTTTCCCTGCCCTTCGGGGCAAAGATCCGCCAGTCGGAACCCTTGGCCGCGCCTTCTCCTGGATAGTTGTTCATTTCTGAAAATTCCATGAATTCCTTATTGGTGACTTCGTACTTGTCAATCCAGAAAGCGGGAAGTTTTACAGTGTGTTCCGGGAACGCATTAGCATCTTCGATGGATTTGTTATTCGATCCCATGATAAATTCACCGGCTGGAATTAACACCATCTCACCAGGAACAACCTTGTTTGAAATCGGTTCATTAATGGCTTGTTGGCTTTCTTGAACCTGTTTGATCTGTTCTTTAGAAATGCTCTCTGCGGGTTTCGCTTCCACTGACGTTTCGGGCTTTTCCGGCTGAGGAACATTCACAATATCACCGGCTATAAGTTCTTTTTGGTCACCACTACCGGCGATAGATTCCTTTTGGTTACCACCACCGGTTATAGGCTCCTTTTGGATGCCACCACTGGCAATTGGATTCGAATAGTCGCTGTTGGTAATAGTACCCGAATAGTCGCCTTCAGAGGAACCATCGCCGGACGATCTTAACCAAAAGAATACGCCCGCAATTATGATCACCACAATAACCGCTGTCATAACCGCCATCAGCTTTCTATTCTTCTCTTTTATATACTGCTCCTGCGGCTGTTGCGGTTCTGGGATAATCGCCCGCGCTTGCCCCGATTTGTTACCGCATTTCGCGCAAAATACCGCGTCATCATTCATCCTGTTTCCGCATTTATTGCAAAACATTAATATCTCCTTATTTTGGAAAGTGGGAAGGTCCCGCCGCTTTTTGCAGGGTTTTTCCACTTTTCCGAATTTTAATACCGGTTGTCGAAGATGCGCGGGGTTTTCTTTTCGCTGCGCGGCAGCTCGCCCATGCCTACAGCCTTCGCGTTCGGCGTCATACCCACAGCGGATTTAAACTCGTGCTCGACGGTTTTTTCAAGCGCCCTGCGCTCCTTCGCCGCCGTTCGCTGCGTTTCAAAAAACACGGTGACAACATCTTTTCCATCCATATGGTCGATCATGATCTGGTATTCGCTGCTTACGCCGTCCACGCCGGAAAGCAGTTCGTCCACGCGGCTGGGAAACAGGATCGTACCCTTTACCTTCACCATATCGTCCGACCGTCCGTCAATGGCGGCAATGCGCGGATATCCGCTGCCGCACGCGCATTTGCCCGGAACCTCGCGGGTAAGATCGTGCGTGCGGTATCGGATAAGCGGCGCGCCTTCCTTTTGCAATGTCGTAATGACCAGTTCCCCGCGTTCGCCAGCCTTTACGCGCTTGCCCGTCGCGGGATCAATAATTTCGTAATACATATAGTCGGTCCACATGTGCATGGCTGAATCGCGCATACAGTTTATGCCGATGCCCGGCCCGTAAATTTCCGTCAGGCCGTAAATATCGTAAAGCTCAACGCCGAGTTCGTCCGCAATGCGCGCGCGCATCTTTTTGCCCCAGCGTTCCGATCCGATAACGCCTTTTTTAAGTTTGATTTTGTCCTTAACGCCGCGACGGGCAATTTCCTCGGCAATAAGAAGTGCGTATGACGAAGTTGCGGTAAACACCGTCGTCCCCATATCTATCATCATCTTGATCTGCCTGTCGGTATTGCCGGGGCCGAGCGGAAGCGCCATCGCGCCCAAAAGCTCCGCGCCCAGTTGAAACCCTATCCCCGCCGTCCATAGCCCGTAGCCCGGCGTGATCTGGATTTTGTCTTTCGCAGTGATTCCGGCGAACTCGTAACAGCGCTTGAACATCTTCGCCCAGTCGAGGACGTCTTTTTTGGTGTATGGAATAATGACGGGCGTTCCTGTCGTTCCGGAAGATGAATGAACGCGCACGATCCGCTCTTCAGAAACGGCGGCGAGTCCAAACGGATATGCGTCGCGCAGATCGTCCTTGTCGGTAAAAGGCAGCTTCTTAAAATCCGACTCGGTTTTAATATCTTCTGGATGAATGTCCGCGAAATGCTTTTTATAAAACTCGCTCTTTTTCGCGTGTTTGATGCTTTTTCTGATTTCCGCCAGTATGTTTTCGGTCATCTTGCCCTTCGCGTAAAATCAAATATGTCGTGTGGTTCCTTGCGGAATCACACGACATATCTGGTTTTAGGAAACATTGGAAGCCATTCCAATTTTCGCGCCGTAACGCAGCGCGGTAATGTTAATGTTAAGATATTTCGCGTCAAGTCTTTCCGCGAGCGCCTTTTCAATTTCATCGAAACCGAATGGAAACGCCCCTTGCGCCGCGGCCGCTCCGATAAGAGCGATGTTAATACTACGCGCGCCGCAGTTTTTAATAATATCATCTCCCCGAACCAAAAAGGCGCGGGTGTATTCTCGCAGATATAGCACAGTCGCCGCACTGTCGTAATCGCCCTTTACCGCTGGAATAATCGGACGGTCGCAGACTATAAACGTTCCGCCCGGTTTAAGAAAATCAATCGTTCTTAAAGCCTCGCCGGGTTCAAAGGCAAGAACGACATCAGCGCGTCCCGGCGGAATGAGAGGAGAGGCTATATCCATGCCCATGCGCACATGGCTTGTTACGCTCCCGCCGCGCTGCGCCATGCCTATGGTTTCGCTGCCGCGCACGTCAAAGCCCGCCGCCATTGCCGCCGCGCCCAAAACGCGCGCCGCAAGCACGGTTCCCTGCCCTCCCACGCCCGCAATCAGGCAGTTGGTTTCCTTAACTCCTAATTCCTCGCTCCTCACTCCTCACTCCTAAATAACCGGAACAATGGCGTCAAAAGGGCAAACGCTCCGGCAGAGTCCGCAGCCCGTGCAGAGCATGGCGTCAATAACGGCTTTTCTTTCCATTCCCGTCGAAAGCGCGGGACAGCCCAGCTTGCGGACGCATAGCCCGCAGCCACGGCATATTTCCAGAGAAACCGAAAGCGCCTTTTCTTTTGGAACGGTATTGACGCAGGGGCCTTCAAAAATAATAACGCGAGTGCCTTTCGTATCCGCCGCGCGCGCGGCTGCCGCTTTTGCCGCCTCCAGATCGAAAGCGTTCACGCGCTGTATGTCGTCCGCGCCGATTCCCTTTGCGAGTTCATAAATAGAAATCTTCCTGGCGGG
>Ga0082212_10011241_pt1 | contig 11365 bp, 7 predicted proteins | sample TergutNt197P3_FD_71548 | JGI IMG/M metagenome (GOLD analysis project Ga0082212, IMG submission 71548) | Neocapritermes taracua P3 segment gut microbial communities from Petit-Saut dam, French Guiana - Nt197 P3 | ecosystem: Host-associated > Arthropoda: Insects > Digestive system > Gut ... | reverse complement strand
ATTAACAGCGCCACTACGTGGCGCACGATTCGGGCGTGATTCCCTCTCCGTGCGCTGTCGCGCACGGCTATAATCGCAGCGGCGCTACGTGCCGGTTTGACACACAGTTTTGCAGGTGAGCCCATATATGCTTGTACCTTGCCCTGACTCTAAAATTGTATCTTGATAAAGTCAGCCTTAATACTTTCGACTAACTTTTCATCAATTCCTAATTCCTTTGCATAATCTTCAAATTTAGCAACGGCATTAGCAACTCTGTCTATCAGAGATTTGTAATCTTGTATATCGTTATTCAGTCCTACAGTTTCCAAATCTTCACGAGTAATATCCTCGTTCTTACTATTTACTGTTAATGAGTGTCTGTTGGAATAGGCGGGAGCAGCCAAATCCACACTATATGTTAAATCGTATGCAGGAGACAAACGCCAAACTCCATCATGGTTCATGCGAAACGAAAAATTTTTGGAATGATCGTCTACATTTCGAGCAATGATGTTGAATATCATTCTAAGATATTGTTGCTTACTGTCTTCGTATGGCAAATTAAGCCGTCGGATTACTGCGAAAATATCTTCATAGCTATCGCTTGTTGGAGACATTGCCGCCAATGTTTGTATATGTATTTTTTCGTTCCCATTGCGGTCGAACCGTTGAGTAAGAAAATGCGTTATACCTTCATATGTCCTTAGTTCCGATAGCATCATGTCAATACCTGCACCCAAAGCCATCCGGTAATAGACATATTCCAGTTTGGCAAAAGGATAAGCCGAATTGTCATCATATTTAAGAATATAATGCTGAAATCTTTCGGGAATTAATCCCTGACCGGAAATAACTTCTCCTGTATCTTTATTCAAGGCAACAATCGCTTTGGGGCGTTTTCCTCCGGGGGAAGAACTTATCTTTACCAAGTCCTGCCACAGGATGGAGTTCTCTTGATTCAATACGGTTGTTTCCCGTTCGTTCAGTACTTGTTTAGCAAATTCATATAGCCTTTGTACATCAACCGAGAAAGCAGAATTATCACCCAGTTTTTGTGCTGGCTCGTATTCCAATGCTCCCATAGCCCGGCTACCTATAAAAGAAAGATGATCGACGGGATTGGTTTTCCTTGTTGGAATATGATTATCCCGTAGCCATGCTCTAAAGAGAGAATTTCCCCATTTGTCGGGCAAAGAATCTGCAAGCATAGGAGGAAGTCCTTGATAAAGTTTATCTTTATCTCCTGTCCAAGGCAGTTGCTTTTGACTGCGAGGAGACTCTATGGACATCGTTAATGGAGCAATATTCAATCCTTGTTCAAGAAACGAAGGCTCATATTCAAAAACAGCGACTCCCGCTTTCTTATCCCATGAAAGATAGCCCACATCCATTCCCCATAATTTTATTTTTACCACATTTGTTTCCACTGGCTATTTTTTATTTTGTTTCTTGAATAACGCCCGTGGGCTTTCCGGTAATTCCGGTAATAGCTTCTCTATTTCGTCCAGATTATCAATCGCCCGAAGCAACTTGATGAACGAAGACAAGGTGATTCCGGTGGAAGAGCCTTTCTCAAAAGAACTTATGGTGAATACACTCAAGCCTGATTTCTCTGCAACTTCTTTTTGAGTATATTCCATCCTTTTCCGGTACTTACTATACCGCTTCCCGAAATCCCGGATTATATCGTTTCCGGATTTCTCGTATAATTCACTGTACATATCTTTCTTTTTTCTGCAAATATAGATAAATCTACAATAATATCAAAATAAAAGATAAAACCGGTTAAATCTTTTTTTTTGTTTCCCCTTGTTTTATTAGAAAAAAAATTTTAACTTTGCAGATTCGTTTAATTATATTACGGAATCATCATTTAAAATTGAATAATATGACAAAGAAAATTACTTTTTTGCTATTTGTGTGCTCTTTTTTCCTTTTAGGGCATTACGTTTTAGCAGTGCCGGCTGCCCCTTGGCCGTCGGAGATAACCCTACCGGATGGGAGTAAAATAACCGTCTATTTGCGGGGAGATGAGAAAGTGAAATGGATGGAATCCTTAGACGGATACACCCTAATGTATAATGCTGAAAAGCACATCGTGTATGCCGAGTTGGATGCCAATAAAAATATGGTTCCCTCTAAAAGCAGATACAGCGCTGTTTCCGTGGCGCCAAGCGGGGTTGCGAAAGGCGTCCATTACAGTTCCTCGCAAGTTTCGATGCTGAAACAAATTTGGAACATTACGCAGCAACCTCCGAGTCCGGCTTCAAGCCGATTGCGTTCAGCTACAACTGAAGTAACGCACATCATGTGTGCTTTAGTTGATTTTTCCAACCTAAATTTTACTTATACTCAGACGGACTTTGAGAATTTAATGAACCAAGCCGGTTACAGCGTTAACGGATCGAAAGGTAGCGTTAAGGATTTCTATTTGGAAAATTCTTATGGACAATTGGATTTATTGGTTACTGTTTCCGGAGTCCATAAATTATCAAAAGGCTGGGATTATTATGGTGAAAATGATCCGGAAACTGAACAGGAATACCTTGACAGACTTGAAGAATTTGCGATGGAAGCTGCTCAGAAAGCTTTCACTGCACCGGGGATTAATCCGGCAGACTATGATAATAATGGCGACGGAAACATCGATGCTTTCCATATCATTTTTGCAGGTTATGGAGAAGAAGTGTCGGGTTCCCACCCCAACCGTATTTGGTCGCATGCTTTTGGTTTTCCTACTCTTACCTTTGGAGGCAAAAAAATATCTCGGTATTCTTGCTCTCCCGAATTGCAAGGGAACGGAATCAGCAACCCCGGTAATATGACGAATGTAGGCGTTATTTGCCACGAGATGGGGCATGTGTTCGGATCACCCGACTATTATGATACCGACTACAATGGAAGCGGAGGAAATTATTCGGGATCAGGTCAGTGGGATGTGATGGCAGGCGGCAGTTGGAACAGAGGCGGCACGCAACCGCCCCACTTCAATATTTTCCAGAAAAAACTTTTCGGATGGCTTACGCCTGTTGAATTGACTTCCTATACGGCAATAACCGGTATGCCGGCCTCGGCTTCTGATCCGGTAGCTTATTTCATAAAGGTTAACAGTAATAACGAACAATACATAGTAGAAAACCGGCAACACATAGGGTTTGACGAATCAGTTCCGGGAACCGGTTTGCTGATATGGCATGTTCATCCGGGCGCTTTAAGCGGACGCGCAGACAACAGAGGTCATCCGCAACAATTCTACCCTGTAGTAGCCTCTTCTACGGTTCAAATACCTACGGCGGCTGTGTCTTCTTACGGCGATGTCAATTCCGCCGGAACGCCTTTCCCCGGCACATCCGGCAAGACGGCTTTTACCGCGTCAACAACGCCTGCCATGTTTACATGGACAGATACGCAACCGGTGGCAAAACCGCTCACAGATATTAGCGAAAACACAACGAATAAAACTGTTTCTTTCAAATTCATGGATGGACCCGTTGATCCTGTTACCAATCTGCAATGGTCTGAAAGCGCAGGAAATGTAACCCTCACCTGGGATGCGCCTGCCAATCCGAATGTGACAGGTTATAAGATCTATCGATATGGCGTATTGCTAAATACCATCAACGACAAGACCACAACCACATACACACAGAACGGAGTAATCAATGGTACATACGAATACGGAGTATCTGCTTGTTACGCAGTAACCGAATCAGACCCTGAAACGGTAACCGTTACGGTAACCACGGGTTCAAGTACCTACAGTTTGCCTATCCGTAATTTGCAGGGAAAAACAGCCCTACATAAGGCAGTCCTGAATTGGACGCCTCCTTTTAACGAAGGATGGATGACGATTGCTGGAGCACCGAATATCATTAAAGGATGGCTTTCTGATTTTACATTATTTGCAGGAACGCTTTGGGGACCGGAACAGTTGAAAGGTATGGATGGATATGAAATTACCCATATAGAATTTTTCATGTGGGAAACAGCTGCCATCGAGAATCATAAAGTACAAATATGGGAAGTAAATGAGGGAATACCTGAATTGGTGTTGAGTCAGGAGTATACAGGACCTCGAATGCAAGATTTTATAAGAGTTAAATTGAATGCTCCATATACCATTGATGCCTCCAAAGAATACTATGTTGGTGTGGAAATACATACGCTTTATAATAGACCTAGTGTTGTTTTGGATAACAATACGATTGTTTCGGGGAGAAATTGGTTAAGTGTAGATGATGAATGGATTCCCATGGAAGCGCTCGAATGGCCTAATAATTTTTATTCAGCATTCTATTTAACTTCCGGCAACTCCCCGTCTCCGAGTCCGGGTATTGTATTAGATAGCCGGAACTTGGAAGTAAAAGCTAATAACCTGAATTCTTTTTCACAGAAAATGCAAATGCAGCCGGCTGAACTACCGGCTTTGAAAGCTTCCTTGTCGGAAATTATTCAGGAGACCGGACCCTCAAGAGTAGCGCCCGCTGTGACTACCTATTATGTTTACCGTGACGGCATGAAAATAGGAGAATCAACCACCCCTTCGTTTCTTGACGACGGATTAACCGCCGGAACTACATATTCCTATTGTGTTTTTGCAGCTTACAGTAACGGCAATGTATCGGAAAGCGTTTGTATCCCATTGACTACACTCGCGTATCAACCGGCGGAAAACGTAGTAGCTTCCTTGGATGAGGATAAGGTAACGTTGAACTGGGATGCCCCTCAACCCATCGAAGATACGTTTACCTACATGACTGGTACATCTACTCCGGTTAGCGCTAACGCCAGAGGGCTTGTCGAAACCAATTATTTTACCGAATTCATTCTTTACGATTCCAACAATTTGAAACATGCGGATGGATTTAAACTCAAAAATGTGCGTTTCCATCCCGGAAACAACACCGGTTATACTTATAGCATTCAAATTTATTCGGGAAACAGCGGATATATACCCACGCTCATTCATGAACAACCGGCTACAATAACGGATAATGTGTGGAACGATATTACGCTGACTACGCCTGTTTCGATTGATGTCAATAAAGATTTATGGATAGGCGTGAAGATTATGGGCGCATCCAGTGGCGCTTTCGGTATCCCATATTATGCGTATGGAGAAGGAGGAAAGGGCAATTGGTACAACAGCGGCTCGGTTTGGAGTACGGCCACCGTCGGTGGCTCTCCCATTACTTGGCCAATTATCGCAACGCTTGAATTTGATGATTTAACCGGTTATCAGATTTCCCGCAACGACGAAGATATTGATACTGTTGGCGCCGGTGTATTAACCTACGAAGATATCCTTTCGGATGCAGGCAGTTATACCTATTGCGTAGCGGCTCTCTATACCGGTGGTAATGAATCGGATGCCGTATGCGCTGATGCCATCGTTATCGAACCCAAATCAATCAAGCTCGCATGGACGGGTGCAGCAGAAGATAACGATTGGTATGAAAAAACCAACTGGTCGCCCCAAGCGGTACCGGGGAGTCTCGACATTGTTTATATTCCCGAAGCGCCCAATTACCCGGTCTTGGATCAGGCAACCACAGTGGCCGAAATCCATTTCGAGCCGGGAGCGCAAATCGGCGGTCAAAGCCATTTGACGGCAGACGCTTTTGTTAATTACGATTTCAAAAGTGGAAACGGCAAACGCGATCGTTGGAACATGCTGTCGATTCCCTTGGGTCAGGTTTTCCCTGCCGATTTCGTATTTGGCGGTTATCCCACTACTTGGGTGCGCAAATTCAAGGCTGATGAAGACGGAGATATTACCAAAGGCACATGGCAAACTGCACAGGCCAGCACGGAAGCGCTTACTTTCGGCGACGGATTTGTGCTTTGGCTGAATGAAGACGATCTCATAAACGACCCCGCAGGAAAAGGGCTGAAACTTTTGGACAGCAAACTCGAACTTCCTTATTTCCATAATTTCGAGACAGGGGCCTTAAACTGCGATTTCTATACAGGCGTAAACCAGTCGCAGGAATATGTAAGCGGTACAGGTGTGGGAATAGGCACAAGCACATGCTTTAATTTCGTTCCTAACAATGGGGAATATGAACGGGGAGGTCTTTCTTATACGATAGATCGCACCGGCGCAGCCTACCGGTTGTTGTCCGGGGCAAGCTACTCAAAACCCGTCAACTTCTTTGGCAACTTTGCCATGTTAGGCAATCCTTATATGGCTACTTTGGATTTCGACGCATTCAAAAGCGCCAATTCGGGAACGATTAAAGAAACCTATTATGTGTGGACCGACAAGGGATATGCAACCTATACTTCCCTGACCGGCCCCGGTGGCGTTGAGATAGATGTTCCCTTAGATGAATTTATTGCTCCTTTGCAAGGCTTTATTGTTGAAAAGAAAACGGGAATCAACGAATCAGCTACCTTGTCATTCGTTGAATCGTCGATGGCATCGGCAAATCCGGCCGCTTCTTTACGTGCGTCCGTAACCTCCATGAATAAATTAGACATTCTTGCCCGCAATTCCGTAGCCGGAGTTCGCACCACCATCGCCAAACGCGAAGGCGGACAGGATGAGTTTGGCGATTTGGATGCCCGCAAAATCATGAACGCCATCAGCGATGTTCCCGAAGTATATACCCTGAAACCATACAGAGGAAATTCGATTGCACTTGCAGTGAACATCATCAACAACGATGAACTGTTGATACCCGTAGGTTTGTCAACAAGTTTTATGGGTGAAATCACACTCACGTTCAGCGGTATGGACGCCTACGACGCCAACCTGAGCCTGATCGATGTCGAAACAAACCGGACAATCGACCTGACGGGACTGGCTTCCTATGATCACATAATCAATTACGTGCCGAAATTGAAAAACGGCGTAGTGGCAGGATGCAACGACCGGTTCTTTATCCGCATCTCCAAATCGGTTACCGGCTTGAAAGAAACCATAGCCGAAAAGGTGAATGTGTTTGAATCGAACGGACTTATCCAGATTATCTCAGGCGCTAACAACCCGATAAAGGAAGTAGCCGTATATGACCTGCAAGGCGCTTTGATTTATAAGGCAAACGATGTCAATGCCCTGTCGCATTCGGTTGAACGGAATTGGCTTTCGGGAGCGTATGTAGTGAGGGTGCTTGCAGAAAAGAGTCTCGATAATGTGAAAGTAGTGAAGAAGTAAAGTTTGTAAACTGAAAAATAATTTATAATTAAAAAAATGAAAACAGAAATGAAAACAACAAAGGAAGTGTACGAAGCTCCCGTCATTCAATCGGTGGAAGTGGAAGTTGAACAGGGATTCCAAATGACAGGAGATCCCATTGATCCCAATAATGGAGAAGGAGGAGGACCTCCTACCGGTGGAAGTACTTTTTAACTAAGGCTTCGTAATTACGTAAATACGGCGGTATTCAATAGTATAAACGCATCTGATTTTTTACGCTGAATATGAATAATCCAGTGCAAGTGAAGCCCGGCTCCGGTGGGGAAGCATACGAAGCTCCCGTTGTCCATTCGGTAGATGTAGCGGTTGAAAGGGGATTTTCTCTCTATCCTCCTCCTATATTTGATCCGGATGGCGACCCGGAAAGCGCAACGTTTTAATCGAGGATATCGAATTGAGTAAATGCGTCGGTATTCAATAGCCGGACATACGATTCAAATATCCGGGGAGGGATTGGAGTCCCTTCCCGGATTTGGTTTTTTCCAACTTGAAGAGCTGGTGGAGGAGCCGCTGTTAGTGATAGAAGCCGAAGCGGGCTTGCAGGATTGGGACGTTTCTCCCGTTTTTAGTTCCGAGTTCGAGGAAACGAGCTACAATTTATGCGTCAGGGACGAGACCTGTCTTTTCCGGATGAAACGTCCGGATGGTTGTTGTTTGTTGGCGGAAATCCGCAGGGAAGGTTCCGCTTTCCGGGCGGCAATTGACCGGACAGGCGTTTTCGACAGCGCTTCGTTGGCTTACGTCTGTTGGTTGCTTTACGGCGTAGCCGCCCTTTCGCGGCAAACCGTTTCTATTCATTCGTCAACGGTCATTCATCGGGGCAAAGCCATCCTTTTTCTCGGCGAATCGGGTACGGGCAAGAGTACGCATACCCGATTGTGGCTGAATCATATTCCTGATACGCAATTGCTGAACGACGACAGTCCTTTTATCCGTATCGAAACAGACGGCAGCGTCCGGGCGCATGGTTCTCCGTGGAGCGGGAAGACCCCGTGCTATAAGAATATACATACACCTGTCGCAGCTTTTGTCCGTCTGTCGCAAGCGCCTTACAACCGCATCAGGCGCCTGACCGGCGTCGAAGCCATCGCAGCCTTGCTACCCTCCTGCCCCTTTACTTTTGCTTACGATAAACGGCTGTCGGAATCAATTTATTCCGTTTTGTCCCACACCTTGCAACAACTGCCGGTCTATCACCTCGAATGTTTGCCCGATGCCGACGCTGCAAGATTAGTCCACTCCAAGTTGATAGTTTGATGTATTGTCATCCCGCGCTTGACGGATCCCCTGAGAAAAGGGGATTGCGGGTCAAGCCCGCAATGACATGATTATTTCATAATTTATAATTCATAGTTCGTGCGCCTAATCCCCAACAATGCATTTTTTGAAAATATAGAGCAAATGCTTTCCGAAGGGCACAATGTTGAGTGTCGCTGTTTTGGACGCAGTATGCACCCTTATCTGCGGGGCAACGGCAGCGAAGTCATTGTCGCTTCACCTTTTTCACCGGAAGAGCTCATCCCCGGTACAATCGTATTGTTTCGTTACTATGGTAAATACGTCTGCCACCGCATCATCGGTCGCAAAGAAGAAAAGCTGCTGATACAGGGAGATGGAGTAGTCAAAGGCAAGGAACGGATCACGGTATCCGAAGTGATGGGAATCGTCCGCATTGTTATCCGCTCCGACAAAAAACCGGTTTCCACTCAAAGCAAAGCCGCCCAACGTTACTGGCGTTGCTGGTTCCGGTTATCCCCCATACGGAGGTATTTGCTATTGATTTATAGAATAATGATGGGCTCATCCGTAAAACCCTGAGTCGCAATGACACAGTATTCGTCATGGCGAGGCTGCGAGGAACGAAGGAGGCGAAGCAATCCAATAATAATTTTTATCCGTCTGTGTGTATGTCATGACTTTTATGTAAATTTGCAACTGGATTTTTTTATCGAATACGAATGAAGGATTTTATCGCCACCCGTATGGAAACCGAAAATGCGGTTTTAGTCGGATTAATCACTCCGGAACAAAACGAGCTAAAAGTCAAAGAATATTTGGACGAATTGGATTTCTTGGCGACGACTGCCGGTATCCGGACGGTTAAGCGTTTCACGCAACGTTTAGATTCGCCTCATTCGGTTTATTTTATCGGTTCCGGCAAATTGCAGGAAATCAAGGAATATACGGAAAACGAAGCGCACGCAATCGGTTTGGTGGTTTTCGACGATGAGCTAAGTCCCAAGCAACTGCGAAACATAGAAGCAGCCTTGAAAGTACGCATCATGGACCGCACGAGCTTGATTCTCGATATCTTTGCCTCACGCGCTCAAACGGCGCATGCCAAAACCCAAGTCGAATTGGCTCAATACAACTATATGTTGCCCCGCCTGAAGCGACTCTGGACGCACTTGGAACGGCAAAGCGGAGGAGGAAGCGGCGGATTCAGGATGCGTGGTCCGGGGGAAACACAGTTGGAAACCGACCGCCGGATTATCCTGAATAAGATTTCAAAACTCAAAGACGATTTAAAAGAGATTGACCGTCAAAAATTCACACAACGGCAAAACAGGGGAAAATTGGTCCGGGTGGCTTTGGTCGGATATACGAATGTCGGAAAATCGACGCTGATGAATTTATTGAGCAAATCGGAGATTTTTGCCGAAGATAAATTGTTTGCCACATTGGATACGACCGTTCGCAAAGTGACCATTGATAATTTAGCTTTCCTCCTGACCGATACCGTCGGATTTATCCGCAAACTGCCGACCGAATTAATCGAATCGTTCAAATCAACATTAGATGAAGTGCGCGAAGCGGATTTATTGGTGCACGTGGTTGACATTGCCCATTCGGCATTTGAAGAGCATATCGAAGTAGTTAGCCGGACATTGAACGACATAATCGGGGAGGAGAAACCATCTTTACTCGTTTTCAATAAAATAGATGCGTTCTCATATATTGAAAAAGAATCCGACGACTTGACCCCGAAAACGAAAGAAAACATCTCACTGGAGGAATTAAAACAGACTTGGATGAATAAACTCCATGAAAACTGCGTATTTATTTCAGCGAAAGAAAAACGGAATATCGAAGAATTAAAATCATTGTTGTATAAGAAAATAAGGGAAATCCACGTCCAACGGTTTCCATACAATGATTTTCTATATAATCAGGAATTATGAATCGAGTTATGGCACTTAGGAAATTATCATCAGACGAAATCGCTTTCTTGGAATCACGCGATTGTGCGGCTTCCGACTGGAACAGTATTGAAGTTCATCCTGAATTTAGTCCCAAGAATATACGAAAGGTATCATTTTCGGGAAAAGTTAAAATCGGGAAAATCGACGGAACCTTGACTTTTTCCGGCGGATTGAAAAAACCGGCGGGACTTTACAATGTGTCGATACATAATTGTGAATTGGGCGACAATGTGCTGGTAGAAAATGTGCAAAACTACATTGCGAATTACAGGATAGGAAACAATACTGCGATTCAAAATATCGACCGGTTGGTTACGGATGAAAAATCTACTTTCGGTAATGGTGTAGAAGTGGCTGTCCTGAATGAAACCGGAGGCAGGGAAGTGATGATTAACGACAAACTTTCGGCGCAGGTAGCTTATATTCTGACTTTATACCGGCATCGTCCGGAACTGATACAGGGCCTGCGCCGGATGATTTGTTTTTATGCCGAAAAACACGCTTCGGAAACAGGAACAATCGGCGACAATGTGAAAATAATGAATGTTGGATTAATCCGCAATGTAAGAGTCGGAAACTATGCCTGCATCGAAGGAGCGCTCCGCTTGGAAAACGGGAGCATCAACAGCAACGAACACAATCCGGTACATATAGGATATGGCGTTATTGCAGAGGATTTTATTCTCAGTTCCGGAGCACATGTGGAAGACAGCACGATGTTGACCCGCTGTTTCGTGGGACAGTCCTGTCAATTAAGGCACTCATATTCTGCCCGTGATTCTTTGTTTTTCAGTAATTGTCAGGGAGAAAACGGCGAAGCCTGCTCCATCTTTGCCGGGCCTTATACCGTCACCCACCATAAATCCACCTTGTTGATTTCCGGAATGTTCTCATTCATGAATGCCGGTTCGGGTTCCAATCAAAGCAATCATATGTACAAATTAGGGCCTATTCATCAGGGAATTATTGAAAGGGGAGG
>Ga0082212_10011240_pt1 | contig 11367 bp, 7 predicted proteins | sample TergutNt197P3_FD_71548 | JGI IMG/M metagenome (GOLD analysis project Ga0082212, IMG submission 71548) | Neocapritermes taracua P3 segment gut microbial communities from Petit-Saut dam, French Guiana - Nt197 P3 | ecosystem: Host-associated > Arthropoda: Insects > Digestive system > Gut ... | reverse complement strand
CAATGCTTCGTCCGTATTCATTGCTTTGGCTTCGGTCGCAGCGCCGAGCGCCAACTGAATCAATCCGATAACCCCATAATTGACAATCGCAACAAACTCCGGTTTGATGCCTTCGTTTACCTTGCTGACGCCTTTCGTTTCTATGCTACGGATTCTGTTTGCCTTGATAAATATCTGGTCTGTAATTGATTCAGGGCGCATAATGCGCCATGATGGACCATAATCTTTCAATTTGTATTGAAAGACATTCCGGCATAAATCAATTACCTGCTCAAATTGCTGCGCTGTTTCCATTTTTATAAATCAAAACGCTTATTACAAAGGAGGTGAATCATTCATAACAAGCGCATTTTTTTGTATTGTTTGTGAACTACGAACAACGAAGTGAACGTCCGATCCGCAGTATCGTTGTTCGGGTAATATTATTCAATTCGCACAATTTACTAATCGAAATACCATACTTCATCGCAATAGCGCCTAATGTATCTCCTTCTTTAATTCGATAATAAACAGGTTGTATATCTTCACTTTGCACCTCTTTCATTGCGGTGGTGGTCGCTGTAGCAGGCGTAGAGCCGGTATAACGAATTTTCTGTCCGATGCTCAAAATATCTTTTTCGGAAATCCCGTTTAGAAGGCAAATTTCTGCCACAGTCGTTTTGTATTGCTGTGAAATAATATATAAACTTTCGCCCTGTTTTACAAGATGGTAATTTGAATTTTCTGTATCTTGCAGGATTTCAGCCGTTTGATAATTTTCAGTATTATCGGCAATCATTGTTATCTGTTCAGTATCAGCAATTTCAGTGTCAGGCATGGAAACTATTGCTAAAATTGCAGGGTCTACCGTACGTATTTCTTCATTTACAGATTCTTCAACAAGAGGCGACGCTTCCCTATAACACAGTTGCTGTCCGATTCTCAATGGAGTTGAAGATTGCATGTGATTCAACCGACACAACTCATCTACCGTTGTATTGTATTGAGCGGCAATGGCGCTTAATGTTTCCTTTGCCTGAACTTTGTGATAAGCAGCAGTCACCGGTCCTGATTCTTGAGGGGTGATTATCTCGGCATCTTTTTTCACAGATGTATCAATCGTGGTGCCACAACGGAGTGATTGACCTACTCTCAGGATTGATTTCGTGGTAAGTCCGTTCAATTTGCATAACTCGGAAACCGATGTTTTGTACATGAGCGCTATTTTACCCAATGTTTCGCCTTTTTGTACACGATGATACACAATTTTTTCAGAGGTAGATGTGTAGAGATTCACATTTTTACCGAAACTCCCTTTGTAGAGTACATATTGATCATTGTGAGGTACTCCGTCATTCGTAAAATCTATGATATGACTTGGATTAAGCGCTTGCCCCAAAAAACGTGTTTCAAAATGAAGATGCGACCCTGTCGAACGTCCTGTGTTACCTCCAAGCCCAATAGGCTGACCTGCCGAAATAATTTCATTGTCATCCACTAAAAATTTGGACAAATGTCCATAAACAGTTTCAAGCCCATTCTGATGACGAATGACTAAGTAATAACCATAACCACGGCGTTCATAACTCTTGATTCGTACCTTTCCGCTAAAAGCCGAACGCACCGTATCTCCTGTCTGAAGTTTCAAATCGATTCCATTATGCATTTGCCGCCCACGAACGCCAAATACAGAGGTAACTTTAATATTGTGATCTATTGGTAATACAAATGTGGAACAATCCACATAAAATGAATCAGGGTAAGCTATCTGCATATTGCTATAGGGATTCACTCGGGTTGTGTTCCAAGACCCATAAAGTTCGTCAGCAGGAAACATGAGAGATTCGTATTCAAACAATTCATTTTCAGACATCAAAGCTAATTCATTTATACCAACTCCCTTATTGTAACCAACTCGGTCGGCCATTAATTGGGATATTTGTTCATTCATTAATTGAATCTGCAAAGACACAGGTGAAGAAGGTGTTTCTTCCTTTTTTATTGAGTTTTGCCCCTCTGCCTTATAAAATAAGGTAAAGAATAGACAAAGCACACATACTATTTTATACTTCATAATAATCTACTTCTCCTATATAAAAAAACATAATGAAGTCGTGTTTTTTTGAAAAAAAACTTTCAAAGTTCAGTTTTTTTTTCGATCAACCCAAAAAAAAAACAAAAAAGTGTATTTGGCCTTTTCGAAAAAAAACAAAAAAATATTCATATATTACTGATTTGCAAATTATTGTCACATTTATATGTTTTATAACATATTTTTCAATTCGTGTTTTTTTTAGAGAAAATTTTTATCCGATTGATAAAAATACTTCTTTTGTAATTAAGTTATTTATGATATAAAAAAATGATTTTTTTCTCTCATATTGAATGGCCAAAATCTTCGGTTGATATTTCGTTTCATGACTTAAGCATGTTGATTGGTTCGTGTTTTGCGGAAAACATAGGGCATCATTTCATCGAGAATAAGTTTCAAATAGACCTTAACCCGTTCGGGGTATTATATAATCCAGAATCAATTTATCTGTCAATTAGGCGATTAGTTGAGAATAGAGTATTTGATGCCGACGAGTTGTTTTTCCACGAAGGGGTATACCACAGTTTTAGCCATCACAGCAGTTTTTCCGATATCTCACAGGAGGCTTGTTTGCAAAAAATCAATGAACGACTGTCATTGTCAGCCTCCAACTTAAAGAAAATGAGCAGGTTGTTTATCACTTTCGGGACCGCTTACTGTTATCGTTTAAAAGAAACGCGACAAGTAGTAGCCAATTGTCACAAATTGGCGGCTAATTTATTCATTCGAGAACGATTATCCATCGCGCAAATTGTGGAAAGATGGGAAGAATTGCTTTCCGAGTTGTTTACAATGAATAATGATCTGAAACTTATATTTACTGTCAGTCCGGTTCGCTATTGGCAGGACGGAGTTCACGAAAATCAATTGAGTAAATCCATATTGCTATTGGCTATTGAAGAATTAAGCATGCGATTTCCCGATGGAATCGTATATTTCCCCGCTTACGAACTGATGCTTGACGAGTTGCGTGACTACCGTTTTTACGCTGCCGACCTCTTTCATTTATCCAATACTGCAATACAATTTATCTGGGAACGTTTGGTAGATACTTGTATGAACGAGCAGACACAGCTACTGATGAAAGAGGTTTCTCAGATACAAAAATCATTGAAACACCAACCGATGAATCATCATAGTGAATCATATAAACAATTTATTTCACAAACTTTGTTAAAAGTGGAGCAACTCAGTGCAAAAATGCCTTATCTTTGTTTCAAAAATGAAATTGAAGCATTGAAACAATTCAATTATGAATTGTGATTAACTGAATAATTGATTTATGTCGCGTAATTTGTAATTTGTAATTCGTAATTCGTAATTGATTTATGAGGTATCATATCAAGGAAATAGCAAAAATTATTGGTTCTAAACAAGCCGTTTTAACTGATTATACGATTGACCATCTGTTGACAGATAGCCGGACACTTTCATATCCGGAATCAACACTTTTTTTCGCATTTAAAACCCAAAGAAACGATGGGCACAGATACATTTCCGATCTGTACCGATTGCGCGTGCGTAATTTTGTAATAAGTAGAGTGTTACCTGAATTTGAAACGATGAAAGACGCGAATTTTCTTATCGTTGACAATGTGTTGGCGGCGCTACATCAATTGGCAGTACACCACAGAAAGCGATTCGATATCCCTGTGATTGGCATTACCGGAAGTAATGGCAAGACCATCGTCAAGGAATTACTTTATCAGTTGCTTCATTCGGAGTTCAATATTGTCCGTTCACCACGAAGCTACAACTCCCAACTGGGAGTACCGCTTTCGGTTTGGCAGATGGACTCAAAACATACTTTAGGTATATTCGAAGCCGGTATTTCCCAGCCCAATGAGATGCGTAAATTGCGCCGTATGATTACGCCTGTCATTGGGGTGATCACGAATATAGGCGAAGCCCATCAGGAAAATTTCACTTCTTTCGCACAAAAAGGGTTGGATAAGTTGTCACTTTTTAGTGATTGTGAGGTTATTGTTTACAATGCAGACGATTCAATGGTTGCGCATTTACTTGAAACAGCCTGCCTGTCGCACAGAGGATTAGGGTGGAGTCGCAAAGATACGGATGCGCCATTATATATCGAAGCAATTCATAAGCAGGAAAATACCACGATGATTCAATGTGTGGCGATGGGAATATCTTATACTTATGTTGTGCCATTTACCGACGATGCAAATATCGAAAATCTGATTTACTGCATAGCGTTGATTCTTTATTTAAAACCTTCCGTTTTGAAAAATACCCCATATTTCGCTGATTTGGAACCTGTTGAAATGCGACTCGAAATCAAGGAAGGAATTAATAACTGTCAACTTATTAATGATACATACAATTCGGATATCAATTCGTTAGTCATTGCTTTAGACTTCCTGCAAAGCCGTCGTGGCGATAAAAAAATGAAAAGTACGGTAATTCTTTCGGATATTTTACAATCCGGAAAATTGTCTAAATCATTGTACATAAGGGTGGAAGAGTTGTTGAGGAGAAAAAAAATAGACCATTTCATCGGCATAGGCCCTGATTTGTGTGCAAACAGCAAAATCTTTACGCTCGAAAGTGACTTTTATTCGACAGTGGAGGATTTTATCGGTTCAGCGTCGTTCAAAGACTTTCAGCATGAACTGATTTTATTGAAAGGTTCGCGTGTTTTTCATTTTGAACGCATTACGGAGTTATTGGAAAAGAAAGTCCATGAGACCATTCTGGAAGTGAATTTAGACGCACTCATTCACAATTACAATTATTTTCGTTCCAAATTGCGTTCCGGCACAAAAATGGTTTGTATGGTAAAAGCATTCGGATACGGCGCAGGTTCGTACGAATTGGCAAAAACCCTACAAGAGCATTGTTGTGATTATTTAGCTGTGGCCGTAGCTGATGAAGGCGAAGAGCTACGTAAGGAGGGTATATCCATTCCGATCATGGTAATGAATCCCGAGTTCAGCAGTTTCAATAAGTTGTTTAAATTTCAATTAGAGCCTGAAGTATATAATTTTAGACTGTTAGATGCTTTATTAAAAGAAACCCGACGCCGCGGGATAACCGGCTTTCCAATCCACGTAAAAATCGATACGGGAATGCACCGTTTAGGTTTCCAACCTGAAGATATGTCAAGGTTATGTAGCAAGTTGAAAAATCAAAACGGTTTACAGGTTGTTTCTGCCTTTTCTCATCCTGTGGGAAGCGATTCTTCTACACATGATGAGTTTACGCTCCAACAGGTTCAACAATTTGCCGAAGCGGTATGTGAATTGGAAACAGGACTTGATTATAAGATTATCAAACATTTCCTCAATTCGGCCGGCATCGAACGCTTCCCTGATTATCAATTTGATATGGTGCGTTTGGGAATTGCTTTGTATGGTATTGCCACAAGTGATGATTCGAAGGGATTACAGTCTGTCAATTCATTAAAAACAACAATATTACAAATACAGAATGTGCGCGTCGGTGAGTCAGTCGGGTATAGTCGAATGAGTTATGTCGGACGCGATTCGCGTATTGCTATACTGCCGATTGGGTATGCCGACGGATTGAGCCGTCGTTTGAGTAATGGCATAGGTGAAGTAGTGGTAGACGGAAAACGTTGCCCGGTGATTGGCAATATCTGTATGGATACCTGTATGATTGATGTGACAGATACAGATGCGCAAGAAGGTGATACGGTAGTAATTTTCGGGAAAGAGCTATCGGTCGTTGAAGTGGCGCAAAAAACAGGAACAATTCCCTACGAAGTCTTGACCTCCGTTTCTCCAAGAGTGAAGCGGGTTTACTACAAGGAATAGTCTGTGAGGCAATGAAGCGCGTAGCACTTTGATGATAACCGTGTGTGAAAGCGCATGGTTGAGAATGATCTATTCGACATTCTCCGCGTAATGATATTGTGTGAGGACATTTTTAGTTGTTTTTTGTTTTATTAATTAAATAATCCTCATATCTTTGTGGCTAAACTAACTTACTAACCGGATAAATTATGAAAACATTATTTCGTTTCGCGACTCTGATAGTCGTCCTAATCGTTGCCGTAAGTTGCGGCAATAATGCATCTGAACTCAAACTGTCGTATGAGCAATATACGCTCGACAACGGTCTACAAGTTATCCTGCGTCAGGATAAATCTACGCCAACTGTGGCGGTAGCCATTCAGTATCATGTCGGTTCTAGTCGCGAAAAACCCGGCGCTACGGGATTCGCACATCTTTTCGAACACCTTTTGTTCCAACGCTCTGAGCATCTGCCCCGCAATGCTTTTTTTGAAAAGATAGACGAATTGGGCGGTACTTTCAATGGAAGCACCAATCAGGACGGGACAAACTATTATGAGATGGTCCCCCGCGACGCCCTTGAGAAAATCCTTTGGATGGAGTCGGATCGTATGGGATTCTTCATCAATACAGTGACTGAGGACGGTTTACGCCGCGAGATTGACATCGTATCGAACGAAAAACGACAAGGAGAAAATCAACCTTATGGGCAACAATATGCCATAACGCTCAAATATACTTACCCTGAAGGCCATCCCTATAATTGGACAGTCATAGGTTCGTTGAGTGATTTAGAGGCAAGTACCCTCGATTATGTAAAAGAATATTACCGTACTTTCTATGGCCCCAACAACGCAACCCTCGTGATTTCGGGCGATTTCGATACGGCCGAAACAAAGGCTTTGGTAGAAAAATATTTCGGAGAGATACAATCTGCTGCGCCGGTCGAGAAACGTAAACCCATACCTGTAGTTTTTCCGTCAATCAAAGGCGTTTATTATACCGATCCGATGGTAAGAATGCCTGCCTTGACAGTAGTAATCCCTACCGTAGAGCGAAATCATAAGGATGAGGCTGCACTCGATATTTTGACGCACCTTTTGGCCGGAACAAAGAAAAGTCCGCTTTACAGAACAATCGTGACAGATGGAAAATTGGCTCCTGCAGTTTCAATGGGTAATCCCACACAGGAACTTGCGGGTACGATACGATTATCCGTTCGCGCATTCGAAGGCGTCAATCTGAATGATGTGATGGCTGCAATCGAGGAAGGTTATGCGCTGTTTGAGGCAGAACCGATTGATGAAAAGGAAATCGGCAGCTATGCGGCGAGGCAGGAGATGCAAATGTATAACAGTCTGACTTCCAACTTGAATGTAGCCGTTATCATGGCACACAGTAACGAATTTGCAGGAAAGCCCGATTATATGATAGATGAACTTGAAGCATACCGCAAGGTAACGAAGGATGATATTCTGAGGGTTTACAATCAATATATCAAAGATAAAAACTACCTTACGATCAGCTATCTCCCGGTGGGGCAGGAAAATCTTACCGTCAACGGCTCCATATTGGCCGAAATAGAGCAGGAAGACGTGGCAAGTCAGGCAATGAATTCGGAGGGAGGTACGCTTGTCGATGACGATTATGCATATACGCCTTCGCATATAGACCGCAGTGTCGAGCCGGGGCTACTTGCCAATACGCCGGTTCTCCCCGAACTCAACATCTGGTCTGATAAACTACCGAATGGTCTTAATGTAAAAGGGCTGAATTACAGTTCGCTTCCTTTGGTCAACTTCATGGTTACGTTGAAAGGAGGCATGTTACTCGACGATATCAACAAGGTCGGGATGGCGTCGCTTAATGCCCAACTGATGAATGAAGGAACAGCGTTGCGGACGGCGGAGGAACTCGAAGAAGATATTGCCGCTCTGGGCGCTTCGATAACCGTAAACGCCTCGACCGAATATACAATCATCAGCGGTTCGGCGCTTCTGCGCAATTTTTCCGAAGTATTGAAGATTGTCGAGGAGATGATTACCCAACCGCGTTTCGATGAAGAGAAATTTGCATTGCGGAAAGAACGCGCTTTGGCGTCGTTGCGCCAAGGGCAGATGTCGCCTACTTCCGTAGGTTATGAAGTGGCTTACAAATTGCTGTATGGCAAGGATAATATTTTCGGATATCAGGCATCCGGCACAGTCGAATCGATAAGTTCAATCACGATCGACGATCTCAAGGCGTATTATGCAAAGGCTATTTCGCCTGTGGATGCGAGCTTTAATTTTGTGGGCAATCTCTCTCAGGCCGAGCTTATGAAACAACTTATTCCGCTTGCAGATAGTTGGAAAGGCAGTGCAGTTGTGATGCCTGCCGTTGACAATACGCCGCGAAGTTATCTCTCGCGTCTCTTTTTTGTTGATTTCCCCGACGCTCCACAATCGTACATCTATATAATCAAGGCGGCAGTACCTGCGGCTTCGCCCGATAAATATCCTTTGGAAATTGCCAACTATGGCATGGGAATGAGTCCGTCAGGGGAACTGTTCCGGGTGCTTCGTCTGCAACATGGCTATACTTATGGCGCTTCCTCTTATATCTCTGCAGCAAACTATCGCAATGTATTTTCGGCAAGCTCCAATGTGCAGTCTACAGCAACCAGACATTCACTCGAACTTTTCAAGGAAATTATTACCGACTACCCCGATAAAATACTTGACGAGAAGCGATTAGAACGCAATCGGAACACAATGCTTCAGGCCAATACGCGCGCCTACGAAACCCCTTACCAGTTAGTTTCTGTGCTAAACAATATCTCGCTCTACAGCTTGCCGTTCGATTATGTGAAACAAAACGAAAATACGCTCCGCAATATCACTCTGCAACAAGTACGCACTGTGTACCATAAATGGATTGATGAAAAAGATTTGATCTATGTCGTTACGGGTGATGCCGGCCGCCAAATGCAAGGTCTTGAGAATCTCGGATTGGGTAAACCTATCCTTGTCGATCGTGAAGGAAATATAATGGGGAATTTTTAGAAATCTCCAATAGACGATTCAATTAATTATACCCGAAGCAAAACAAAAGAGAAGAGAAACGCAGTTTTATGTTACTGAAAATTTATCCGGACAAACCGAGTCCGAAAGAAATAGATAAGGTCGTAAAAATCCTACGCGACGGAGGCCTTGTGGTATATCCGACCGATACACTTTATGCGATTGGCTGCGATGCATTGAATGTGCGTGCAGTAGAGAAGATATGCCGTATGAAAGGAGTAAATCCTCAGAAAAGTAACCTTTCGATAATTTGTTACGATCTATCAAGTGTCAGCGAATATGCCAAGATGAACAATGCCACATTCAAGCTATTGAAGCAGAATTTGCCGGGGCCATTTACATTTATCCTCCCGACCTGCCATGAACTGCCTAAGATATACAAGAGTCGGAAAGAGGTAGGTATACGTATACCTGACAATGCGATTGTACGTGAGATAGTATTTCTATTAGGAAACCCAATTTTGACTATGTCTATTCATGAAGACGACGAACAATCGGAATATATCACAGATCCGGAATTGATTCACGAGAAGTATGAATTGTTGGTGGATGTGGTAATTGATGGCGGTTATGGTAACTTGAAAGGGTCAACGGTAGTAAATTGTATGTTGGATGATTTTGAAATAGTAAGACAAGGAATAGGAATTTTGCAGTAAGAAGGTTTCTGAAGACTCCAAATTCCGTGCTACCTCCTATTGAAAAAATGTTCATTTCTGGATATTTAACAAAAATCGAAAAGACCGTCATGCTTATTTTCTCCTGTGAGACAGGAAAGAAGTGGGATATGGATTCTCTTCAGCAAGTACTTGCCGGCTTTTGGAAGCCATACTTGGGGCATACCTCAGCTTTTTGTCGGCAATAGATTTAATTCTTATTTTTTAGAAACTGTTTGTGTGTAAAAAAAAGACGGTTTTTTTTTCATTTATTAAAAATGTTTTATCTTTGCAGCGAAAAATCTATAAGATGAGACAATTTTTCTTTACATACTATTTTTATTACTTTTATTGGAACAAGATAAAGGCGGGAATTTGTATGTAAAATAATTGGTTGATAAAAAAATGATTAATAATAAAAAAAATCCTGCCGAAGAAAACGGCGGGATTTTTTTGTTAATATGAATAATAAATAAGACAAAATGAGAAAAGTAGCGATTCAGGGGATTGCAGGTTCATTTCACGATGTGGCTGCACACATTTTTTTCGCAGGCGAAGAAATTGAACTTATCGGATGCGATTCATTCAAGGAGGTGATTAGAAATGTTTGCGACGATACCTCGGTAATCGGTTTTATGGCAATAGAAAATACGATTGCAGGTAGTTTGTTACAAAATCATGAATTGATACATAAGAGTGGATGCTCCATAATCGGCGAGTATAAATTACGGATATCTCATGCGCTTGCCGCTCTACCCGGCACAAAGATTTCGGATGTAAAAGAGGTACATTCGCATCCTATTGCGTTGATGCAATGCGAAGATTTTCTTGATACACTGCCTGATATAAAGAGAGTAGAAACAGAAGATACCGCCAAAAGCGCTCAATGGATTGCTGACAACAAACTAACGGGACATGCGGCCATATGCAGTAAACAAGCGGCCGAACTGTTTGGTTTGGAGATACTTGCAGAAGGGATTGAAACAAACAAACGAAACTTTACACGTTTCCTTGCCATTGCCGACTCATGGATAGCCGAAGATTTTCAGAAAGGCATCACCAAAAATAAATCATCCCTTGTATTTCTGCTTCCTCATACTTCAGGCAGTTTGTCGAAGGTACTTACGATTCTTTCGTTCTACGACATGAATTTATCAAAGATACAATCACTGCCGATTATCGGACGTGAATGGGAGTATAAGTTTTACGTGAACCTTACTTTCGACGATTACACAAGATATAAGCAGGCTTTAGCTGCAATCATACCATTAACAAAAGATTTAAAAATATTAGGTGAATATGCAGAAGGACAACAAAGTATATAATATCGTTCCTGCCTTGCGCACAGGAAGCGTAGAAGAATATTACTTCTCAAAAAAACTCAAGGAAGTAGCGGAGATGAACGCCGCAGGCAAAGACGTCATTAGTCTTGGCGTCGGAAGTCCCGATATGCCCCCTTCAAAAGATGCTATCGATACATTTTGTCGTGAGGCACAAAAAGACGATGTGCATGGTTATCAGTCGTATGCAGGCATACCGGCGTTGCGTGAAGGTTTTGCGGAATGGTATCGCCGTTGGTATGGCGTAAACCTCGACTATCGAACGGAAATACAGCCATTGATAGGCTCAAAAGAAGGTATTTTGCATATTTCCATGGCGTTTCTTAATCCGGGCGACGGTGTGCTTGTGCCCAATCCGGGATATCCGACCTACACATCGGTAAGCAAACTTGTTGGCGCAGACCTCGTCGCGTATCCATTGGACGAACAGAAGGGTTGGTATCCTGACTTGAATGTATTGGTTCG
>Ga0082212_10011239_pt1 | contig 11367 bp, 10 predicted proteins | sample TergutNt197P3_FD_71548 | JGI IMG/M metagenome (GOLD analysis project Ga0082212, IMG submission 71548) | Neocapritermes taracua P3 segment gut microbial communities from Petit-Saut dam, French Guiana - Nt197 P3 | ecosystem: Host-associated > Arthropoda: Insects > Digestive system > Gut ... | reverse complement strand
CCTATAAAAACGCAGCCATTTTCACGCCTATACGTTCCGGAATCGGCGACAATGACAGTTGGGGCGGCATTGCCACCGCTTATCCAAAATGCCGAAATTTTCGGGGGACTTTTTTATAGTTATCTGTAGTTCCCTGTGAGATTTTCTAATTACAATTCGCGTTCAAGCTATATAAATGATCGACTTTGATTGGGTAAATTGGTTATTCCCGACACCGTCATCACCATCGGAAACAATGCATTTCTCGGGTGCGGACTGTTATGCTACTTCAGGGCGTTTGAACGCCATCAGCGTTTGCGGGCTCCGTCCTGACGCAAATGGCGTCGACGCGAAATCCCTGTGTTTTTTCGATGGTAAAAATCAGGTTTTCGTAATGGACGGTTTCGCCTTCACTAAGGAGTTTCCCCGTCAGCGACTCAAGAAATCCGGCGACTGTGGCATATTCAGGCGCTTCGGGGATTTTGTCGCTGAAAGAACGATTGAAATCGCGTATCGGCAGATTGCCCTCAATGGAATAAGCGTCGGGGCCTATTTTGCGCACGGATTCGGATTCGACGTCATGTTCGTCACGGATTTCTCCTACGATTTGCTCAAGAAGATCCTCAAGCGTGACAATGCCCGCCACGCCGCCGAATTCGTTCACCACGACCGCCATGTGCAGATGCATGCCCTGAAAACGCCGCAGGACGGCGTCGAGCCGCGCGCTGTCCGGAATGAAATTAACCGGACGCAGCAGCGACCGGATGTTGATTTCGGCTTTGTTGTTTCTGAGATACGGCAAAAGGTCCTTGACATGCAGGACACCCAGCAGGTTGTCAAAATCCCCGCGATAAACCGGAACCCGGGAATAGTTTATTTCGCCGACGAATTTCAGAATGTCCGCGAGATCGTCGTTTATGTCGATAGCGCTGACTTCTCCGCGCGGAATCATAACCTCGCGTATCTGGGTGGTATCGATTTCGAAAATATTATGAAGCATGTGCTTTTTCTGGCTGGGCACGCTTGCTTCCACTGCGTCGGAAATCATGGCCCTGATTTCTTCCTCGCCGGGGCCATGCTGAAACGGGCTGGCCGCGTGGTCGAGCCCCATTACACGAACCAGGCAGTTTGATAGCCATGTTGAAAATCGCGCGAACGGCGAAAGTACGAAGATGGAAAAACGCACCGCGGGCAGGAGTTTGCGCGATAAAACCTCCGGGTGCGCCGAGGCGATGATTTTCGGCGTCAGTTCGCAAATAATCAGAATAACGAACGCAAAGCCGAGCGAGCCGACGATAGCGGCGAGTTCCTGGTGTTCCGGCGCTGTATGGGTCATGACAAGCGAAGTGACCATGCCGGCCGCCGCGATTTCAGCCACATTTACGCCTAAAAGGATTACGCCCAGCAGACGGTCGGGGTTGGAAACAATACGGTAGATAATGCCCGCTTTACGGTCGCCCGATTCATCCTGAAATTTGAGGCGCCGCCTGTTGACGGAAATATAGGCGGTTTCGGCTGCCGAGAAAAACGCCGAAAGTATGATAAAAAAAACTATCAGGCCAATATAAAGAATGAGATGAGACAATTTCTAAACGGACGCCTTTACGGAACGTGAGTAGGCTTCGGATAACATACGGTCGATTTGTTCTTCAACCGACTTTTCATTCAATCCGCGCACAATGGCTACTTCGCTGATGATGAGCTGTTTGGCGCGGTCCATCATTCTTTTTTCGCGGAATGAAAGGCTTTTTTTATGGCTGAGGTAGACAAGGTTTTTTAGGACTTCGGCGACATGGAAAATTGACCCCGTGCGCATTTTGTCGGAATGATCCTTGAAACGCCCCTTCCAGTCCGCTTCCGGTTCAAAGAAGTCTTCATTCAACAATTTGAAAAGCCCGTCAACTTCGCTCTTTTTTATAATGCGGCGCAAACCGACGCTTTTTACATTCGCCGTCGGAATCATGACCAGTGAAGAGTTGGCGTGGATTCGGAGCATGTAAAATTCTTCCGCCGCCCCGTTGACGCTTTTGCTGCCGACTTCCTCAATAATTCCAATGCCGTGATTAGGATAAACTACTTTTTCCCCAATACGAAAATCCATAATGCCTCCGGAAAGTTTAAGTATATCAGAAATTCCGGATATTTCATGGAAATACACCGAATAGGGCGCGCGGGATAAAAGTTCCTTCCAGACATGGTACCGCGGGCGTCCTTGACATGGGATCGCGGGCGTTGACATGGGAGCGCGGGCGTCCCCGCCGGCGTGACATGGGATAGCATGCGTCCCGCATGCGTATTAATAAATAAAACGGGCGCGATTAATCGTGCCCTACAATTGAAGCGGGCTTTGCCCGCGATCATTTATTGAAGCGCGGACGGGACGTCCGCTACCCCATGTCACGCCGGCGAGGACGCCCGCGATCCCATGTCAACGCCCGCGGTACCATGTCTGGAAGGAATTTTTATCACGCGCACCCGAAACGTTTAGATTCCGCGCAGATGTTCTAAGGCATTGCGGAAAAGAAGAAGCCCTTGCCCCTGTTCCGGCAGCTCGCCCCGCATTTTCAACAAATCCCATTGCGGATGATTTTCCGGATACAGGTACGCTTCAGGATGCGGCATTAAACCGAAGACTCTGCCTGTTGCGTCGCACAGCCCCGCGATGGCGTTCAGCGCGCCGTTGGGGTTCCAGGGAAATTCCTGCGTCGCCTCGCCTGTTGACGGATCGGCGTAACGGCAGGGAACACAGCCAAGCGCTTCAATACGTTCCAGAAGTTTTTTGTCAGGCGCAAAAACTTTTCCCTCGCCGTGACGAACTGGGAGCGAAAAGCGATCAAGCCCTTTTGTGAAAACACAGGGAGAGGACGGTTCAAAGCGGATCGGCGTCCAGCGGTTCTGAAACGTTCCGCAGTCGTTCTGCATTATTGAAAGTTTCTGCGTGAAATATTCACCGTCAATTCCGGGCAATAAACCAAGCTTGACCATGATCTGAAAGCCGTTGCAGACGCCCAGAATCAGCTTTCCCGCCCGAATGAATTTTTCCAGTTCGCCGCCCAGTCGGCGGCGGACGCGCAGCGCGAACACATGGCCGGATGTCATATGGTCGCCGTAGGAAAAACCTCCGATGAACATAAGCGCGGCGTAATCAGAAAGGCGCGCGGGACGCTCGATAAGATCGCTGAAATGCACGCGCTCGGCGCGCGCGCCCGCCATTTCCCACGCGACGGAAGACTCGTCCTCGCAGTTCAGGCCGTAACCGGTGATAATCAATACCCGAATGCTAGACCCCATGCAGAGTCCCCCTGAACGCGCGCCTCAACGCGTCGATTTTTACATCTATCAGCAAGCGACCGCCTTTGCCCGCTACGCGCAGGCGATCTTCATTTGTAACCTCGCCGACGCGAACCGCGGACAAGCCGCGGAAGATTTCTTCCAGAGCTGGCGCGTTCCGCGGATCGCAGGTTACAACAAAGCGGCTGTTTGATTCTGAAAAAAGTTTTTCGTCGTCCGACAGGTTTTCATCGCAGTCAATTAGCGTCAGGTCAATATACGCGCCGAGATCGCCGCCTATCGCGGGGAGCGCGAAAGCCGCCGCAAGCCCGCCGAGCGTCGGCGTGTGCGACGAATGAAGAAGTTCACGTTCCGCAGCGGCGTTCATCGCGCGATAAAGCGCGAGCGCCAACGGAATATCGAGGGCCGGCGCGCGCCCGCCATATGACGTTGGATTTCCTTCCTTGCGCGCGAGCATACGGAAAAACTCCGAACCGCCCAGTTCTTTTTTTGTCACTCCGATTACATAAATCGCGTCGCCCGGTTTTTTGTAATACATCGTAACGGCGCGCCCGATGTCGTTGATTTTCCCGATGGTTGAAAACAGCACGGTAGGAGGAATTGAAATTTTGCGCCCGCCGCGCACCGAATCGTTTTTCATGCTGTCCTTGCCGGAAATCGCGGGAACCTTATAAGCCGTCGTTACATAGTAAAGAGCCTTGTTGGCGCGCACGAGCTGCGCCATTTTATAGGGGCCGTCCGGCGTTTTTTCCGACAGCACCGGATCGGGCCAGCAGAAATTATCCAGCCCCGCAATCCTGTCGAGACGCCCGCCTGCGCTGACGACGCGCCGCACGGCTTCGTCAATGACGCTCGCCATCATGTCATACGTATCTATATCCGAATAAAACGGATTGATCCCCTCGGCAAGGACAATTCCTTCGCGGCAGCCGTGCTCGGCCATCATAACGGTTGCGTCCGAAGGAACGTCGCTTTGAACGCCGACGAAAGGTTTTACAACGCTCAGTCCTTTCACTTCGCCATCGTACTGCCGCGATTTGAATTCCTTTGAGCATACGTTCAGCGAAGCCAGCAATTTCAGAAGCGTCCGGCCGCGCGAACCTTTGCGCGGCATTTTGGGCTGCGCTATTTGCGGCGGCTGCCAGCGCGCTTCAATCGTCATGCGCGGGCCGCCTTCATGCAGAAATTCCAGATCAAGGTGCGCGACGACGCGCTCGCCGTAACGCACGGTCAGCGCCCCGCTTGCAGTGAAAGTCCCGAGCGCCGCGGCTTCGACCTCGCGCCGTCCGGCAAGCTCAAGAAACGCTTCCAGTTTTTCCGGCGGCACGGCAAGCGACATGCGCTCCTGCGCTTCCGAAAGGAAAATCTCCCAGGGCTGAAGCCCCTCGTATTTCAGCGGCGCTTTGGCAAGGTCAATATCCGCGCCTCCGCTTTCGCGGCTCATTTCGCCGACGGAAGAACTTAGCCCTCCGGCGCCGTTGTCGGTCAGGGCGCGGTAAAGCCCAAGGTCGCGCGCCTCAATCAAAAATTCATACATGTTGCGCTGCGTGATCGGGTCGCCTATCTGCACAGCCTGCGCCGGAGATTCTCCGCGCAGTTCTTCGGAAGAAAACGTCGCGCCGTGAATGCCGTCTTTGCCGATGCGCCCGCCGCACATCACGATCACGTCTCCCGGCATAATCTCCTTGCGTTCGGAAGGGCGGCCGGTAACAAGGCGCGGCAGGCGGCCGACGGTTCCGCAATAAACAAGCGGCTTTCCGATATAACGTTCATCAAATCGTTCAAAGCCGCGCGCCCACGGAATACCGCTCTGGTTGCCGCCGTCGATAACGCCCTGATGCACGCCGTCGCGTATGCGCCTCGGGTGCATCAACCCTTCCGGAAGATCATCGTCGTAAAACGGCGAACCCAGGCAATAGCCCCAGACGTTGGCAAGAAGTTCGCAGCCCATGCCCGTTCCCATCGGATCGCGGTTCACGCCGACTATGCCGGTAATAGCCCCGCCGTAAGGGTCGAGCGCCGAAGGGGAATTGTGGGTTTCAACTTTGTACGCAAGATTGTATCGCTCGTTGAAACGTATTACGCCCGCGTTGTCGCTGAAAACGGACACCAGCCAGTCGATCTCTTTTCCTATTTTCGCGGTCGCGTCCCGGATGCAGGTTTTGAAAAGCGAGTCTATCCATTCCTCTTTGCCGGTCTGCGCGTCAACGTAATGAACGAGCGCCGCGAATATCTTGTGTTTGCAGTGTTCCGACCACGTCTGCGCGATGCATTCAAGTTCGACGTCCGTGGGGTTTTCCGGCAGGCCGAGAGCCGTTCGCGACTTGCGCGCGCCGTCGGACGCGAAAAAATCGCGTATCGCCCGCATTTCTTCAATACTCAGGGAAAGAATGCCGTCGCGGCTTATGCGCATCAGATCGTCGTCGCTGCCGCCGAGGTCATAAGTCTCAAGGTGGATATCCGCCTTTTCCCGGATTGCCGGAACCGTTTCGTCTATTGCCGAAGCCGCCCACTCGCCGGGCGAAAAGACGCTTATCGTTTGAATCAGCGGATTGGCCAGAAGATCGCCGGCAATGCGGTTTACGTCGTCGCGGCCGAGTTTTCCGCCACGAAAGAAATACTGGATGGATGTATAAACCGCTTCTTCCAGTCGAAGCTGCCGAAGCGTCCGGTCGAGCGCGTCACGCGCGACGGCGCGGGCAGTCGCGCCGACATTGTCCGTTACGCCCGGCTTGAAGCCGACTTCCACCATCCAGTCAAAAACCGGCGGCGCGAGACGTCCCGCGGTCGAACGTGAAGTAACGGGGTCGGTAAAAGCCTGCCTCACAAGATCTAATTCTTCGGGGGAAAGAGCCATATCCAACTTGTAAACGTCCCGCGTTTGACAGGTTCCGGCATGGATGCGCAAAAAACGCCGAGCCCGCGCCGCCACGGCGCGCCCACGCGCGTCCTTAATTCCGCGTTTCAGTCCGATTTCAATGCGATGAGCCATGCCGTGCGCGTCCCCAGGCTAAAAATGGAAGGCACAATATTACACCAATTTACGATTTTTTCCCTACATAATATTCTTTCATATCGTCCAGGCGTATTGCATATAGACCTCCCCTCTGCCAATGACGCTGATTCTCTGTTTCAACGCCGTCCTTTTCAAGCTCGAAATAGCCTTAACTTTTATGGCGCGCACCCCTCAGGCAGGGCCGGAAATTCCACTGGTCAATACAAAACATCTAATGTATATTACCGAAATGCTTACAAATAATGAAACCGGCGCTGACCAGGGGCAACAAAATAACAATACGTCGCCGTCAGATCTCTCTGACCTCCATATTCTCCTTGTGGACGACGTGGATACCAACCGGCTGATCATAAAGGTATTGCTGGCAAGTACGAATATTACGGTACACGAGGCCGCGGATGGCGAAACGGCTCTGGAAATGTTTGCGGAATCGCCGGAAGGCTATTACGACGCGGTGTTCATGGATATCCAGATGCCGGGGATAGACGGTTTTGAAACAACCCGCCGCATGCGCGAACTGCCCCGCCCGGACGCCCTTAAAACGCCGGTTGTCGCCATGACTGCCGATTCTTATGAAGATATGGAAGAATCGGGCAGGGAAGCGATGAACGGTTATATTGGCAAACCTGTCGACGTCAACGAAATAAAGAACTTCCTCTATAGCCTGCGCAAGTAGCGAGTTGCGCCCTCAAACGCAAAACTCTGCCTTTTGGAAAATACCCGGATGTTTCCCTAACATTTTTGTTTGGTAAAAAACGCATTGATTGGAATGGCCGATGAAATGAAAAAACTATTATGATAATCAGAAACGGCCTGATTTTTGGCTCGGATTGCGAGTTTACAAAAGCTGATCTGGCTTTTGAAAACGGAATCATCTCAAATGTCGCGCCAGCCGGAAGCCTGACAGGCGACGGCTTTGACGCCGCGGGAGCTTATGTACTGCCGGGGTTTGTTGACATACATACCCACGGGTGCGCAAACAGCGATTTTTGCGACGCGGATTCCGCCGGTCTTGAAAAAATGCTCGCTTATTACGGCAGGCATGGCGTTACGAGTGTTGTCCCCGCAACCATGTCTTGCGGCGAAGACGCTTTGACCGGCATTATCCGCGCCGCCGTTCCGTATTTCGGCAGAAAAGGCTGCGGGGCGGTTTTACGCGGCGTGAATATGGAGGGGCCGTTTATAAATCCGGCCAGATGCGGGGCGCAAAAGCCGGACAATATCATCGCTCCCGATATTGCTATGTTTGACCGTCTATACGAGATTTCAGAAGGGAATATCCGTCTGCTTGATTTGGCTCCGGAGTTGCCCGGCAGTCTGGAATTAGTACGTCACGCGGCTAAACGCTGCGCGGTCAGTCTGGCGCACACATGCGCGGATTATGATACCGCCGCAGCCGCTTTTAATGCCGGCGCCGGCCACCTGACGCATATGTTCAACGCCATGCCGCCTTTTTCACACCGCGCGCCCGGCGTTATCGGCGCGGCTTTCGACCATGCCGCTTATGTGGAAATCATCAGCGACGGCGTACACCTTCACCCTTCGGTGGTAAGAGCCATGTTCAGTATGTTCGGCGCGGCAAGGATATGTCTTGTAAGCGACAGTATACGAGCTACAGGTATGCCTGACGGAGACTACGAACTGAACGGCCGGACCGTAGTTGTGAAAGACGGACGGTCGAATCTGACGGATGGCGGCGCCATAGCGGGAAGCGTGGTAAATTTGTCCGACTGCGTCCGAAACGCCGTGAAATTCGGCATACGGTTCAATGACGCCGTGCGTGCGGCGTCGCAAAACCCGGCGCGCGCTGTCGCTATTGATTCCGTTGCTGGAAGCCTTGAACCCGGAAAAAACGCTGACATACTTATTTGGGATGCCGATTTGCGCACCATTGCCGTGTTCACGGGCGGCGAGCCAGGACTAAAAAACTAAAAGCTGGCACCCCTGCGTTTCGTTCCCCAAAACGCTATCATTTTGCGCTGTTCCGCAGTAAAATCAAACTTCGCATGTGACGGAAGCGGTTTTCGACGGTTACAGAGGCTGAATACAGGGGGATATGCCATGACTAAGGCAAAACAGCAAGTAGTTGAAATGCTTAATGACATTCCGGATGACAAGGTAATCCATATACTTGAAATGATGAGAGGGTTTATGCTTCTTTACGGCGTGGATAGTAAAGACACGAGTTCGGCAGAGTCCGCATCTACCGCTATGGGCGTTTTTAAAAAATACGCCAATCCAGCCTTGATTCCGAAAGAAAAGGATGCGTGGGGTGATGCCGTAAGGGAAAAATATGCTGATAATTGACGCAAATGCCATCCTGAGATATGTTCTGTATGATAACGAGGATATGGCAAAAAAGGTAAATGATTTAATATTGAGCAGTAAAATTACTGTTCGATATGAAGTCATGGCAGAAGTTGTTTATGTGTTGGAAAAAGTATACGCCATGCCAAGAAGCGAAATTGTTGACGGTATTAAAGTCTTTCTTGATCTTCCTAATATTGAAACAGAAACTGAAAAAGTGTTGCAGTTGGCTTTAGAAACATATGCAAGCGTAAAAATGGATTTTGTGGATTGTTTGCTTTATGGATTCAATGCCTTATGTGGATATGATATTTTTACGTTTGATAAGAAACTGAAATCTGTCATTGAACGTACAGTATGAAAGCTTCAGTAAATTCTCATTAAGTTTATCGTTGAGATCAATGGTAAAACTGTTTCTAAACTACTGGCCGGATTTTTCTTAAAAGTACCGGAAGGATTTAATCATTAATGATTAAATCCTTCCAATGTCTTGTTTTATACCGTCCAGTCAATACCTTCTATTGAAAGCTGTCGAATAAGTCCCATTTGAGTTAAAAAACTGTTGAAATCATCAGCTAAACTCGATTCGCCAAAATAATTTTCAAATTTTGTTGTGTCAACTTCTTTGATAAAGACGTCAAACCAGCCTGTCTTTTTCAACGCATCCACTACCGACAAGCCAGAACGCATGTTTTCCAAAATTTCGTTTATGTCCTGCCAAACAAGTTCTCTATCATAAGGTGCAATTTTTGCCAGAAAATCTTTGGAGTAAGTGTTAGCGCCTGGCATGCTCATTTGCTTTTCGTAACTCTTGTTCCAATCATCGATAAAACTGTTGACAGAGTTAGAAAATACCGTTTCAATCTTACCTTTTACAGAATCGCTTATAGAAAAAGCCTCATAAATAAATTCCTTTTTTAGAGCATAAACAATCAAACCCTCTGGTGTACCATCGCGGCGGTCACGGTTTAAAGGAACGCCCTTCCCGGCAGGAGCTTGCATAAAAGCCAAGGCAAGTATTTCATCCATGCTATAAAGATTCCCGGATTTATTATCAGGAGCAGAGATGCCAAAATCAGCCAAAGACACGCCTGATTTCGCTGAAAGGCTTTCATCAAATAACGCAAATATACTTTCTTTAAGTACGTTATGTTCACTTTCAACACCGTACTTTTCTAAAAAAGCGCCAATATTATCAGCATATCCATCCGCGATTTTTTCCATGTTTCGCGCGATAAGTTCATGCAACATAGCCATGTGCTTATCAAATTCTTCGCCTGTAAAATTGCTTTGAATGTATTCCCGATATCTTTCATATACAGCCAGCGTGTAGTCAATAGCCGCGCCTACCTGTGCCCCATCGGAACCGCTGCGAAATTGAAAGCCAAATTCAATACCAGCCCAATTAATTCCGTCTTGAATTCCGCTTTGAAATACCGCCATTAACGCCGCTTGCGCGGAATCAAGACTCCTTTCGCCTCCGACCGCAACAAGCCGCGCTCTGATGGCCGCTAATTCTTCAGGAGAACGCTCGTTAGTATTATCGCCAACATTGCCGGGATCAGGCAGATTTTTAAAGCTGGTATAATCATGTATCTGAATAGTCCTAAGGGCTTTAGGGCTTTTGTCCTGCATCTGTTGAATAAGATAATTTTTCTGGGCATGTAAGTCTTGAATGTCCTGTGAAATTGGCGAAATGTTCATAATGATTCATCCTTGTAAAGTTAATACTGAGTTCTGTAAAATTAACATTAAGTTCTTCAATTTCAGTTGTTTTGGACGCCAGCACTTCCGCAACCAGATCGGAAATTTGCGTGTTTCTGTATTCGTTAACCGTGTTCCAGATTACATCCCGGTTAAACTTGTATTTTTCGTAGAATAAGGGATCATTCGCCATTTTTTCAGCTATGCTCATAGGAGTCGGATACTCGCCTCTTTTCCTGCTTTCAATCTCGTTAATACGACTTTGCCGGGGATTGCCTTCCACATACATATCTTCCAACCATCTCCTGCGTTCGAGCACAAGCGCCCTAAAGTACTCGTATCTGACAGTCATCTGTTCTGAACATATAGCAAGCTCTTTATTCAGCTTGTCATACTCCTCTTCGGAAAAAGCGCCTTGCGCGTAACCTTCATCTATTCGCCGGCCTATCGTGCCTATCCAATGAGCTATATCGTTTTCGTTTGCCTCGCCAGCACGTTTTCCCATAAAAACAATCATCATCCCAAAGCCGCTCGTAGCTTTATGTAAAGAACTCAGATATGATTCATAGTTATCCGCGTCACAGAACATATGATATACCCACAGTTCCTTTTTTTGTTCCAGAGATAAACTATCGCGCAATGAGTAGTTGTCAGGCGTCGACAAATGCTTAATCTCGCCCAGAGAAAATTCATCGGGCATTTCAATGGATAACATGCCCAGACATTTCGAAGAAATCTCTAATCTGTCGCAATCTCCTGTTTTCTCCATGTTTCTTGATTTCAGGCTCGCTGCGTTTTCCGTTAAGCCATTTATATTTTTTACGCCGCCGGGTAAATTATAAATGCTGTTTCTGGAAAAATTTTTGAAAGACTCAACATTAGGTCTGCCTGATAAATCCATGTACGCGCCTGTTACGTCCATATACAACTCCCTTTTTTATTTTTAGTTCAATTTAGTTGTTAATTTTTTCCTGTACTATCCAAACGTACTCCAGCAATTTGTTATCGTCCAGTCAATATTTTCTATACGCTGACGGGCGATTCCCATTTGACTGAAAAACCAGTTGATG
>Ga0082212_10011238_pt1 | contig 11367 bp, 4 predicted proteins | sample TergutNt197P3_FD_71548 | JGI IMG/M metagenome (GOLD analysis project Ga0082212, IMG submission 71548) | Neocapritermes taracua P3 segment gut microbial communities from Petit-Saut dam, French Guiana - Nt197 P3 | ecosystem: Host-associated > Arthropoda: Insects > Digestive system > Gut ... | reverse complement strand
TCACTGAATCGTCTGGGCAGCAATGCGTGGAACAAGGTCAAGGAGAAGACCAAAAGCAGGGTTAAGGCTTTGGTTATTGATTTGGCAAAGCTGTACGCCGAACGCAAAAATGCCGACGGATTTGCCTTTTCCACAGACAATTACATGCAGGCGGAATTGGAAGCCTCGTTTATTTATGAAGATACTCCTGACCAAGTCAAGGCAACACAAGATGTCAAAAACGATATGGAAGCCTCTTTTCCGATGGACAGGTTGATTTGCGGCGATGTAGGTTTTGGCAAAACAGAAATTGCTATACGTGCGGCGTTTAAGGCGGTTTGCGATAGTAAGCAGGCGGCAATATTGGTTCCGACCACCGTTTTGGCATTGCAACATTATAATACTTTCAGAGACCGTTTAGCTGATTTTCCTTGTAAAGTTGATTATATCAATCGTTTTAAATCGCCGAAAGAACAAAAGAAAAGTCTGCAAGAACTCAAAGAGGGGAAAATAGATATTCTCATCGGGACACATCGTTTGTTGGGTAAAGATGTGAAATTTAAAGATTTGGGATTATTGATAGTCGATGAAGAACAGAAGTTTGGCGTAGGAGCCAAAGAAAAACTTCGTTCCTTAAAAATAAACGTAGATACGATGACTTTAACCGCAACGCCCATTCCACGAACATTGCAATTTTCACTGATGGGAGCGCGCGATATTTCTATCATGCAGACACCGCCGCTGAATCGTTATCCGATACAGACCGAAGTACAGCCATTTTCGGAGAAATTGATAAAGTCCGCCGTAGAATATGAGATTTTTCGTGGAGGTCAAGTATTTGTCGTTCATAATCGTATTCATAATATTGCGGAAATTGCCGGAATGATACAGCAAAATTTTCCCGACAATAAAATAGCGATTGCGCACGGACAAATGGACGGCGATGTGCTGGAACGTATTATGATGGATTTTATTGACGGATACTACGATGTGCTGGTTTCGACCACCATTATCGAATCGGGATTAGATATTCCCAACGCCAATACCATTATTATCAATGAGGCTCAGAATTATGGTTTGAGTGAATTGCACCAACTTAGAGGACGGGTCGGTCGGAAAAACAAAAAAGCATTTTGTTATCTGCTTACTCCTCCGATGGATATGGTCTCCGAAACGGCACGAAAACGTTTGCGGGCGATAGAAGAATTTTCCGACATCGGTAGCGGATTCAATATTGCGATGCGGGATTTGGATATTCGCGGAGCAGGGAATCTTTTGGGTGCCGAACAAAGCGGTTTTATTACCGAAATCGGCTATGAAATGTATCAGAAAATTTTGGAAGAAGCGATGGATGAACTCCGACAAAGCGAAATTACCGATGATGAAGTTTCCCAAGATGCAGATGCTGAGTTTGTAAAGGATTGCGTAATCGAAACCGATATGGAACTGCTTCTGCCTGACACCTATATCACAAGCAGCACCGAACGTTATTCTTTATATAAAGAATTGAATAATCTTTCGACCGATGAACAGTTGGCCGAGTTCCGCAAAAAACTCATTGACCGTTTCGGAGAAATACCTCCGCAAGCCGAAGAGTTGATAAAGACCATTGTTCTGCGTCGCATTGCCAAAAAAATAGGTTTTGAGAAAATCATTTTAAAACAAGGAAAATTGACAGGACATTTTATTCAAAATCCGCAGTCGATTTATTTCCAAAGCATGCAATTTTCTCATATTCTGAACACCTTACAAACACATTCCAAGCTCGCCTATATGCGAGAAAACAACACCAAGCTCACACTTACATTTGAGCAAATACATACGACAGAGAAGGCGATTAGCGTTTTAATGCCTTTTTTGATGAATGGGGATTTGATAAAAATGTAGAGACGTGATTAGTCATGTCTCTACGGTATCTGAACTGTGATTTTTGTGATTATTTTGATACTGTATTGCGATACTATTACCAATCATTGGAATCATATTAATCACAAAAATCGCAGTTCAAAACTATTCTTTTATGAATTTCACCACCTTAGCATCTACTTTCAAAAAATACACCCCGCTTGCCAAACCCGAAACATCAATATGCAATTGATAATTGACAATTGACAATTGATAATTATTTAAAACTTTTCCTACAATATCACAAATTGTAATATTTTCCACTTCAAAAGCCCCTCCTTCGGAGCACGGCTGTTAAGTTCTAATCAAAACATATAAAAGTTCATTGATTTAATAGTTTGCAAACATTTCGGTAGCTTTTTTGATAGATTTGTCATTGTTTTTCAAGATATTGAAGGCAAAGTTACGTAGTATAGCCAAATTCGCCGCTGCATGCTTGTTTTTGGTAGATTGGACATCTTCTTTCATGATGACATCTTTTGTGTAATGTAATTTATTTTCAATGTGCCAATGCGAACGTATTCCTTCTGCAATGAGTTTTGCATCAGATGTTTGCAAATCGGAAACATAAAAACTGTCCGTTTTATGCTCCTTTTTTTTCGATAAAAAATTTCTTCGCACATAAACTACCCGATTTATGCTCTCCCAGCCTTGAGCCAAATTATTTTGACGGTCATAAAGATAAGTTTCCCTGATTTCTAAACGACCACGCGTTATGGCTTCTTCTTTATGATAAGAGATTGGCTCTGTGTTGATTATAGTTTCTTCTATTGCCATTTTCAATTTAGGTTGATTGCCTTTCACCTTGACTACGTAATGATTGCCATTTTCTGTGATTTTGTGTAGCGTTTTTTTTACAATGCAAAGCATCCAATGTAAAAACAACATCTTTCAAATCAAGCATTTCGAGCAGTTCTTCTACGATTTGCCCCTCGTTCCCTTTTTTGTTTTCCAATTTTTCTACCTGTAATACCAATTCACTTTTGCTGCAAAACAAGCTCACCAATGATACAAAATTTTGATATTCACCGGAACAATCACTCACAGTAGAACGAATACTCTTTCCATCAACGGCTATCCATTCGCCTGCTTCTATGGAAACGTAATGGCTTGTCCATTTGTGGAATGCTGCCTGAATAGATGAAAAATCTGCCGCCAAAATAAATGAACGAATACTAACATGAGACGGAACTTTGTTATTTTTAAAGCCAAATTTGCGTATCAAAGAGGACTTATTCAGTTCACAAAAACGTCCGATTTCGCGATAAGCATATTTACCGCGCAGAATGCCCATTATGATTATTAACAGCATTGAAACGGCTGTATAGCGTTGTCCTTGCAAGCGGCGAGGGTCTTTTACTTCTTCTAAACATTCGAGTAAATTCATAAGCGTTTTTTTTTGCAAAGATAATCATTTTAATGAACTTTTATATGTTTTGATTAGAACTTAACAACCCTGGGGACTGAGGGGGGCTTTATCAGGCATAAGCCTACTCCCCCTCCTTTGGAGGAGGGAGGCTTTACACCGAGTTGCTTCGCTGCACTCGCAATTTCATGTGTATTGTAATAGCAGGTTTAAAAGGGAAGACACACGGTTCTTCCCTTTTTAAAAGTAGTAGCCTCATCGCAAGAGAAAACAACCTGCTGCATTTTCTCGTTAGCGACTCAAGCCGTAAAATTATTTTTTATTCATTTAAGCACCCTAAATAACACATTTTACAAAGATAGCAAAAAAAATGGAATATTCGTAAAAAAAGGCAGAAAAATGCAAAGAGAATCGAAAAACAAGGAAAAAAAGAGTGAAAAAAAGCGAAAAATAGCACAAAATAGAATTGTTTTTGAAATATGGAATAGAAAATGCAGATTTTCTATCTTTTTGACTTTATAAATGCTTCGTTTTTTGCATCAAAGTGTATCTTATAGCAATTATTGATTTAAAAATTTACAGATTAAAACAAAAAAAGATATGCGCTATCCCAAAATTGGAAATCATTAAAAGTTGTGGCGGAAAGCATAAATTACACACAAACTTCATTCCTGCGTAATGTATTTGCAACAAGCCGATGGTATCTTTGTGAAAATGAATTTTAGATAAATATATCATGCACAAAAGATTGACATTCAGTAAAATATGCGGAAGCATATTCGTTGCAGGAGGGCTGATTCTGGGTAGCGCCTCTGCCTTTGCACAAAATCCCAGATTGGATTCCCTCATCATTGTCGCCCAATCAAAGGTCGAGAATGCGTACACAGTTCCTTCTTTCACGGAGATGAAAAGACGTTTAAAAGCGGCACAAGCAGTTAGCCCGTCCGTCGGGAAAATTGACACGCTGGAAATGGCTATCAACAACTTGAAAGCAAGTGATATGCCTTACAACATCGTAATTAACATCCACCAAGACCCGAAAACCAAAATGGCTTTCAATTGGTTCAACAACGCCAATGTTACAGGTGGAAAAGTAGAAATCGTGCAAGGAGTTGCCGCCAATCACGGAGCGTTTGCTACGCCCTTGAAAACGGTGAACGCAACCACTGCACAGGTCGCAAACTTGAATTACAACGTTTCGGCGAACAATCTAATCAACGAAGCGGGACTTTCTGCCAACAACCTCAAAAAATCCTACACGGAGAACAAAGCGGTTGTGAGCGGTTTGACTCCCGGTACGACTTATTCCTATCGCGTAGGAAAAGCAGGTGCGTGGTCGGAAATCGGCACGTTTACAACGGCAAAAGCAACACAAACGGCTTTTTCCTTCCTTTACACGACCGACCCGCAGGCAAATACGTATGATATGTTTGACATTTCACAAAAAACAACTCACGCTGCCTATAATCGCCATTCCGGTTTCAATTTTTGGCTGCATTGCGGCGATTTGGTGGAAACTTCCGGCGGCACCAATTCCGAATGGGAATGGGAGCAATTGATTGAATCTCAACAAGATTTGTTTTTAACAACCCCTTTTGCACCCGCTCAGGGAAATCACGATGCGTCTGCCAATCTGAATTTTAGAAAACATTTTAACACGCAAGACCTTGTTATTGCATCAGACAATACGGGCAGCACTTATACCTATATATATGGCGATGCACAATTTTTTGCCCTCAACGGCGAATTATACAGCAACAATACCTATACCAATGCCGTAATCACTTGGATGCGAAACGAAGTAGCGGCACATCCTGAGGTGAAATGGCGGTTTGTCTATTATCATAAAACGGTTTACACCGGCAGCGGCTCGCACCAAAGCGATAGCGACGGCAAAACGTGGCGTGAAAAAATGGCTCCCGTTTTTGACGAATTGAATATCGATATTGCTTTTCAGGGACACGACCATATTTATGAGGTAATAGGACCACTTAATTACAACGGAATTTTGACATCAGGTGCGGTGCTTAGCGTGAATACTGTTCCCGTTCATTCCCGCGAAAACGTAACAGGCAAACTAAACGGCGTTTTTGATACGAAAAACGGTACGATGTATTTTTTGAATAATTCTTCAGGAAAGAAAAAATACGAACCCCGCACACAGGCACAAATGACAAGTGCAGCAGGTGCAACGGGTGTGAGCAATTATTTTAATTTATTCACCGGACGTTTCGGGCAAACGGGCAATCCTACGTACAGCCGAGTGGTTGTTACGACCGATACCGTTTTCATTGCCACTTACGAAGTGTTTGATGACGGACGCGATACGATTTTTGATGAATTTAAAGTGGTAAAATCTCCCACTGCAAGTTCTGTTTATTGGATAGATGATAATTTTTCTACCTTTACAGACGAACCTGCTTATGTACAGACCGTTGATACGATATATACTCATCCAAACAATATCGGATTGGAGCGTTTTTATGCCAATTTGGAAGCCCTTGACTTGGGAGTTGCTTGCAATCACGGAAAAACAAGCGGTAACTTATTGCGTATCAGGGGAAAACAAGACGGAGGATATGCCAAATTTACTGTTCCCAATGCAGGAAATATACACATTGATATTAAAGCCAAAAGCAGCAGTGCCAACCGTGAAGCCGAAGTGTTGATTAACGGCGTGGTTGCGGCTCATTATACAGGTTTAGATGCCAATAACTGTGTTGTTTTTGATACAAATATCAATACAAACAAGCCTGTAACGATTATCGTTCGCGGCGCTGATGGGTTTGATACCAATCCTATTTGCATCAACAGCATTACTGTTACAAAATATTCAGGTGCTGTAATACAAAATCGTTTTGCTACCCTTGTTGATATTGCAAATGGCTTAGTTGCAAGCGATTACACCATTCCTTCTTTTACAGAATTGACAAGACGTTTAAATGCTGCTCAACACAATCCCGATTCCATAGAATTGATTGATGAATTAGAAACAGCAATCAACGGCTTAAAATCCAGCAATCATCCTTACAATGTGGTAGTTACGATAAACCAAGACCCGACTACACAAATGGGTTTCAACTGGTTTACCAATGACGGTTTTATAGGCGATAGTTTGGTGATTGTACAAGGAAATCAGAAGAATAACCCCAATGCTTTCAACGCTCCGTTGATGAAAATAGCGGCAATTTGTACGCCGACAGGCTCAATGCCTTATACGCACAACCGCAACGATATGATGAATGTGGCAGGCATTGCCGACGGTGCAACTCGCTCATACACAGAACATAAAGCCTTAGCAAGCGGATTAACGCCAAACACTGCTTATTCCTTCCGCGTTGGAAAAGAAGGTGCTTGGTCTGAAATCGGTACATTTACGACTGCAAAAACGTCAAAAGATGCTTTTTCATTCATCTATACTACTGACCCTCAGGCAAATACGTATGAAATGTTTGATATTTCGCAAACAACTTCACACGCAGCATACAATATGTATCCCAATGCTAATTTCTGGCTGCATTGCGGCGATTTGATTGAGTCAAGCGGCAGTGCAAACTCCGAATGGGAATGGGAACAATTCTTTGAATCTCAACAAGATATTTTCTTAAATCTTCCGTTTGCTCCCGTAATTGGAAACCACGATAACTCTACAAATCAGAACTTTACAAAACATTTCAATACCGAAAGATTGGGTTTTGATGCAACGGCAACCACACCCGGAAGTTCGTATTCTTACGTTTACGGCGATGCGTTGTTCTTTGCGATAAATTCCGAAGAATACAGTCGGGTGGCTTATACCGATTCGTTGGCGGCGTGGATGAGTAGCGAAGTGGCAAAATATTCGGATTTGAAATGGCGGATTGCCTATTATCACAAAACGGTTTACACCGGCAGCGGCTCGCACCAAAGCGACTCAGACGGCAAAACGTGGAGAGAAAGAATGGCACCCATTTTTGACAGTTTGAACATAGACATCGCATTCCAAGGACACGACCATATTTACGAAGTTTTGGGACCGATTAACTTCAACGGCATTTTGACCGCTGATGCAGTATCTGACGTAAACAGCGTTCCTGTTCACGCCCGCGAAAACGTAACCGGAAAATTAAACGGCGCTTTCAATACGCAAAATGGAACTTTGTATTTCTTAAACAATTCTTCTGGCAAGAAAAAATACGAACCGCGTAACCAATCACAAATGGACGCTGCGTTTTCAGCTCACGGAATTACCAATTATTTTGACCTCTTTACCGGTCGTTTCGGACAAACAGGCAACCCTACTTTCAGCAACGTAACCGTTTCCACCGACAGCATCATCATCACCACTTACGAGGTGTTTGACGACGGCAGCACGGCACTGTTTGATGAGTTTAAGGTGGTGAAAACGCAAACCCGCTTGGATTCTTTGTTGGCAATTGTTGCCAATTTGGTAGAAACGGATTACACGATTCCCTCTTTTACGGAGATAAAAAGACAATTGAAATCTGCGGAAAATCATCCTGATTCTACGGAAATAATTGATGCGTTAGAAACAGCAATCAACGGCTTAAAATCCAGCAATCATCCTTACAATGTGGTAGTTACGATAAACCAAGACCCGACTACACAAATGGGTTTCAACTGGTTTACCAATGACGGTTTTATAGGCGATAGTTTGGTGATTGTACAAGGAAATCAGAAGAATAACCCCAATGCTTTCAACGCTCCGTTGATGAAAATAGCGGCAATTTGTACGCCGACAGGCTCAATGCCTTATACGCACAACCGCAACGATATGATGAATGTGGCAGGCATTGCCGACGGTGCAACTCGCTCATACACAGAACATAAAGCCTTAGCAAGCGGATTAACGCCAAACACTGCTTATTCCTTCCGCGTTGGAAAAGAAGGTGCTTGGTCTGAAATCGGTACATTTACGACTGCAAAAACGTCAAAAGATGCTTTTTCATTCATCTATACTACTGACCCTCAGGCAAATACGTATGAAATGTTTGATATTTCGCAAACAACTTCACACGCAGCATACAATATGTATCCCAATGCTAATTTCTGGCTGCATTGCGGCGATTTGATTGAGTCAAGCGGCAGTGCAAACTCCGAATGGGAATGGGAACAATTCTTTGAATCTCAACAAGATATTTTCTTAAATCTTCCGTTTGCTCCCGTAATTGGAAACCACGATAACTCTACAAATCAGAACTTTACAAAACATTTCAATACCGAAAGATTGGGTTTTGATGCAACGGCAACCACACCCGGAAGTTCGTATTCTTACGTTTACGGCGATGCGTTGTTCTTTGCGATAAATTCCGAAGAATACAGTCGGGTGGCTTATACCGATTCGTTGGCGGCGTGGATGAGTAGCGAAGTGGCAAAATATTCGGATTTGAAATGGCGGATTGCCTATTATCACAAAACGGTTTACACCGGCAGCGGCTCGCACCAAAGCGACTCAGACGGCAAAACGTGGAGAGAAAGAATGGCACCCATTTTTGACAGTTTGAACATAGACATCGCATTCCAAGGACACGACCATATTTACGAAGTTTTGGGACCGATTAACTTCAACGGCATTTTGACCGCTGATGCAGTATCTGACGTAAACAGCGTTCCTGTTCACGCCCGCGAAAACGTAACCGGAAAATTAAACGGCGCTTTCAATACGCAAAATGGAACTTTGTATTTCTTAAACAATTCTTCTGGCAAGAAAAAATACGAACCGCGTAACCAATCACAAATGGACGCTGCGTTTTCAGCTCACGGAATTACCAATTATTTTGACCTCTTTACCGGTCGTTTCGGACAAACAGGCAACCCTACTTTCAGCAACGTAACCGTTTCCACCGACAGCATCATCATCACCACTTACGAGGTGTTTGACGACGGCAGCACGGCACTGTTTGATGAGTTTAAGGTGGTGAAAATTGAAGAGCCAATATCGGTAAATTTAAACAAACATACATTGGATTTATTTGTAGATTCCACCGCTACTTTGGACGCTATCGTATTGCCTTCCAGTGCAATAAATAAAAATGTGCGTTGGGAAAGCAGCGATAACAATATCGTTACCATAGATGCAAACGGAAACGTACAGGGTATTGCCGAAGGAACGGCTTTAATCATTGTTACAACCGAAGCAGGCGGATTGAAAGATACTTGTACTGTGAATGTTACGACCGCTCCGATTGTGGTTATGAGCATTTCGTTGGATAAAGAAAGCATCGTTTTGATGGTAGATTCTTCCGAAACGCTAACGGCAAGCATTTTACCTGCCAATGCGAGCAATCAAAATGTAATTTGGGAGAGCAGCAATACCAACATCGCCATTGTAGATGCAAATGGAAGAGTAACAGGCGTTTACGAAGGAGTTGCCCTTGTTTCTGCCACTACCGAAGACGGCGGATTGACAGCCTATTGCATCGTAAGTGTATCAGGCAGTGTAGGAATTACGGATTATACTGTAAATCAAGCAGATTTGAAATTATATCCCAATCCCGCAACCGATTTACTAATGATAGAATCTGACCAAACCATCAGAGAGGTAGTCTTGTACAACGCTGTCGGACAATTGGTAAAAACAGTATCCGCCCCCAACACAAACAAACTTACCATCAACACCGAATCGCTTACCACAGGTATTTATATGGTAAATATCCGTTTGGAAAACAGCATTGTAGTGCGCAAGGTGGTGATAAGATAACATCGTTTCATCTTGAATTTTAAAATAGTAGGAAGCAACCATCTTATTTGGTTGCTTTTTTTGTTTTTTTAGATTTGAGAGAGAATCAAACAAATTGCTATTCAGACAATTCCCCTAAATAAAACCTCCACCCCCTCTCCAACATAAACCAACCATTTCTCCAAAACAGCAAACCCCGCCTCGTGTAGCAAGTTTCCGTAGAGATTGATTTGTTCACGGTGTTCTTCTTGCGGCTTACCTGTTTTGTAATCGACTAATATACAATTGTTTTCATTTACAATCAAGCGGTCGATGCGGTAGGTTTTTCCATTTTGGGCAATAATTTCAACTTCGTTTTTGACGGTCATCCCCTCCCGAAACAACACCTCCGCCTGCGGATGCGAAAATACATTTTCAACGATTTGCGACAAAGCACTTTTGCTGTTTTCGTCCAAATCCGCCTCATTTTGAATGGATTCCCGCACTTTTTCAACATCTTCCCGCACATAGACCTGCGACAAATAGGCATGTATTTTTGTCCCCCACAACGCAGTTTCCGACTCTTTTTGAACATGCCTCGTTGTGCTGAACGTAGCCGATAAAGTCGTTGATAGATAGTTTGTTATGCTACTCACCTGTTTGGATTTTGCTGTGTTTGAAGGCGTTGCGTTTTCGGTTTTCAATCCGTATTGGTAATATGCCACCCTGTCATCTTCCGAAAAAGCAGGTCCAATTGCCTGATTTTGGAAAAAAGTTTGAATCGCATCTACTCGTTTATTGCCCTCTTTTCCAATAAGATACAGTCTATCTTCCGCACGGGTGAAAGCCACGTAATCGATGTTCAAAATGTCCAAATTTTCCAGTTGTTTTTCCTCCGTGTAAAGCGACTCAAAACACGTTTTTTCCATATCTTTCACCTGCAAAAGTGCCGCATTGAGTTTTCCAATCGGCTGCTCCAAATCCACCCATTTTGCGTTAGAACCTCCTTTCGTGTCCGTATAGGGGTAAATTACGATGGGAAACTCCAAACCTTTGGACTGATGAACGGACATAACCGTCACTGCATCAATGCCTTTTGGATTGGAAAGCGATAGTTTTTCCTTTTTTTCATTCCAACAATCCAAAAATTGCACTTGCGATTTTGCAGTGGTAAGGGAAAAATCGGCAACAAAGTCCAAAAATGCCAAAATAAACGGATTAGCATCCTTCGTTAAATCAAAAATTTGGACTACGGTTTCCACCCGCTCATACAGATTTTGTTTCTGCAATCGGAGGGGCTGAAATGCAGGAAAAATAGACGTAACAAACTGAATAAAAGCCTTTTCGTCCGTACTGTACGGCAAAATTTCCTCCTTGACAAGATTTTGTTGTATAGCAATGAAAGTCAACATATTAGCCTTAGCAATTGGGTTATTGGCATCGGTAAGATAGGTCAAAC
>Ga0082212_10011237_pt1 | contig 11367 bp, 6 predicted proteins | sample TergutNt197P3_FD_71548 | JGI IMG/M metagenome (GOLD analysis project Ga0082212, IMG submission 71548) | Neocapritermes taracua P3 segment gut microbial communities from Petit-Saut dam, French Guiana - Nt197 P3 | ecosystem: Host-associated > Arthropoda: Insects > Digestive system > Gut ... | reverse complement strand
GGTCAGACTCTCTTCTGTATTACCAAAAGAGAGTGATATCCTAAAAAACTTTCAAAATTTCGCACAAGAGCCAAAACCGGGCGATAAAGAAAATGAAGCTTTAGGATTATCCGATGCAATAACACGGTATGTAAATGAAAATAAAGATATGTTAAGCACGAGTGAATATGCAAATTTTATTTTTCTCGCAACTGAACTTGCACTTTTTTCTCTTATTAGTTCTGATGACATCGAAACAAGTCCCCTGGCTTTAAAAGCATGGAACAGGGTTTGGACAGGCTTTGAGAATATTTCATTAATACAAGGTATTCCGGAAACAGAACGAAAAATATTTACTTGCTTAGCGGCATCCAGTGCATTTATTAGGGTTAACAAGAGTTATGATAGTGAAATTGACAATAAAAGAGCCTCTGATATTATGTGTTGCCGTGTTTTATATATAAATATAATGGATATTTCGGAAGGGCACAGGATTGATGCCGCACTAGAATATGCTCATGGAGCAAAAGAGTTAACTGAGTTGGCTGAGAATGAAGGTCTGATTTTGCCCGGAAATTTCACGAAAAGAGAAGAAGAAAAAAAGCGCATTGATATTTTTCTGGAAGCTAATACTAATTAAATTAAGATCAAATTCAATATACCTCCTCTAACAGTTTCTGGCAATACTCTTCCGGCGATAAAAACAATGATTTATTGCATGACGCTTGATAGGCATTTCTACGATCAGGATCATTCCACAATCGATAAATCTTCTCAAGCAGCTCTTTCGCATCCCCACTTGCGAATAAGTCACCATTCACCCCGGCGCGGATCAGCTCCGGCATCCCGCCAATATCGGCCGCAATTACCGGTGTTCCCAGGCTTAATGCCTCCATAACCGCGAAGGGGCAGTTCTCATACCATTCAGAAGGAAAAATAGCGAACTCTGCACCCCTGATGATATTTGTAAGCTCAGTCCCAGCAAGGAATCCTTTGTTGGTGATATTCTCTAATTCATTTACTTCATGCTCCATTGGCCCGCCGCCGGCAAAGACAAACGGGATTTCCGGCAAACCATTCACGACATCTAATAGGGTATCCATTCCCTTTTCCGGAGCATAGCGGCCAAAATAGAGGACATATGAGTTCTCTTCCTTTGCCGTGAATAATTCATCCACACTCATATCATCATTCACTTCCACAAAATTATGTATGACAATCGTTTTCTTTTTAAGCACCGTATTATTGTCAAGCTTCTTTTTCATAAAGTGAGTCGGGCAAATAATGACATCAATCATGCGGTAAGTCTTTAAAGTGCGGTAAATCATTGCCTCGATGCTGCCAAGGAAGCTTTTAACCAGCGATCCATGAATGCATTTATATTTTGTGCAATAAAGTGCGCTCCCACTTACACATCGCGTACAGCATTCTCCCGAGATATATTGCCGCATCATATGATTTGGACAAATCAGCTGATAATCATGGGCGGTAAAGATAATTTTGATTTTGTGCTTATGTTTTTTCTCAAATGCCCTGACTTCATATATAATCGAGGGGGTTAATTGAAAGTTAAAATTGTTTATATGGACTATATCCGGCCGAAAATCAAGCAGAACAGCCCGCAATTTTTCCCTTGCTTCGCGAGAATAAATAATCCGGAAGGGGTAAGTAAACCGTTGAATTTTTGAAGTCTTAAAATCCATATTGGCAGTATAGCTGTTGGCACGGTTTCCAACGATCCGGTGCGGATGTTCCATCCCAAAATACTGAACTTCATGTCCCAGTTTTTGAAGACTTTTGCCGATCCCGAAGATATATGTTTCTGAACCACCATTTGGGTAAAGGAATTTATTTATAATTAAGATTTTCATACATTAGTCCTCAACACTGACAATTTTTATTGCCCATTCGATACAATTTTACGGTCTGGGTAACAACCTCTTCCCAGCAGTACTTATTGCAGATAAAATCGCTGCTTATATTTTGATACTTCAAAACTTCTTCCGGATTCTCTAGCAACATTTTAAGTTTTTCCTTAAGGTCATTCACATCACTCTTCTTAAAGTGAACTGCTGCCTGTTCAACCACTTCCGTATTTTCCGGAATGTCACTGACCAAACAGCAGTTGCCATAGCTCATCGCTTCCAATAGGCTGATTGCCATGCCTTCCACGTCGCTTGGCAAAACATAGATATAAGCGTTTGAAAATAGTTCAGAGAGTTCCTGGCCTTCAACAAATCCCGTCATAATAATATTTTCATTTTCACCCACATCTTGATCGATTTTTTCAGCATATTCATTATTGTGGCTATGTCCGCCGACGATCACCAGTTTTTTATCCGTTTTAATCTGTTTATAGGCATCAATCAGATAATGAACACCCTTTTCCGGCACCAGCCGCGCCAAAAATAGAATGTAACTATCTTTTGTAAGTCCATATTGTGCCGCAATGATATCTGCAGCATGTTTTTCCGGCTTGACAATGCCATTGGGAATGAAACTTACATCCCTTCCGTACGTGTTCTTAAAATAATCCTTGATATTCTGCGATAATACAATGACTTCGTCTGCTTTCCTTGCGGCGGTTTTTTCACCAAATTTAAGCATCTTTGAGGCAAATCCACCCCATTTTGCCCGCTGCCAGTCAAGACCATGGATGGTTGCAACCACCCGGGTCCCAAAAAGGCGAGGAAGCCGGAGCATGATGCACGGCCCTTCCGCATGATAATGAATCACATCATAGCCACCAAAAAGGGCACGAATTGTCGCCGAAGTGGCATAAACAATCGCATTTAAATTCTCATTGCGAAAGGTTCGGATATTTAGAATCCGAATGCCATTATGCGTACTGATCGGTTTGAATTTTGTATTCTTTTTCTTAGAGGAGGGACGTTCATAGCGGTTATAAGCATCCACTTGATATCCCCTCGCAACCAGCCGGGTAGCCAGTTCATCGACCACAATTTCTACTCCGCCCTCACGGGAGGGAATCCGCTTATGGCCGATCATGGCAATCTTTTTAGGTTTCTTATCAAACGCACCGCTAAATAATTTTTCATATCCTTCTAAAAGGGCTTTACTGGTATGCTCCCAGCTAAGCTCATTGATAATCCGGTTGTAACCGTACTCGCCCATTTCTTTTCGCTTTGCCGGGTCTTCCAGCAAGCTGATGATCTTATCCGCCAAATCCCTGGCATTGTTTTGTTCCGCATACAAAGAGGCTTTCTGCGCCGAATAACGGCCTTCTTTTAGATCGAACTGGACAATCGGTTTTTTTAGAGCCATATACTCTAAAATTTTGTTCATCGTCGATTTATCATTCATACTGTTATAGGTATCTGAATTTACACATACATCCGCTGTGTTCAGATAATCTAGTAATACTTCATCAGACACACGGCCGGTAAACTCGACGCAATCAGAAAGGCCCATCTTTTCACACATGGCTTTCATCGCCTCTAAATGATTGCCGCCGCCGACGATACCCCAGAAAATATCATTGCGCTTCAGTTCTTCTTTACAGTACTTTGCCGCTTCGAGAATATATTCAATGCCTTCCTGGGCACCAATCACGCCAAGGTATCCGACCATATATTTCTTGCCGCGCTTAATGCCTTCGACAGGCGATTTTATTTTCAAGCGTTCAAATCTGGGGCCGCTGCGAAGGACAATGACCTTTTCCGGTGCCATTCTTCCGCGAGTAATGGCGATTTCTTTGTAAGACTCATTGGTTGCAAAGGAGAACGTACAGTGTTTGAATGTCTTTCGTTCCAAATATACCTGGCTTGAATACAAAAGCTTCCGGATGAAACCTTTCGTGCCAAACTTGGCTTCAAATAGCTCCGGGCAGATATCATGATGGTCAAAAACATATTTGACCCCATATTTCTTAAATTTTTTTGCAACATAATAAATATTATCCGGCGGATTGCAGCCATGGATCACATCAAAACCGATTTCTTTAAAAATGATCTTCGCAAGCCTGGTCTCTTCTTTCAATGCTTTGGTATATTCTCTAAGATAACCAAAGGCCGCATTTCCCTCAAACGGCAAATCATGGCGGAAGATGTGGACACCATCGATCACTTCCCGTTCCTCGGTAAAGCCTTTTCCTTTCGGGCAGATTACCGACACAATATAACCATTTTGAACCAGTGTTGTGGCTTCCTGCCAAACACGGGTATCAAATGGTACGGGGAGGTTTTCTACTATGATTAGGATTTTTCTTGGCATAGATGACCTAAACTTTCCTATCTAAAATACAAAGTCTCATTTTGAGAGTTTGGTTCTTTTATGCAAGTGTTGATTTTAAACACTAGGGCTTTTCTGTACAATCAACGGCATTTTTCCGCGGCTGGTAAAAATCATATCTTGCGTAATTTTAACTTCAATATCAATGGATGTGCCAAGTTTTTCTTGATAATAATCACTGATTTTTTTTCGACCCGTTTCGCTTATTTCTTTGATCGGGCAAATCAGCATTTTCACTTTTCCGACTTCTTCTTGGACAAATTGCTGGTTTGCCACTTGATCCATCGTCTCATTATGGATATATAGCGAAGCCGCCGAAATAATTTCGCCATTTCGGCCATATAAAATTCCATCACGATGTCCGGTGATTTCGAATAAATCTGTATCCTCAAGCCGCGATGCATGATCGTCCAATTCATAGCGGATTAAAGGCATTTTTCGATTGATAAAACCGGTAGTAATGATCCCGCCTTCTTGTCCATCTTCAAGTTCTACATATCCATAATAGTCATGGAACCGATAGCCTTCCCCGAACTGCTCCGCAAAAACTGCCCGCTCAGTATGCCCATAATAAGCATAGGTCTTTAAACTAAATGTTTCTTCAATTAGTTCACGCTGATATGGGTACACATTTTCCGAAATGAAAAATATCGCTTTGTACTGGTTTCGTAAGTCTACTGCCGCTTTACTCGCATATTTGCAAAAACTATAGATTGCCGAGGGCAGCCCGTGGATAAACTGCGGGTTGAACTTATGGATCAAACGAAGGTAATCGTTTATGGTTTCGCCATTGATCAGGCATGGATTCAGCTGGATTTCATGATATAAAGGATTGAATTTATGAAGTTTTCCCTTAAAGTCTATCCCCCCCCGAAAGGACGCAATTTTCGAAGTTTGATAGTCATATCCGTATTTTGACCAAAAATGGTAGATAAAAGCCCTTTCCCGATAAATCGAATCCTTATCCAGCAATATCTTTAGCGATGCACCGGAACTGCCGCCGGTCATGGTCAAATAGAAATCGGTCACATCATCCGTTTGTAGGGCGGCAAAATTCTGGATAATGTCGGTTTTTTTAATCGGTGGAATTTTGTTCATCTCTTCTGTATCTGAAAAATGATACACGTCAAAGCCGCATTCGTCAAACTTACCTTTATAGTACTCTGTGTGTTCGTAAGCATAAATCAATAATTCTTTTAGCTTTTCAAATTGCTTTTTTTTGATCACTGCTAAAGGTTCTGTTTCCATCAATGCAAGTTCAGCTAGTTGATCCTGAAAGATAGGATTCACAAATAGCTTTCTTCTGATATAAGGCCCCAGCAATCGTTTTACTGAGCTTGGAAGAGCAGTATTTAATTTCTTTAAGATTGTACTATTCATGTAATAACTTGTCCTTCAAATGCTTTAAAATTTATCTAAACATTTCATCAACATCTATCAGATGCAAGCAATCCGATTTTGCCTGCACATCATATAATTCTTCCGTGAAACCTGATTTAGAAAATAAAACAAATCCTGATTTGAAATACTGGCCAAACAAATCTGATTTTCGCTCAAGTTCCTTTAAAACTGCTAGACTAGCAGGACTATTGCGCCACTTGCATTCAGCGAAAATTGCTTTCCCATCATTATTCACCGCAACAATATCTATTTCCTCTTCACGTTTTTCTTTTGGGTTATTTCCCCACCATCTACCCAATTGATTGAATGAAAATGGTAATCCGCCCACTTTTAGCTTATGCCACAAATATTGCATCGCACATTTTTCAAAGATATGCCCGACATATTCATGAAGCTTCCCTGAAAATATTTCTTCACACGCAAGCGCGCCCAGCCCCATTTCGATCCGACTCATCTCCGGCAACACGAAACGATACCAAAACATAAACATTCCGTCATTGAGCAAATAAATCGTTTTCTTAGATTCTTTCTCGGTAACCGGATACTCGCGCTTTACAATGCCTAATTCATTTAAAGTTGTCAACATCTTACTACATTGGCTGGTTTCTATGCTCGCCTTAGCAGCAATTGTATTAAGTTTGCTATTGCCGCCCGCTATTGCAGATATAATCGCATTGTAGGTTTCCGGCATTCTCAGTTCTTGCTTTAATAAATTATAAGGTTCTTCATATAATCGGCCGGAAGCGGTAAAAAAAAGTTCCAATATATTTTCTTTTAGCGAAAGATGATTGTTAATCCGCGCAAGATACTCCGGAATACCACCAGTAATGCTATATAGTATTATTTTATCGATATTTGAAAATCCAGGCAGCATCGGGGCACTATCCAGGTAATCAAATGGCAATATTTTATATTGAGCAGTGCGACGGCCGTATAGCGGGCTTTCATAACCCAATACTTGTTTTTCCATAAAGGACATGCTGGAGCCACATAAGATCAAAAACAATTTGCTGTCTGCTTGATACTTATCAATTGCTGCCTGTAAAATAGACGAAACGGACTTATCCGCACCAGCCAAGTAAGGATACTCATCTATTGCAAGAATGAATTGTTCAGTCCTTGCTTTTTCAAAAACAAAATCAATTGCCTCACGGAAAGATAAAAAAGTGTTCTGGGGTGACTCAGGCGCTAAAACATTTAAGATTTGCATTGATAATATCGCCAAATTTTCTTTAATGCTCGATTGCACAGCAACAAAATAGATCGCCTTTTTGCCTAAGCAAAATTGATTTATTAGTGTCGTTTTCCCTACTCTCCGGCGACCATAAAGTACCGGAAATTGAAAAGTTTCACTCGCATATTTTTTTTGAAGACTCTCAAATTCACTTTGGCGTCCAACAATCATGTTTCAATCCTTTGCTAACTGTGCAGTTACTAATTGCTCAGTTACTAATTACTCAGTTACTAATTGCTCAGTTACTAATCATACAGTTAGCATACCTTAAAAATTTGCTTATGTCAACACCAATTTTATCCTTGATTCTATCTTACACTCTCTCGTTTTAACCGAAAATTTCAGGGCTTCACATTTGCTACCATATCTAAACGATACCGAAATTTTTTCACAAAGCAAATCCAATTCGCCTTCAACAGTAAATTCTACCGCGGCAATTTGTCTTCCATCTATTGATACTGTGACATCTGAATTTGATTCGTACTTTATATCGGCGTCAGGATTCAAAATAAAATGAATTTCTTTATTCGCATTTGATTGAAAATTATCTATTATGCAAAGCTCATCCTCACCGCTAAAAGCAAATGTCCGCCGGTGAACATCCGGAGCGTATCCATCGTGCTCTGCTTTAATCAAAATCTTATCAGCCACTTTTTCAATACCTATTAAACGGCATCTTGCCCTTTTCCCCCACAAAAATGCACCCAGCATCTTAGACTGGTCGCGACCTTCGATTGTCGCGGTATTATGATTTCTGGTCTTGCGAAATTCATTTCTGCTGCCTAAGTCGGCATGATAAATATATGTCCCAGGATCAAGGAACAATGGCTCACCATCCACAAATAATTGAAAACTCAAAGCATCGGCATGGCCATGAGCGGCAATGCTGCCAAATCCCAATTCGCCATGGTCAATCCCAATCAATACCCTTTTATCTTTACTGCGAAGGATTGAAATACCGCCTTCATTGTATATCACGCTCTCTTCGGGCTGGTAAAAAGGCTTCTCACGCATTTTACGAAAATCCGTTTCGGTAAAAAGCCATCTGAGGTTTTCACTGATACACCAGGACCCGTCATCGGGAGACTCAATATCAATATAGCATGTTGGCAGCAAAAGACTTAAAAACCTCAAAACATTATCATAGTGATTCCATTCTCCGCCACTTAAATCCAAAATCTTGCCTTCATCGTTATCGCCAAAGACAATGTACTCGCCATATTCTCCCCGGCAGGCCGCCACATACTTACACATCTTTTCCAGCATCGGAACCCATGTTTCAGGGACATTCTGATTGTTTTTTACCAGCAAACGAAGCATCAGCCCCATCGCTTCCATGTAAAAGCTTTGGTAGTGAAGTGATAGTTCTTTATTGACCCCGTCAGAATAATTTTGGCGCGGCAACTCCCTGGTCAAAAGGGATACCCCTAGATCAAGCCAAGGTTTATGGCCAAGCAAAATCCCGCTCTGCCCAATCGCAAAAGCCTCAACGATTAAGTGATTGTTCGCCGAAGAATAACGGGAATAATGGTTTACAACATAGTCAGTCATGTTGATGATGCCGATCCTGAGCTGCTCTAGGATTTCTGCTGATTCAATGGTTGCTTTTAAGAAACAGTAGGCATGACACCAATTGCTTAACCGGATGGCGACTTCCATCACACTTGTCCACGAGATTCCAAAGAGAAAGGGATTTTCCCTGTTCCAGTCGGTAAACAGCATTATAAATTCATCCAGATACTTTGCTTCTTTTGAAGCCGCAAAATCCTTGGCTAATAAAGCAAACTGGAAATGCCGATTCAATTCCCAGTTCGTCCTAGCGTCACCGATATCATCCCGCTGCTTATATACCAAATCATAAGAAAACGTTTTTGGCCATAGGTTATCCGTTTGGAAACCGGCATGCCAATTTTTCTTGTTTGTCTCATATTCATAGCCGCCCAATAAAGCAAGCGATGTTGTCAGCGAAAAATTCGTATTTTCTAGATTAAGATGTAGTAATCTTTCATTAATGGTGAGATTTTCAAGTGTTTGATTAAAAACTTTTGCCGTAATCAAAACCGGCGCTTTAGCATATCGCTTTTTTTCATTTTTCTGGATATACCGCTGAGACAAGCGCCAGAAAATTTCCGGAACACTCATCGCAGATAGACGGTGGTACAGCCATGCGGTTTTTGTCATCCTGGCAATCTCCTATTTCTAAAAATCTGTTGTTGCCATATCACGAGCCAGAGAATTATTTTGCGCCGGATTTTGATTGATATTTCCCCAACTGATGCCTTCATAATTGCCCTCATAATCCAGGACACTGTATTGACGAACCAGATCAACAATTGCTTTATTCGGATACCGCTCCGGTAAATCAATAAATTCTTTTTCCTTATTCGTGATTACCAATACATCGCAGTTTTTGGCGACGGCATCCAAATCATCCGTGATGATTTCATGCAGGTGAGGAAGTTTTGCCGCAATAAAATCGGCATTTGTGCCGGTCAGTTGCGATATCCGGACATTTTTATCATAAATATGTATTTCATAACCTTTGCCCAAAAGATTTTCAACTACGTCAACACTGGGGCTGCAACGCAAATCATCCGTTCCTGATTTGAAACTCAAGCCAAAAATACCGATTTTGCGCTTGCCTTTGCTTTCAATCAAGTCGATTGCCCTTTGCTTTTGCTGTTCATTACTAATATTGATAGCATGAATGACGGGAACCTCTAAATATAAATCATGCGCCAACGTCCTTAGGGCTTTTGTATCTTTGGGCAGGCAGGAACCGCCATAGGCAAAACCGGGCTTTAGGTAATAGGGGGAAAGATTTAGCTGAGTATCCTTACAGAATATTTCCATGACTTTATGACTGTCGATATTCAGCGCTTTGCAGATATTTCCAATTTCATTGCCAAAAACAACTTTCAGTGCATGGAAGGTGTTGTTGACATATTTCATAATTTCTGCCACTTCAATTTCAGTTAAAATAAACTCACCGGGGATATCTTTATATAGCTCTCTCATTTTCTGTTCGGCATATTCGCTATCCGTTCCAATCAAAGTAAAAGGTGGGTTCATATAATCATGAACAGCCGACCCCTCCCGCAAAAATTCCGGATTCGAGACAATCGCAAAATCGTTGCCACAGGTTTTTCCGGAAGCTTCCGCGACTATTTCGCCGACCTTCTTATTCGTTCCGGGCAAAACCGTACTGCGGATCGCAATAATGTGAAAAGCGTCCTTATCGCGTAACGCTTCACCGATTTGCTTGGCAACGCCATAGATATAATTAAGGTTAAGATGGCCTTCCCTGCTGCTGGGTGTGCCAACGGCAATCAGGGAAATCTCCGACTGATGGACCGCATCGTGGGCATCCATAGTAGCGGTAAGCAACTTCTTATCATGGGCTTCTTTGATGAGTTCTTCTATTTCTGCTTCGATAATCGTCGGACGGCCTTGATTGATTAAGCTGACCTTATTTTCTGAAATATCGTTACCTATGATATAATGACCCAGTTTTGCACAGCATGCCGCTCCGACACAGCCCACATACCCGAGTCCAAAAATGCTGATATTCACATGTTTTCTCCCATTTTTATACAGTTGCATTATATCATGATTTGCGAGCAAATCATGCCCTCCCGGGGGGATGCGCAAATTACTGAAGTAATTAAAAACCGCGCTGATATAATGACTTAACGTCATTATATCATGTTATATTAGCATACTCTTGTCATCGTGGCAAATGAAAAGTCAATCCTATTGACAATTTATCTTAGAGGAAATAGAATAAAGAAATGAAATCGTCAGCGAAACAAAATAAATATTGCAAATATCTTTTATTACTTGTCATGATTTTAATAATGACATTTTATTATTACAATCATTCTGATATCGACTTTCATCGTGATGCCTCCAGTATTACAGGTGTTATCGCCGCGAAAAATAATTTTGATATGGCTGGGCGTAAATACGGATTAGCATTTATGAACACTGTAGAGACTGTTGAAAGTTTCTACTATGAAAATTCAAAAACTGTCTACGAAGATCCCACATTGTGGGGCGGAAATTTTAAAGAATATGATTCAGCAATCGGATTACAAGGCTGGATTTTTCACTATTTGGCGAAATTGCCAATTCCCTATCCCTTACACGCTTTTGGGTTAGGATTATGTTTGGCATTGGCAATCGTGATTGTATTTATTTGCTATGAATTAAGTAAAAAATATGGTTTCGTGATGGCAGGTTCTTTTTATTTTGTAACCATGTTTTCACATTGGGTTATAAAGTTTTCGCCAAATCTTTTCTGGATGGAATTTACGATTTATCTCCCGATGCTGCTTGGGTTAATCTGCCTAAATCATTTAGAAAAACGAAAATGGCTTTATCCGTTATTCTTTATTTCAATTGCAATAAGAAGTGCAACCGGCTATGATTTTATTCCGGTTATCATGCTCAGTTCAATTATGTTTCTTGTCGCTGAATGCATCATATCATATAAATCTAAT
>Ga0082212_10011236_pt1 | contig 11368 bp, 4 predicted proteins | sample TergutNt197P3_FD_71548 | JGI IMG/M metagenome (GOLD analysis project Ga0082212, IMG submission 71548) | Neocapritermes taracua P3 segment gut microbial communities from Petit-Saut dam, French Guiana - Nt197 P3 | ecosystem: Host-associated > Arthropoda: Insects > Digestive system > Gut ... | reverse complement strand
CACGGGCCTGTCGCCTTCGGGGTATATATAGTAATCAACCGCTTCAATACCGAAAATATTGTTAGTGGTGTTGGGTCCGATTTTAACATTGCCCGCCTCGTCTTCGGCGTAGAAGTACACCTTCATCTGGTATACGTCTTCGGTGGCGGCAACGGGGCCGTCATAGGTAAGGCCGGGGACCAAATCGGCCGTTGTCGGCCGAACATAATCGGTCGAGAGCAAGTAGCGGGTATTGGGGATAAAGATCTCCGGTGTAAAGGTTCCCGCGTCCATAACCATCAACTCTCTGTAACCGCTGGGGGATGACGAATCCGGAGTTGCCGTGTCTACCAACATATTATGGGGGCCGGTGAGATCGTAGTAATACCACCCTGCCGCGTTGTCGGCAACGGGATTGCCGGTGGGATAAGGGGGAAGCGGATCAAAGTCACTGGGAACGGTATTGTTATACTTGGCAACGTAGAACGCCACCCTTTTTATCATACTGGAGTTATCCGTTACGGTTCCACGGATTCTTACCCGCCCGGTAATGGCGTTCAAACCTCCCGCCGGGTTAATGGAAACCCAAACGGGCGGTTGGTTGTCCAGGTTGAACTGTTTCTGGATGTTCTCAAGGGCGTCCTTGCCGGCAGTGTCCTTTACAGTTAAGGCCAGGGTGTAGATTCCGGGCAGTAAATCACCATTAATGTCATAGGGCGGTGTAGTTTTCGACGAGTCATAGGTCGAAACCTGAATGGTTATTTTCCTCCAACCGGTATTTGACGGGTCGGGGTCAGGATTGATGCCATTTTTAATATCACTAAGCAATGTCCCGGTTACCGTATCTCCATCTATCCAAATCCTGTTATCATCAATTAGGGTGGTGCCCAGGCGCGCTTCAAATTTCGAGATATCGATGGTGTTATTGTCACGCACCCAGGCTGTAAAGGTTACATATTTATCGACAGCGGAGGAAAGAGGATCGTTCCTGTAGTACGTAGGTTCCGTGGGTTCCACGTAGCCGGGGGGAAGAGGATCTGGTGGGGGTTCCACCCAGCGGACTTCCGGATCGTTAAAGTCGATAAAGAATATCCGCCCTGAGCCGCTCGGGTTGGCCGATACCGTAGCCGGAAAAACCGGAGGAGGAGGTTCGTCCAGACGGGGCATGGGGCCGGGACCGCTGTTGTAGGTGCTTGCGCTAAAGGTACTGTAGGGGTTCCCTACTCTGTGCGGCTCGGTACTGATCGAGTAGTCGGAAACATATATATCCAGACGGTACTTGCCCTCCTGCCTGAACAGATCGGGTTCGTAGAACGACAAGCCGATCAGGTTGCTGTTATCCAGTTCCCAGTTGCGGCTGGTTGCCGCATTGTCGATATCGTATAATTCGTCAATTTTTCTCCAATCCAGCGCATCTATGACATCCTCACCAGCGAGTAATCCATCCGGCAAGAGATTGTCCCAGTTCGATCCGTTCCATACATGCCACTTGCCGTCCGCAAAGTCCCACTTTGAAACATGGAACAGCATATCCTTTACCTTGGTATCGTCTTCGACATTACCCGTCAGTTTGATTCCTCCGGTGTTTTCAAAAACGGAAAAAGACGGCGGCGAGTCACTCATGTTGGTAAATTCAATTTTTGGCGATTTTGTATCCAGGTAGAAGTACCAGGGCTGTGAAGATGCCCTGCGGCCGGCCAGATCCCTGGCCGAAACGGTTATCGAGCGGCGGAAACTGTCCACATTATCAACACCGGGGGAGCTGAAAGAAAAGTCCCACACGTCCTTATCTAAAAGATTCAGAGTCCATCTCCATTGGTTTTCAGTAGCGGTGGGGCTGATGAAAAGCCTCGGTGTATCAGTCGATGACGGGTTGTATGACAGATCGTTATAAACGGGAATAAGAGCGGAATTCGTGTCCCAGGCGGAATCCCATCTCCAGTCGGGGAAAACCCACGGAGGGGAAGCGTCATTACGGGTGGCAATAGTCACTGTAATCGAATCGTGGCCGGAATATTCGGAGACAACGGTAACGGAAAGCTGGCTGAGGTTTGCATCACTTACCAAGCCGCTGACGGTTAAGATAGTCGCCGTGCCTATACTGCCAAATGAGGGGGCCGCACTGAACACCCTCTGGGTTTCGTTATCGATGGGACCGGGAAACGTGAGATTTCCAATGTATATTGTTGAAGCTGTTTCAAGGCCGACAAGAAACTGCCCCGGGGCGTTAAATTCGGGATCATGGCGGTCTACAAGAAAGACCACACCGTACAATTCGGAAAGGTTGCCGGCCAGGTCTCTAACCATGATGTCCAAGGTATGCCTGCCGTCTTTAAGAGGCTCTCCGTAATAGGTATCCGGTATTTCTATTTCCCATTCGGTGGCATGGGCGTTTCCGGTAGGATCCGAAGAGATCATTTGTTCACGCAACCAGCCGTTGGCAGCCCAATTTACCGGTTCAAGCTGATCGGATTCCCAGACGGTATCCCTGCCGGGGGTGGGGTAAGTCGGCGGCGCAGGCGGTACGGCCCCGGGCGGGGAGTTAAGACGGTAGTAAAAATAGGGCATATCGGTAGCGCTGTAGGGTACATCGTTGTTCCACATTCTCGAAAGATCGTCGCGGAATTTGCCGTGTATGGAAATGTTGCCCGGCTCGCCGGAAACAACGGACGGCGACCTGAGGATACTTGCAGCCGTGGAGTAATCGGTATACATATCCTTCTTAAGCGCTTCAATAACTTTGGCCTCTTTTGTCACGCCCGGGCTGTCGATAAAGAAGGCGTATTCCGAAGGCCAGTTGGCTATTGTGTCCTGCCATGCAGAACTCCATGGGGGAATGCCGGCATCGGTGTCGCCGTCTTTCCATTCCGTGCCGAAGGGCCAGTCCCAGGGCCAGGGTTTACCCTGTCGGGGGTCAGGGGCGGTGCTACCGTTGGGGAAAGCCGTCGGAAGAGGAATATCATGCTTTATCACCCTGTTGATCCGGTCAAAGGTAATGTCCGGACCCTGGGTGTCCTTGTAGAATATCCAGTTGACAGCGGGTGCATTGCCTGCAATGTCCCTGGCCTGTATCGTAATGATCTGCAGCCCCTGGTTGGCGTCTTTAAAATCAGAGAAAACATCGTATGGCAAGTCCAAACCCCAGTGCCATTCGTCAATATTGCCTGTGGGCTCCAGGGGCATAGGAAAATCATACTCTTTCGTACCGTACCTGAAGGTAAGGGAGAGGAGGTTTCTCTCCACCACCCTGTTTATATCTTTCGTATCGGGATCCAGGTCTGCCAGGGTATGAGTCGCAAAGTCTTTCGGATCCACCGAATCCTTCAGGCCCTTGAACGCTCTAATAAGATCATCCACGTCCTTAAAGGTGGGCCGGTATTCCGTGTAACTGTCGTGCGCGGGGATCGGATCGTTGTTGGCAAAGTATATTACCGGCGGTTCCGTGTCCAGGCTGAAAACAAAGGCCCTTTGGGAGAAAGTAAGGGCAGAGGTATAGGCGGCGTCTGAGTCGGGGTACGGGAAGATCCTTACCGCCTCGGGAATTTCCGGGCCGCTGTAGCCGGGGTTGCCGTATATCCAGCCGTCCGGGTTTTTACCGGCGGGGTTGGGCAGGGGGTTGGGAAGACCGTGATTCAAAGGCGGAGTAACGGGGGTGTACGGGTAATGAGACGGAGGAACAAGCTCGTCCACTACCCTTATCTGGTAGTATTTGGGGCCGTCGTTCACGAAGTAACCGTTATGGTAGTTGTTTCCGTAACCGGGGTCGGTTCCCTCGAACTTGGCTTTTTCCAAATAGAAGGTAAAGTCAAAATTCTCGGTGATATCGTCATAGGAAGCGACATGAACGTTTGTCCAGTCCCCCCAATGGGTTTCATTAAGGGGGTCTACAGGTGCGAAAGGAGCAGTAAGATGGATACCCGGATTATAAACGCGGGGGAACCGTATCTGAACATGTTTGGCAGGTGTGTTGGGCCTTTTTATAAACCCGTCGTCGTCGGCGACCACGCCCTTAATTTGAATTATGCCTTTTGAAACGTCAAAGGTTGCAGGAAGGGTAGTGGGGTTTTCAATTTTGGGAACGGTTTCACTTGAGGGGTAGGGGATCAACTGCTCGGGATTCAATTTGGGGTAATCGCCGAACTGGCTTTCTTTGGTTAAATATTCTGATAACGTTGCAGCCGGGTGTTGTGACATGTATTCGGAATATTTGTACCCCTGGTATATCTCGAACGGGCCGTTCAATGCATTTTTTACTGCAGACACATTGCCCGCCGTGTCTCTGGCGGCGATAAACAGCAAATATTCACCGTCCGGAAGTTTCCTGCTGTCGAATACGGTAAAGAAGCGTCCGCCGCCGGCGTTTTCGGCGTTAATAAACTCGCCCCAGAGCATGTTAGTATAGCCCGGCGGCACTGAAGGTGTTTTAGTACCGTATTCCAGCCGGCTTCCGGGGTAATGTTTAGGCGGCACCGTGATGTATTCCCAGCCGGTGTCCCAGTCAGGCGGGGAGGAAACCTCGGGTACGATCCACCACCTGACGGCGACAGGCTCTCCCTTATTGTCGGTTTCGCTGGAAACCCCGGCGATCCCGTTAAGATCGGTCGCGCCGACGGTAAAGAGAACCTTGCCATTTACGCCTTTACTCAGATCGCGGTCGAAGTTGAACGACATAATCTCCACATCGGGCGGGTCGGTATCCACCTGTACCGAGGTGCTTTCTTCGTAAAAGTTACCCAAAAGGTCAACGACTTCCAGGATAAAGCTGCGATTTTCCGTGTCAAATGCAAAATTAGGGGCAAAATTTACATTTTCCCGATACCAGTGGTAGGTGTAGTAACCATCCGTGCCCCTGGTAACATTTTCATAGGCCACAACCGGATCACCAAACTTACTGCCCCGCAGAGTAACCGGATACGCCTTGCTTTTACCGTTTTTGGGACCCGAAGGAACGTTAGTTCCGTCATAATCTATGTCGGGATCAAAGTATATCCACGCCTTGTTCTCCACTAATGTAGAACCGGGCCCTGCGGAGTTAGGTCCCGCGAACCGGCTCTTCACAATCCCCTCAATGGTTACCAGACTGTTACCCAATATGTTTTTATCAGCCGGATCAGGGTAGGTAAATTCTATTTTTACGTCGTCCGGTCTGGAAACTGCAAACCAGAACTCGCCGCCACCCTCACCGGGTAGATTCTCCGGCGTATCACCTTTCAGGTAAGTCTGCGGGAACCGGTCGATTTTCACTTTGGCGTTTTTATCGTCCCAGAAATTAATTTCGATTTTATACAAACCGCTGCTAAGACCTGTAGACCCTGTCTGGCTCGGCAGTGCCTCCACCATCAGCGCCTGAGTCAGAATGCCGGACCATTCAAGGGATGTATTAGGCAGGCCCGGCATGCCGTTACCGGAGGTTAACACCCTCTGCAGTAATGATGGGTCGTCAAGTATTACCGGTGTCGCAGGGGAGGCGGAAAGATCGGTCAGTGTGATCGTTATACCCCCCGGCGGAGGGGTTATGTATCTGCGCTCTATGCCGTCATCATCGGCAAAAGCCAGTTCGATGCTGTCGCCCGGCTCCAGTATGTTCTTTCTGTTAAGGCCCTGCGCGTTACTGTTGCCTGTGAAAGTGAGGGTGTCACGGGGACCATCGACTATAACGTATAGTTTTTCGTGAGCGTCATCGCTGCCCAGACTTGTATCTTTTATATCATCACCACCGCCGTTTTTATCCGAGAATGTTTCCGGCAGTATCAACACGGGTATATCGGTGTCGTCGTTCACCCAGATCTTCTGCGCTATATAACCGAGGTTTCCCACGCCGTCCTGGGCGATTATGTAAAGCCACAATAACTTGGCAGGATTTGAAGGTGCGGGCGGATTAACGCCCGGAAGGGCCGAAGTGTGCCAGTCGTTAATTCCGGTGGTTACTTCGTTATAGGTGTTAAATTTAAAACTGTGGTTTTCGTTAAGATCCCCTTCCGGCCAGTCATCGCCCACATTTCTTACCCAGCCCGAGCGCGAAAATGTACCGCCGGGAGCGTTAAGGATGCCGTGGGGGTTGACCGGCGGGGGGTCGATGCCGCCAATGAGTGCGGGGCCGGGGGCGCCGCTGGTATGAAAGAATTCCAGATTAGTCACCGAAGGGTTATTTTTATACGTCTGGAGAAGGTCGTATACGGAACCGGAAACTATTGATGACGTTACAACATTCCCCGAAGGGTCGAGAATAAGCTGATTTGCCGGCTCCACCACCCACTTTACCAAAGGATACCCGTTCGGGTCGTCCTGAATGCCGCCGCTGGCCCCCTGACGGTCAACGGCTACCTGTATGTTGCCGTTAACGACATAAGGAGCGTCTACAATTACCCCTCCGGAGGCGGTGTCGGCAACCCCGCCTCTGTTCGGTTCGGAATAAGCCCCTTTAATTGAACGGATGCTCACCGCAGGACCTTCCCCGTTCATGTACAACATGTAATGCTGTACGGTGGTAACTTCCCCGCCTGCACCCCAAGCCGTCACCGTTAAAATATACGGTTCGGTGTGGTGGGTAAAAATAGGAATAGAACCGCCGTTATCCCTGCCGCCCATTGCGTTAAATACGTGGATTTTATCACCGGACAGCAAACCGGGGTATGTATCGTTACCTTCGTTGACCGGGAAAGCGAAGCTATTGCTTTCGTCCGGATAAGGAGAAGTTGCAAAGTTTGCTCCCGACCCCGTAGAATCCCAATGCAGGTAATCGCCTCCACCCGTACTTAAATGCTGCCACCTCAGGGACACCTGGTCCACCCCGCTGTCGGAGTAATGCGTTCGAATCCGCAGACGGAAATCGGGCCTGGCCGGATTGTTAACGGGGATCTTTCTGGACGTGGGTTCGTTTATGTAGAAATTGGGCTTTTCTTTCAGAAGGTTCGGATCAATACTCTCAATATCTTCGTTATCCAGCTCAATGGTCGGTCTTTCACCGGGAACGATAAGGTGGACCGGAAACGGGTCCCCCTCAAGTGTACGGTCTTCATTCGACTGACCGACATTGACACAGGGGTAGAATCCCTCTATCACTGCCTCGGGCTGGGAAAGATGGGGGGTTTGCTCCGGGGGTAAAACACCCCTGGGGAATCTGTACCTGGGCGAACCGGGGTTTTCTTCAAAGTAAGTATCGGAGGTTATTATCCTGAATAAATACGGTCCGGGGGGCAGATTTTTGTATTCACCGGGAGTGCTGGTTTCAATTGCCCTGAACTCCCTCGGATAAACGGCAGTGGGATCATAGTGAAGAGTATCGTCCTCATCATTTGTAACAATTTTATATTCATAAAGCGGGAAAGAAAAATTGGCGTAATTCTGTATTTCCTTTTCCGAACGATCCGTGTACTTGAAACCCGGCAGAGACAGAGGCGGCGGAGACGGCGGTTCCGGAATATCCGGGTTACTTATACCGGTAAGAAACACGCTGACATAGCCCCAGTCGGGATCATCGTCGGCCGGCTCACTGCCCAAGTCTTCGGGCCACAGTTTTATCATGGGGTAACCGGGTTTAATGCCCCTGCGGTCGGATACCTGGCCCCGGATGTACTCGCCTGTTGTGATTTTTTGGGCGGGGGCGTTGACATCTTCCAGAAATTTACTGCTGCTGGGGGCTACCATGCTGACTTCAGAAGGCTTGTTTTTGATTATGTAGAGCAGATCCTCCGTTACACCCGGAATAGAACTGCTGTCCCAGGCACGGAACTTTATCTTTAAAATGCCGTCGTTCCCGCTGTTGCGCAAATGGACCGGCAAAAGATATTCCCACAATACTTGCTTTCCGCTGCCGATAATGCGGGTTACATCGTACCAGGGAACCCCCCCGTCTCCGAGGGTTTCATTTGGGTATATATACACCTCCACCCTCAGGATTTCCCTGTAGGCTTCGGCAGTTCCCGAGAATTTGATTACATCCCCCGTAAGAAACGCGCCGGGGGCGGGGGAAATTCTGGAAATGGTCGGCGGACGGATGTCGACTTTTCCGCCCATATCCGCTTTAAAAGGATTTTCGCAGGAGAGGAAAAAACCAAAGACGAAGATAATTATTACCGAAAAATAAAATGCTTTTTTAAATTTTGAAAGCATATTTCTACCTCCGCAGACAGACAAACGCCCCATAACACCACTCTATATAAATATACTAAACCCCTCCCGTATATCGAAAAAAACACTACCTCAATTGAAATTATACAATATGTCAAGTGCAATTTCCAGTATTTTTTTGCGAAAAAAAAGTCTTATTTCACCTCCTCGACAAAAAGCGGAAAAGTGTCTACAATGCGTTATATTTGGGTTATATTTAAATACGGAGGCTTTTATTCTCGGTTTTAGCGACTATATTTCCGACATTCCCGACAATCCGCACCTGAATTTTGCCCAATTGCTGGATCAGGTGACACGGGACCATGCGGTCAAGGACGCTATTCTGTACCGCTGCGGCGGGCGGGTTGAATTTACGCGGTGGACATACGCGAAATTCGGCGAGGAATGCCGCAGGGTGGCACGGGGGCTGCTGGCCGCCGGCCTGAAAAAAGGCGACCGTGCGGCGCTGTGGGCGGAGAACCGTCCCGAGTGGATGGCCGCCTGGATGGGGTCTGTAATTGCCGGGATCTGCATCGTGCCGGTTGATTTTCACGTTTGCGAGCAGGAATGCGAGAATATTATCAGTCTGACCAGGGCAAAGGCGTTGTTTTATTCAGGTAGTAAGCGGGATTTCGCCCTTTCCCTGCCCGGAAAAGGGATAAAACTGACGGTTTCGGTGTGCATCAGCCCGGAAAATGCGGATGCAGATGCGACCGTAACTGCGGCCGCCACCGAATTTGACCGTTTTGGCATAGATGCGGAGAGTCAAGCCCTCCCCTCTCCGGATAGTATACCGCCGGATCACCCCGCCTCCATTGTATTTACCTCGGGGACAACCGGTTTTGCAAAAGGCGTAACCCTTTCCCACAAAAACATCATCGCCAATACGAGTGCCGCGATCCGCATTCTGCGGCCCACAAAAAAAGACATTTTTATGAACGTGCTGCCCCTGCACCACACTTACCCCACCACGTGCAGTTTTATGGCCCCTATTTTTACCGGCATTCCGACGGTAATTGCCGAAAAAATTATCGGCAAAGTGGTTGCCGACGACATTAGGGACGCAAAAGTAACGTTTCTTATCGCCGTTCCCCTGCTCTACGATAAAATGATGGCCGCCATTGAAGCCGGCTACAACAAACTGCCCCGGATCGTCCGGGGCCCGTTAAACCTGCTGAGGAAAATCGCCCTGGCGGAAGCGAACAAGGGCCGGGTCGAATTCGGGCGAAAGGTGTTCCGTTTTATCCGTAAAAAGGCCAACCTCCATTCGATTGGCATAATGGTCGCCGGCGGCGGCCCCCTCAGCCCGAAAACGGCGGATTTTTTTGATTCTTTCGGTTTTAACATCGTTCACGGCTACGGCATGAGCGAAAACAGCCCCCTTGTCAGTGTAAACACCCCACGCCACCGGCGAAACGTTTCGGTGGGCCTTCCGGTAAGCTACACCGACATTAAAATCCTCGACCCAGAGGGGAACCTCGTACAACCACTCGCGAGTGGTCGTACTCGGCGGAAGGAGCCCGGCCCCGACGGTATCGGCGAAATCGCCGTAAAATCCCCTTCGGTCATGCTGGGCTACTTTGAAGACGAGGAAGCCACCAAAGAGGTGATGACCGAAGACGGCTATTTGCTCACCGGCGACCTGGGCTGCCGTGACGAGGACGGCTACCTTTACATTAAAGGCCGCAAAAAAAACCTCATCGTCACATCCGGTGGCAAAAACATCTACCCCGAAGAAATTGAAGCCCCCTTTAACGGTTCACGGGTAATCGGCGAAATTCTCGTGGTGGGCAGAAAAGAACCAACCTACGGCGGCGAGTATATTTTTGCCGTAGTCGTTCCCAATTACGAGGCGGTAGAAGAAGACCACCCCGGAAGGCTAAACGACGAAGGCTTTATCCGGGGCCTGGTAAAAAAAGAAATCGAACAAAAGAACCGGGGCCTGCCCGGCTACAAGAAGATAAGCGACTTTATTATCCGCAAAGAACCCTTCGAGAAAAATGCCCAGCAGAAAGTCAAACGGTTTTTGTATACGGAGATGTATGTTTAAACTACGCTTCAGCCTGAGCAACTACCACCGAGGCGAGTTTGCGGCCCCGGCGCTGGTGAAACCTGACAACGCCGGCTTCTTTGGCATAAAGGGTGTAGTCGCTGCCGCAGCCCACATTGGTTCCCGGGTGAATTTTGGTGCCGTGCTGCCGGGCGATGATGGACCCGGCCTTTACCGTTGTGCCGTCCGACGATTTTATGCCCAGGTATTTGGGATTCGAATCCCGACCGTTTTTTGCCCCGCTTCCGCCTTTCTTCCTTCCCATTATGTCCTCCGAATCGTTAATTTACAGTTTTGGGGGTATTCTTCGGCCACGGACGCAAGGCCCTCGGTCAGAAACACCCCGGTGGCGGAGAGAAATTCCCTCCCCTCCTCCGTATAACCGGCCTCCAATGAAAGATAACCGGGTTCCGGTGCGTCGCACCGGATCGTTATGCCCTTTCTGCCGGAAAGGGAGCGGACCGCAGTCCGCATTAAAACCGAAACAGCGGCGCAGACTATGTCAAAGCCCGTTTTTCCCGCCCCGGCGTGACCGGATGCCGTACAGGTTTTCAGAACCCCGTTTTCATCCAGAACCGCTTCTATTTCGATCATTTGGCTTTCGGCCTGCACCCAAGCTGAAACCCCGCCTTCCGGCCCGGGTTAACCGGTGATTGCCCCTATTTTCAGCACCGAAAACTGCTGCCGGTGCCCCTTCTTGCGACGGTAGTCCTTTTTCGGCTTGTACTTGAAAACGATGATTTTCGGATCTTTCCCGTGGGATTCCACCGTCGCGCTGACCTTAGCCCCCTGCACATAGGGGTTCCCCACCGTCACCGTATCGCCGGATAACAGCACCACGGTGTCAATATCAACAGCCGTTCCCGGCTCCGCGTCAATTTTATCAACCTTAAGGGTGGCACCGGTTTCGGCCTTGTACTGTTTTCCTTTAAATTCAACCAAAGCGTACATTTTTTTGCTTCTCCAACTAATAAGTACCGTTTTATACACTAAAAACGTGAAAAGAGTCAAGCAGTTGCCGCTTATTAATTCTTTAAATACCTCACGCCAAGGCGCAAAGAACGCAGAGAGTAGAGGGATGAAAAACGCATGATCCACAGAAGATACCGTAGGCATCGGGTGCAAGAAGACTTGCCCTGTGGTATTAAAACCCTTTATTATTAGTTAATGAGGATATTTAAAAATCTTTGGTTTTCCCGATTCGCTTCCAAAGAGGGCATACTGGACGGG
>Ga0082212_10011235_pt1 | contig 11368 bp, 9 predicted proteins | sample TergutNt197P3_FD_71548 | JGI IMG/M metagenome (GOLD analysis project Ga0082212, IMG submission 71548) | Neocapritermes taracua P3 segment gut microbial communities from Petit-Saut dam, French Guiana - Nt197 P3 | ecosystem: Host-associated > Arthropoda: Insects > Digestive system > Gut ... | reverse complement strand
TCACGCTTTGTCCGAAATGATTTTCCCAGCGCGAGCAAATTGACCGCTTCGATCAGGTTTGTTTTTCCCTGCGCGTTTTTACCCGTCAGAATATTAATTTTTTCGTGAAAAACTACCTCTTCGTTCTCGTAGTTCCTGAAATCCTTCAGTTCCAGCGTCTTCAGGATCATCAGACGCTAAAAGAAGATAGTTTTACGGGCATGATCAAGTACTCGAAATTATCTCCTTCTCTCGGCTTTATCAGGCAAGGGCTTATTCCGGTATTGTAATTTAATTCTATTTCATCATCTGGAATCGTTTTTAGCGCTTCTATGACAAGCCTCGCGTTGAATCCTATTTCCAGATCATCTCCTTCTTTTTCCGCGAATACAGTCTCTTTCCCTTTTCCTTCTTCCGCCCGCGATGATAATGTGATAGCCCTCTCGCCGATCGAAAAGCGAATTCCGGACTCCTTCCCTTCGCTTTTCAGCATGGAAGCCCTTTCAATCGCGCTTAAAAGTTCGTTTTTCCCGACAACAACTTTTATTTTACATTCTTTGAGAATATTTTGGTATTTAACGTATTCGCCGACCAGGAGACTTGCCCTTATGAGGGTTTCTCCCGCGAAAAGCCTCAGTCTGCTTTCTCCGACATCGAGCATTATTTCCTCTTCCGTCGAATCCGAAAGAACTCTCCCTATTTCTTTCATCATCCTTCCCGGTATTATCGCTTTCATTTCCTCTTCTTTCGGAATATCGATATTTTCTCTTCTTATCGCTACGCGCAGCCCGTCAAGCGCGACCAATGAAAGCCCTTTCTCTTTTATCTCAAACAAAACCCCGGTAATGATCCCCCTTGACTCGTCTGTCGCCGCCGCGAAAACCGTACCTTCGATCATATTTCTGAAATTTTCGGTGTTGAGGCTTATTTTTTTTCCCTCTTCATCACTTTCTATCCTGGGAAACTCATCCTCTTTTTTTCCTGAAATATCATACTCGGAAAACTCTGTTTTTATACTTACATTATCCCTTTCATCCGTCGCTATCAAAACGTCTCCGGGCGGCAGCTTCCTGATCAGGTCGGTAAATATTCTGGCGCCCACTACGATACCGCCTTTTTCATTAACAATAGCGTCTATTCCTGTCGTTATCGAAAGCTGAACGTCTGTCGCGGACAAAGATATTTTTATATCCCCCTCAGTCTTAATAAGTATTCCTTTCATTATCGGAAGGGTCGATGTTTGCGAAACGGCCCTCGAAACGATATTCAGCGCTTTTACCAGTTTTTCCTGCTTGCATATGATTTTCATCATTCTGTTCCTTTCGTGCTACCTTTTCTTAATATATATTACTTTGTTATTGTTAGGCTTATGGATATAAGGATAACTTCTGCATAAAAAGCAATTTCAACGAAGTAAGGCGGTTTATATTGTTAATAATATTGTTCATATTATAGTGATCAATACTCTTTTAATAATTTTTCTCTCAATAAAGTAACGATAGTGTTCAAATCATCATTTGTTTCCGGCTCATCTCTTATTTTTTTATAGCCGTATTGAACCGTAGCATTGTCTTTTTTGAAAAGATCCGCCAGTTTAGGGAAAGAAATACCGGTAAGTTCGCGGCAAAGGAACATAGCTATTTGCCGCGGCCGCGAAAGTGAACGTGACCGCTCTTCGGAATCTATTGCTGCCATACTGATGCCATAGTGTACAGCCACGACCTTTTTGACGTCTTTCGCGGAAGGCCCTTCATCGCGAAGTTTCAGTATGTCTTTCAGGACATCCCGGGCCAAATGCTTTGTAAGCTCTTTATTCCATATTTCCGCTTCAGCAACGACTTTGTTAAAAGAGCTGATAAGATCCCGAACATTAGTCTTAGTGTTTTCAGCGATATAAGAGATAGTTTCCGAAAACCCTTCCGAATGTTTTATCCCCTCGAGTACCGCGTAGTGCTTCAGGATACCTACTTTCGTTTCATATGGGTAAGGTTTGATATCAGCCATCAACCCGGAAGAGAGACGTGACCTGAGCCGCTCATGTAAACCTAAAATCTCATCCGGAGTCCTGTCGGAAGTGAAAACCATTTGTTTGCCGAGTCCGTAGAGGGCTTCGAAGGTATAAAAAACTTCCTCAATACTCTTTTCTTTCTCGCTGATAAATTGGATGTCGTCAACAAGAAGAACGTCTACGCTTCGGTATTTTTTCTTGAACGAGGTCATTCTTTTCTGCATACTCGCATTCACATAATCGTCTACGAATTCCTCTCCGCTTACAGACAAAACCTCAAGGCCCGGTGAGTTTTGCAGGATATAGAGCCCGATCGCGTTCATCAAATGCGTTTTGCCCAGCCCGGTTTTTCCGTAAATAAAAAGGGGGCTTCTTTTGGGGTCGCCGGGAGCTTCCGCCACTTTCTGGGCAGCCATCGCGGCAAACCGGCTATTATCACCCACTATAAAATTATCAAACGAAAATCTCGGGTTGAAGAGCTTACCAATGTCAGAAGAAACAGAGATTTCTTTCGGCGTTTTCTTAGGTGTAGGGTCGCCCGGCAGCAGGATTCGGATCTTTAGCGGGACGCCGTATCCCGTCGCGGCGGCGGCCTCGATTTTCCCTATAAACTTCGGGGACTCAAGATGGGCCTTCGCTATGTCGGAATCAACCCGCAGGAAAAGAGTGCCGCTATGTCTGTCATACTGAACAAAGGTAAGACGATTGTCGACCCAAGTAGAAAAGTCCCTTATATTCAGGGCTTTTTCTATCGCGGATAGCGTTTTTTCCCAGGATTCCGAATTTTGTTTCATCGCGTAATAGATAATATCGTGATTGCGCTCTCCCCGCAAGCGAAAAACCCTTTTCCCGGGAAATTTCATATAGCGAAAAACTCAGTGGTAAATGTTATTCATGGATATCCATAGGCAGGCCTGTTTTATCCATATGGATAAGATGGAGTATTACCGGACTATGTGTCAAACGCGTTTCTAACAATTAAATTACAGCCGCGGGGAGCCCCAAAAATACAGCGTTTTATGCTATAATAATGAGCGAGAAAATGGAAAATTTTAGAGGCGGGAAAAACGAAAAACCCTCTTATCCAATAACAAGGAGACAAAGATTTTATGGTAGCTGACGTAGAACAGCAAAGGTATGACGCGGAACAAATAACGGTGCTTGAAGGGCTCGATCCTGTCAGGAAAAGGCCGGGAATGTATATAGGAAGCACGGGTACAAAAGGGCTTCATCATTTGGTTTATGAAGTAGTCGACAACAGTGTTGACGAGGCGCTTGCCGGGTTTTGCAAGCACATAGATATCGCTATCCAGGCGGACAATTCCATAGTCGTTGAAGACGACGGCAGAGGGATGCCCGTCGACATACACCCCAAGCTGGGAATTCCGGCCGTAGAAGTGATACATACCGTGCTTCACGCGGGCGGAAAGTTTGGGGCAGGCGGCGGATACAAAGTCTCCGGAGGGTTGCATGGCGTCGGCGCGTCCGTCGTTAACGCGCTTTCGGAACATATGGAAGTAGAGATACGGCGTAATGGCAATATTTACAAACAGACATATTCGCGCGGGGAGACAACATCGAAACTGGAAATAGTCGGCGAAGCGAAGAAAACCGGTTCGAGAACCATGTTCAGGCCGGATCCCGAAATATTTGACGAAGTGGAATATGAATTCGGGACACTGGAACACAGGCTCCGTGAAATGGCGTTTCTCAACAAAGGTGTACGTATTTCCCTGAGCGACGAGCGCGAAGGGAGAAAGCGCAAGGAAGTATTCCTGTACGAGGGAGGCATCCGCGAATTCGTCAAACACCAAAACGCGAACAAGGAGCCGATTCATCCGGACATCATTTACTTCGAGGCGTCGCGGCAATCTTCCGAGGGCGGCGGTGACGCAGATCTTGAAATAGCGATCCAGTACACGAAACGGTTCAACGAGACGATATTCACTTACGCGAACAATATAAATACCATAGAAGGCGGCATGCATCTTGCCGGTTTCCGGGCCTCTCTCACGAGGGTCTTTAACGACTACGCCCGAAGAAACGGAATACTCAAAGAAAAAGATGAAAACTTTACCGGCGACGACGTCCGCGAAGGCATGACAGCCATCATTTCGATTAAACTTCAGACGCCCCAATTCGAAGGTCAGACAAAGGCCAAGCTCGGCAACAGCGATATCCGGGGGTTTGTCGAGAGCACGTCGAACGACAGGCTGATGGCGTTTTTGGAGGAAAACCCGTCGCAAGCAAAGATAATACTGGAAAAGATATACGGCACCTATAAGGTGAGGCTAAAAACGCAGAAAGTACGCGATGCCGAACGCAAGAGCATTATGGACGGCGGATCTCTGCCCGGCAAACTTGCGGATTGTTCTGAAAAAAACCCGGCTCTGTGCGAGATTTTTCTTGTAGAGGGCGATTCTGCCGGAGGAAGCGCGAAATTGGGTCGCGACCGCAAAGTCCAGGCCATACTTCCGCTCAGAGGCAAGATACTCAATGTCGAAAAAGCGAACAAGGATAAAGCATTGTCTTCTGAAGAAATAAAGAATATGATTACTGCTTTCGGGTGCGGATACGACGAAGGAACCGACGACAACGATTTTGCCAACAATAGTTTTAACATCGACAAACTCCGGTATCACAAAATCATCATCATGACGGACGCGGATGTTGACGGCTCACATATACGAACACTGTTGCTTACGTTTTTCTTCCGGCATATGAACCAGCTTATCCAAAACGGCAATGTCTATATCGCGCAGCCGCCGCTATATCAGGTACGGCGCGGAAAAGATATCCAGTATACCTATTCGGAAAAAGAGCAGGACAAGCTGATGCGCAGGCTCGGCGAAGAAATGCCGGGAGCAAAATGGGATATTCAACGGTATAAGGGTCTGGGCGAAATGGACGCCAAGCAGCTTTGGGAAACGACAATGGATATCAACAACAGGACATTGATACAGGTGACGATGGACGACTATTCGCTCGCGGACGAGACCTTCGTTATGTTGATGGGGGACCGCGTAGAGCCGCGGCGGAAATTCATCGAAGAAAACGCGAAATACGTCAAGAACCTGGACATCTGATACGAGAGCAGAGATAGGCGGAAAATGGCAAAGACAAAAGGCGAAGGCATAGAACAGATAAACGAAATGCGGTTGGTTCAAACCGAGATTCACGATGAGATGAAAAAAGCGTATATCGATTACGCGATGAGTGTTATCGTAGCGCGCGCCCTGCCGGATGTTCGGGACGGGCTGAAACCTGTCCACAGGCGAATACTCTACGGTATGTCCGAACTCGGCGTGACCCCGGACAAGCCGCACAAAAAATCGGCGCGCATTGTCGGCGACGTAATGGGTAAATACCACCCTCACGGCGACAGCTCCATTTACGACGCGATGGTCCGTATGGCGCAGGATTTTTCGACGAGGTATCCGCTGGTAGACGGGCATGGCAACTTCGGCAATCTTGACGGCGACAGCGCCGCGGCGATGCGGTACACAGAAGCGCGAATGAGTCCGCTCGCGCTGCAGTTGCTCAGGGACATTGATAAAGATACGGTCGATTTCATGCCGAATTTCGATGGCGAGGAATCCGAACCCGTTGTGCTCCCTTCGAGGTTTCCCAATCTTCTCGCCAACGGATCAAACGGTATCGCGGTCGGCATGGCCACATCGATCCCGCCGCACAACCTTACGGAAGTGATAGACGCGACGATAAAACTCATTGAAAACCCGGAAACGACCATTGACGAGTTATGCAAAATAATCAAAGGGCCCGACTTCCCTACCGGGGCGACGATCCTCGGCAAAAAAGGCGCGCGCGAAGCGTATAAAACAGGCCGCGGCAGCGTGCTTGTGCGCGCGACGCACGAATTCGAGGAAACAAAAAGGGGAAAGCAGCAAATAGTTTTTACTTCGATCCCATACCAACTGAACAAAACCAATCTGCTCGAAAAGATGGGCGAATTATGGCGCGAGAAAAAAATCGACGGTATCGCGGAAGTCCGCGACGAATCAAGCATGGAAGGGATCCGCATAGTCATTGAGCTGAAACGGGACGCGAATCCGCAAATTACACTCAACAGGTTTTACAAACAGACGGCGCTGCAATCGAGCTATTCGATGATAATGCTCGCGCTCGTAGACGGTGAGCCGAAAGTGCTGAACCTGCATGAGATCCTGTCGCACTATATAAAGCATCAGAAAGAGATAGTTACGCGCCGGACCAGGTACGATTTGGCGAAAGCGGAGGCGAGAGCCCATATCCTGGAAGGGTTGCTTATAGCGCTGGAAAACATTGACGAAGTCATCAAGACGATTCGCGCGAGCTATGACAACGCAAAAGAAAAGCTGATGGAACGCTTCAGGCTGTCGGAGCTGCAGGCCCAGGCAATTCTGGACATGAGGCTTGCGCGCCTGCAAGGGCTTGAGAAAGAAAAACTGGAAAAAGAATATGCCGATTTGAAAAAGATGATCGCGTATTATAAAAAACTGCTCTCCGATGAAGAAATGCTCATGGGCGTCATAAAGGATGAGCTGACAGAAATCCGTGACAAATGGGGAGATAAGCGGAAAACTGTGATAGCGGCCGCGGCGGAAGAGATAGAAGAGGCGGACCTGATAGAGGAAAGCCGTATCGCCATCACGCTGACGCACCTTGGCTATATCAAGCGTATCGACGCCGATGAGTACAAGCTTCAGCGTCGCGGCGGCAAGGGTATAAAGGCGCTTACGACCCGGGACAACGACTTTGTCCGCGACCTCATCATCACGTCGACGCACGACTATCTGATGTTCTTTACAAATACCGGAAAAGTGCATAAAATGAAGGCTTACGAGATACCGGAAGCGCAACGGACAGCAAAAGGCATGCCGGCAATCAACTTCCTGAGCCTCATGCAGAGGGAGCGGATAACGGCGCTGATGCCGATACGTGAATTTCCGGACGATCGCTATTTGATTTGTGTGACGAAAAAGGGGACAATAAAAAAGACGCCGCTATCTCAATACGATACAAACCGCAAAGGCGGACTCATAGCGATCAGTCTCAGGGATGGCGATGAAATGATAGGCATTAAGCAGAGCAGCGGGACAAATGTTGTTATTCTGGTCACCAAGCTCGGCAAGTGCATATGTTTCAACGAAACCGACGTTCGCCCGATGGGTCGGGGAGCCGGAGGGGTCCGGGGAATCAAGCTCGACGCGGACGATGAAGTGGTCGCGATGGATTTGGCCTATCCGGAAGAGCAGCTTTTGGTCGTGACGAAAAACGGGTTTGGGAAAAAGACCCCTGTGGGCGAATACAAACCCCAAAAGCGCGGCGGTATGGGCGTTTTGACGTACAACAAGGCGATGTTCAAGAAAACCGGCGAGCTTGTCGGGGGAGCTATCGTCAGTGATGGGGACGACGTCATGCTGATCAACTCAGACGGTATCCTTATCCGGGTTGAAGCGGCTGAAATATCAAAGATGGGACGTACGACCAAGGGCGTTAAGGTAATGAACGTAGGGGAAGAGACACAAATAATAGCAATGGCGAAAGCGGCAAAAGAGGACGAAGAAGAGGAAGAGGAAGCGGCAAAGACCAAGACAGAAGGAGAGTAGACCATGGCACTATCCATCAGCGCAAATAGCAATGCGAAAAATAAGGTTTGGGAATTCAAATTGGTCGGCGAAGTGGATATATCCAACGCGCATATTTTTAAAAAACAGCTCGAAACAGCGCTGGAAGAAAAAAGGCAGAACATCACGATCGATCTTGCCGGGCTCACCTATATAGACAGTACCGGGCTGGGTGTGATTATCGGGGTATACGGATCCATACACAAAGACGGATACACAATCAAGCTGATTAACCCCAGAGAAAGCGTTAAAAAGCTTTTACGTATATCCGGGTTGGATCAGAAATTGCGCTAGGCGCTAGGCGCGAAAGAGCGAAGGAGAAAGATCATGGTTGATCGATTTACATTGAATGTCCCGGGCAAGCCGGATTATGTAGGAACGGTTCGAATGACGGTTGCTCATATCGCGAGCAGGGCGGGATTTGACATTGAGGCGATAGACGATATCAAAGTGGCCGTATCGGAAGCGTGCACAAACATCATAATGCACGCGCATGACGATGACGCGTATAACTATGAAGTACTTATCGAGCTGGGGGAAGACGTTCTGGCGATAACGGTGAAAGACGATGGCGAGGGTTTTGGAATCGAAGACTACGAACCGCCAACTCCCGGCGGGTCACAAGGCAGCGGGCTCGGTATTTTTATTATAAAAGCGATGATGGACGAAGTTGATATTCAATCAGAACAGGGCGTCGGGACCACGATCCGGATGTCGAAGCGATTGCAAAGCCAAAACGGGTGACGTAAACAATGGAAGAAATCTTCCGGGAGTACCAGGAAACAAAGTCGCAGGAACTAAGGGACAAACTTGTTGAGGCGAATCTGCACTTAGCTGAAATTTTGGCGCGTAAATATATAGGGCGCGGTATAGACTATGACGACCTCTACCAGATCGCGTCGTATGGGTTGGTTTTGGCTGTCGACAGGTTCGATCCCGAAAAAGGCGTTAAATTCGTAACATACGCGACGCCGACGATCATCGGGGAAATAAAAAAATATTTCAGGGACACGATGTGGTCGTTGAAAGTGCCGAGGCGTATGAAAGAAATTTCGATCAAGATACTCGGGGCGAAAGAACGTCTGCAGGAAGCGCTGGGCCGGGTGCCGACAGTGGCGGATCTCGCGGAGCATCTCGAGCTTTCGGAGGAAGATATACTCGAAGCGCTTGAAAGCGGCAGGGCCTTCACGACCTTTTCGTTGGATCAGGAGTCCGATCAGTTTGATGATAACGACGCTTATTCTTATGAAAAATATCTGGGGGACGAGGAAGAGGGATATAGTATTTTTGAAAACTCTGAAGTGCTTGAAAGGGTGATCAACAAGCTGACGCCGACTGAAAAAGAAATAATGAGAAAACGGTTTTTACATGAAATCTCCCAAAAGGAAGTGGCGGAAGCGCTCGGTATCAGCCAAATGACAGTATCCCGCATCGAAAAGGCAATGAAAGAAAAATTCCGGAATGAGTACAATAGATAGAAAAAAAATACGTGTTTTCTCCGGGGTGCAGCCCACCGGAAATATTCACATTGGAAATTATTTAGGCGCGCTCAAGCAATTTGTAGCGCTGCAAAAAGAAGGGGAGTGCGTTTATTGTATCGTTGACTTGCACGCGATCACCCTGCCAAAGGAGCCTAAAGAACTATACGCGAACTCTCTCGATGTCGCGGCGCTATACGCGGCAGTCGGAATCGACATGAACGAATCCATCGTTTTCGTTCAGTCCGATGTGCCCGGACACGCGGAGCTCGCCTGGATACTGGCTTGCTGTACCTATACGGGAGAGCTTTCGCGCATGACCCAGTTCAAGGAAAAAAACAGGGACGGCGAATCCGCGCCCGCGGGATTGTTTATATATCCCGTTCTCATGGCGTCCGATATCTTGCTTTATGACACGGATATAGTGCCGGTCGGAAACGATCAAAAACAGCATATCGAGCTCACAAGAGATCTCGCGATCAGGATAAACAACAGGTTTGGCGACGATACTTTCGTTGTACCGGAGGGTAGGTTTCTGAAAGAGGGAGCGCGCGTAATGGCGCTCGATGACCCGACGTCAAAGATGAGCAAGAGCGCAGAAAGCGAGAGCAGCCGGATTTCATTATTGGACGACGACGAGAAAATCAAAAAGGCGATAATGCGCGCGACCACCGATTCCGAAGGGGAGATTCGATTTGACGTCCAAAAAAAACAGGGGATAAGCAATTTGCTCAATATATACAGCGCGTTTTCGGGCCGAAGTGTAGACAAGCTGGAAAGGGACTACGCGGGACAGGGTTATGGGGTTTTGAAAAAAGATTTAGTTGAAGTAACTATAGACGCGTTATCGCCCATTCGCGAGCGGTACGCGGAAATCAGGGAGTCTTCCGAGCTTAAAGCCGCTCTAAAAAACGGCGCGGAGCGAGCGGGAACCACCGCGGAAAAGACGGTGAAACGCGTAAAAGAGAGGTTTGGGCTCGGTTCATAGAACCAGCCGCCGTGCAGTCAGAACAGGCGGGCGGCAAGGGAAAGAAGAATGAAGATAGAAGAGAAACAAATCAGGGAATTGGCGGAGATGACCGCAATCGAGTTGAGCGCCGAAGATGAAAGAAAATTCAGGAGCGAATTGGAGTTGATAGTGGGTCATGTGACGGAAAAGTTCGCTGAGATAGATACGGAAGGGCTTACGGAAGTGGTGAGGCCTTTTGATATGGAAGCGATCATAGGCGGGACGGAAACGCGACAAGGCGCGGAGAATCGCATGCGTGACGATATAGTGACGAATGAAGACATGGCGGAGAAATTGCTTTCCGGAGCGCCGGACAAAAAAGACAGGTATATCCGTGTTCCGCGCGCGTTGGACACGTAAGCGCCGCGAAGGAATAGGAAAGAAAAGGAAGGAAGAATATCAGGTTTGAGAGAACTGACCGCGCTTGAAATAGGACGTCTTATCAGGGAAAAGAAACTCAGCAGCCCCGAAGTGACCCGCGAGTTCCTTGACGCCGCGAAAAAAGATATGGACAAAGAGCCTGCCGATGTAAAAAGGCTGAACGCTTTTACGGAAATATACGAAGACACGGCTATGGACGCGGCAAAAGCGGTTCAAAAGAGAATCGATAAAGGAGAAATACTGTCGCCTCTTTCGGGCGTGCCGATGGCGTTTAAAGACAATATATGTTCAACTGAGGGGCATACCACGGTAGCCTCGAAGATGCTTAGCGGCTATCGTTCGCCTTTTGACGCCTTCGCGATTGAAAAGCTCAGAGAAGCCGGGGCTGTCATCATGGGCAAAACGAATATGGACGAGTTCGCGATGGCCAGCGGAGGCAATACTTCGTATTACGGAATTATTCGAAATCCATGGAATACGGAACTTACGACCGGCGGATCTTCGGGCGGAAGCGTAGCGGCAGGGGCCGGAGGGCTAGTGCCCTACTCGCTCGGTTCGGACACGGGCGGGTCGATCCGCCGCCCCGCCGGGTATTGCGGCCTTACGGGAATAAAACCCACATATGGCAGAGTATCGCGTTACGGGCTTTTCGCTGTCTCTCCATCGCTCGACCAGATAGGCCCGATCGCGCGCGACGCGCGAGACACGGCGGTCATCCTTTCGATAATATCCGGAAAGGACGAGCGTGACAGCACGACGGCAGAGGAAGAACCTCTTAAGGTTTGCGATATTCTCCATGAAGACTTCGGCCGCGGCGTTATGAAAGGCCTGAAAGTCGGCATGCCCTGTAACTTCATATCTTTGCCCGGACTCAGAGAAGACGTCA
>Ga0082212_10011234_pt1 | contig 11368 bp, 20 predicted proteins | sample TergutNt197P3_FD_71548 | JGI IMG/M metagenome (GOLD analysis project Ga0082212, IMG submission 71548) | Neocapritermes taracua P3 segment gut microbial communities from Petit-Saut dam, French Guiana - Nt197 P3 | ecosystem: Host-associated > Arthropoda: Insects > Digestive system > Gut ... | reverse complement strand
CGAATACGACGTGGCGCCCGACACATCGGCCAGGGCCAGGCCGGCGGCGATATGCGCCTCGATGTAATCCATCGCGCGGGTGAGCGGGGGCAAGATGTCCATATCCCCGCCTCCTTTCCAAAAGAAGTATAGCAGGCGCCGGGATAGGGCGCCCGACATTTTTTCGAGGATTGTGTGGGGTTACGTTTTCACCACCGGCACCCACACCTCGTCGCGGTGCTTTCCGTTTTCCGTGACATAGTATAGCTCCATATCCGGGCCGGGGGCCCTGGCATAGCCGGACTTCGGCAGCCATTTCTTGTACGCCCGATGAAACAGCCCGGGGAGCTGCCTGCCCGGGTCCTTTGCCTCCCTGCCCCGGAAGATAGCCCAGGCCGATTTCGGGATCTGCACGATTTTGTAGCCGTCCGTCCGGCTGCCCTCGCGCACAAACGCGAAAATCATATAGTCGCCCATGACCTCAAAATTGCCCATGGCGTTGACGACGCCCATGCCAGGCAATTCCGCGTCCGGATTTGCGGGGCTAGCGTCGAAATACAGCTTCTGATACCGCCCCGATTGATAGACCTGCGTCCAGAAATCGCGAGGGCTTAACTCGTTTTCCAAGGGCTTTTCAATCCCAAAGACCGCGAAGGCCTCCTTCTGCTCGATGCGCACATTCATTGCCCGCCCTCCTTCCAGTGCTCCAGCGTGACCAGCTGCCTGCGCAGGAATGCCGCCATCTCCTCCGGCGTGCCCCAGCTCCAGCGCGGGACGACGTCGCTGACGACCTCCTCCATGTCGTGGTACTTGTGCGCGCCGTCGATGTAGCACCACTTGCAGAACTGGTCGTTCACGCTGCCGTCGGCCTCCCGGCTGGTGCTGTTGCCGTCCAGCGGCGAGCCACAGACCTGGCAGGTTGTGTTCTGCGGCTGGCCCAGCAGCGCGTTGATGGACACGCCGAAGGTCTTTGAGATCAGCTTGAGGGTCTCTGTGTTCGGCTGGGTTTCGCCGGTCTCCCAGCGCGACACCGCCTGCCGCGTGACGAACAGTTTTTCGGCCATCTCGTCCTGGGACAGGCCGTGCTGCTTGCGCAGGTCGCGCAGGATTTTTTTCGTTTTCATAGAGCACCTTCCTTTCGGCTCCATTATATCACCAATCGTGAGCGATGAAAAGCAACGGGCTGTTGCTTCCACAGGCAGTTGCTACCTCTGCACCCTTCCGCTGCCGCTGCCCCCCGCCAAATTCCTCACCTCAGCGGCGGAGATCACGTTGAAATCCCCCTCCACACTGTGCTTCAGGCAGCTGGCCGCCACGGCGAATTCCAGGCGCTGCGCCGCGCTCTGGCCCTCCAGGGTCGCGAAAATCAGCCCCGCGCCGAAGGAATCCCCTCCCCCCACACGGTCGACGATGTGCACGGGGTACTCCTTTGAGAAATAACATTCGCCGTTCGAATACAGCATCCCCGCCCAGACGTTGTCATTCGCCGAGATCGACTGCCGCAGCGTAATCGCGATCTCGGGGATGCCGAAACGCCCGCCGAGCTGCCTTGCCACATCGGCATAGCCCTCGCGGGAGAGCTTGCCGCCCTCGATATCGCTGCCCGCGGCGTGAATGCCGAATACATCGGCGGCGTCCTCCTCGTTGGCGATCAGCAGGCGTACATAGGGCATGAGCCTCGCCATCACCTGCCCCGCCCTCTCGCGGGACCAGAGGTTCTTGCGGTAGTTCAGGTCGCAGCTCACGGGCACGCCGCGCCTCTGCGCCGCCTGGCAGGCCTCCAGGCACAGGGCTGCGCAGCCCTCGCTCAGCGCCGGGGTAATGCCCGTAAAGTGGAACCAGTCCGCGCCCTCGAAAATCGCGTCCCAGTCGAACTCACCCGGCCCCGCCTCCGCGATGGCGCTGCCCGCCCTGTCATAGATGACCTTCGAGGCCCGCTGGGAGGCCCCCTTCTCGCAATAATACACCCCAACCCGCGCGCCGCCGCGAACAATTTTGCCCGTATCCACGCCGAAGCGCCGCAGGGCATTCACCGCCAGCTGGCCGATTTCGTGGGCCGGCAGCTTGGTGACAAACGTGGCCTTTGCCCCCAGGCAGGCCAGATCCACGGCCACATTGGCCTCGGCCCCGCCCATGGTCGCCTGGAATTTCTCGGTCTGCACGAAGCGCAGATAGCCCTCCGGGGCCAATCTCAGCATGAGCTCACCGAATGTTACCACCTGCGAGGCTCCCTCCGGTCGTGTCGGCATACGCCGAGCTCCCCGCTTCGCGTCTGTATCCGCAAACTTCATCGTAATTCCCTCGCTTCCTTGCATAGCTGCATGATTGTCTCCCAGTCCCCCGCGCTGATCAAATCCTTCGGGCACATCCAGCTGCCACCGCAGGCGAAAATCTTCTCGAAGGCCAGATATTCCCGCAGGTTTTTCGGCCCGATGCCGCCGGTTGGCATGAAGCGCAGCACCGGATACGCCGCGCTGACCGCCTTGAGATAGGCCAGTCCGCCCGCCTGCTCCGCCGGGAAAAACTTCAGATACGTCAGCCCAAGGTTCAGTGCGGCCTGCATCTCTGTCGGCGTGGCGCAGCCGGGGAAGACCGGCAGGCCGTTCTGTTGGCAAAACCGGACTGTCCCCTCGTCCAGTCCGGGGGAGACGATAAACTTCGCCCCCGCGCGCATGGCCTGCTCCGCCTGCGCGACATTCAGCACCGTACCCGCGCCCACGAGCATTTCCGGCACTTCCTCAACGATGCACCGGATGGCCTCTTCCCCCGCCGCCGTGCGGAACGTGACCTCGGCCACGGGCAGGCCGCCAGCCAGCAGGGCGCGGGCCAGGGCGGGCGCGGCGGCGGCGTCCTCGATGGCGATGACCGGCACGATACTAATTTGTGCGATTTGTTCGAGAATTGGGTTCATGGTGGTCCCTCCATTAAATTTTGCCCCAAGGCAGTCACCTTGAGGCAAATTCGGTTGATTTTTTATTCCGCGGTTGCTTCCTCAGCCGCCAGGGCTTCCTCCACGGGAGCCTCGGCCACCGGCGCGGCCTCGGCCTCGGCGGACTTCTTCACCCGGGCTGCGCGGTTGCCGCGTCCCGTGCGGGCTGTGCCCCTGCCGGACTTCTTGGCGGCCTTCTTCTCCTCCTTCACCAGCTCGATGATGCACATCTCGGCGGCGTCGCCGCGGCGCGGGCCAGTGCGGATGATGCGCGTGTAGCCGCCGGGGCGGGAGGCGTATTCGGGGGCAATCTCGTCGAACAGCTTCTTCACCACGTCCTCTTTCGTGACGAAGGCGAGGACCCTGCGCTTGTTGGCCAGGGTGGGCTGCTTGGCGATGGTGATCATCTTTTCGGCCAGGGAACGCACTTCCTTGGCGCGGGTGACGGTCGTCTCGATGCGGCCGTGCTCCAAAAGGTACGTGGTCAGGCCGCGCAGCATGGCCATGCGGTGGTCGCTGGCGCGCCCAAGCTTTCTCGTACCGGGCATATCTCATTCACTCCTTCCGGGTTTTACGCGGGTGGCCTGCTGGCCACCCCTACAGGTTTATTCCTCGTCCTTGCGCAGCTCGAGCCCCAGGGAGCTGAGCTTGGCAATGACTTCGTCGAGGGATTTGCGGCCGAGGTTGCGCACCTTCATCATGTCCTCGCCGGATTTGGCGGTGAGGTCCTCCACGGTGTTGATGCCGGCGCGTTTCAGGCAGTTGTAGGAGCGCACGGAAAGGTCAAGGTCGTCAATGGTCATCTCGAGGACCTTCTCCTTGCGGCTGTCGTTCTTGACAACCATGATCTCCGTGTCGAAGACCTCGTCGGAGAGGTCCGCGAACAGGGCGAGGTGCTCATTGAGGATCTTGGCGGCCAGGGACACGGCCTCCTGGGCGGAGGTGGTGCCGTCGGTCCAGATCTCAAGGGTGAGCTTGTCGTAGTCGGTGATCTGGCCCACGCGCGTGTTCTCCACGTTGTAGTTGACCTTGAGCACCGGCGAGTAGATGCTGTCCACGGCGATCACGCCGATGGGGGGCTTGATGAGGTCCTTGTTGCGCTCGGCGGAGACATAGCCCCGCCCGCAGTCGCAGGTGAGCTCCATCGAGAGCTTCGCGCCCTCCTCCAGGGTGGCGATGTGCTGGTCCAGGTTGATGATCTCCACCTCGGAATCCGTCTGGATGTCCGCGGCGACGACCTCGCCCGCCTCCTCCACATCGATGTAGAGGCGCTTTTCCTCCTCGCCGAGCATCTTCAAAATCACGCACTTGAGGTTGAGGATGATCTCCGTCACGTCCTCCTTCACCCCGGGGATGGTGGTGAACTCGTGGAGGATGCCGTCGATCTTGGCCGAGGTGATGGCGTAGCCCGGCAGGCTGGACAGCAGCACGCGCCGCAGGGAGTTGCCCAGGGTGATGCCGAAGCCGCGCTCCAGGGGTTCCACAACAAACTTTCCGTAGGTTCCGTCGGGTTTTACTTCTGATATCTCGATTTTCGGCTTTTCGATGCCTATCATAAATCTGGCTCCCCTTTCTAGACATTAGATGTTAGATGTTAGATGTTAGAAGCAGTAGACCGGCAAAAAGTCTAATGTCTTATGTCTAAAATCTAAGGTCTACTTGGAGTAGAACTCCACGATCAGATGCTCCTCCACCGGCACGTGGATCTGCTCGCGCTCGGGCTGGGCGGTCATCTTGCCCTCGAAGGCCTCGTTGCCGCGCTCGAGCCACTCGGGCACGGGGCGCGCGCCGTTGCTCTCCATGACCTGCTTGATCTTCTCGCTGTCGCGGCTCTTCTCCTTGATGGTGATCACCTGGCCGGGCTTCACCTGGAAGGAGGGGATATCCACCTTCCGGCCGTTGACCTGGAAATGCCCGTGGTTCACCAACTGCCTGGCTTCCGCGCGGGAAGAGCCCCAGCCCAGCAGGTACACCACGTTGTCCAGGCGGGTCTCGCACAGGCGCAGCAGGTTCGTACCGGTCATACCGGCGATGCGGTCGGCCATCTCGTAGTACCGGTGGAACTGGCTCTCGGACACGCCGTAGTAGCGCCGGGCGGTCTGCTTGGCGCGCAGCTGTGTGAGATATTCGGTGGTCTTCTTTCGGCCCTGGCCGTGCTGCCCCGGGGCGTAGGCGCGGCGCTCCACGGCACACTTGCCGGTGTAGCAACGCTCGCCCTTGAGAAAGAGCTTCTGCCCCTCGCGGCGGCACAGCTTGCATACAGGATCTGTATATCTTGCCATATTGTCTGAATACACCTCCATGAGTGTTGTTGGTTATACCCTGCGGCGTTTCGGCGGGCGACAGCCGTTGTGGGGGATGGGGGTCACGTCCTTGATCAGGCTGACCTCGAGCCCCGCGGTCTGCAGCGCACGGATGGCGGCCTCACGCCCCGAGCCGGGGCCCTTGACGTACACCTCCACGAACTTCAGCCCGTGCTCCATCGCGGCCTTCGCGGCGGTCTCGGCGGCGGTCTGCGCGGCGAAGGGCGTGGATTTCTTCGAGCCGCGGAAGCCCATCTCGCCCGCGCTGGCCCACGAAAGCGCATTGCCGGCGGTGTCGGTAATGGTGACGATCGTGTTGTTGAACGTGGACTGGATGTGCGCGGCGCCGCGCTCGATATTCTTGCGTTCGCGGCGGCGGCGGGTGCCTGTGGTCTTCCTGCCGGTGTTCTTTGCTGCCATGGGAACCCTCCTCCTACTTCTTCTTGTTGGCGATGGTCTTCTTCGGGCCTTTACGCGTGCGCGCGTTCGTCTTCGAACGCTGCCCGCGCACGGGCAAGCCCTTGCGGTGGCGCACGCCGCGGTAGCAGCCGATCTCGATCAGGCGCTTGATGTCGAACTGCGTATCGCGCCGCAGGTCGCCCTCCACCTTCACCTGCCGGTCGATATAATCGCGCAGCTTGGAGATGTCCTCCTCGGTCAGGTCCTTCGCCCGGGTGTCCGGGTTCACGCCGGTGGCGGCGATGATATCGGCGGCCGTTTTGTGCCCGATGCCGAAGATATAGGTCAGAGCGATTTCGATGCGCTTGTTGTTGGGCAGGTCTACACCAGAAATTCGTGCCATGTTTTCCTCTACCTCCTGTTAACCTTGGCGCTGTTTGTGCTTGGGGTTCTCACAGATGACCATGATTTTCCCCTTGCGGCGGATGATCTTGCATTTCTCGCAGATCTTCTTGACGGACGGACGAACTTTCATGCTGATTTACCTCCTACTTCGAGCGCCATGTGATGCGCCCGCGGGTGAGATCATAGGGTGACATCTCGATGGTCACTTTATCGCCCGGCAAAATGCGGATATAGTTGACGCGCAGCTTGCCGGAGATGTGCGCCAGGATCCTGTGGCCGTTCTGCAACTCCACCCGAAAGGTCGCGTTGGGCAGGGATTCCACAACGACGCCTTCCACCTCGATCATGTCGGACTTTGCCATGTGAAATCTCCTTTCTCTTTCAACCTGTTGAGTGCTTTGCGCAGCGCCTTGTTGCCTCGTAGCTCCCACGTGAGGGGGGGCAGGGGCAGGGCCTCCAGATGCTTGGGGTTCTTCTTCTTCGGGCGGCCGAGGGGCCGTTCCTTTCCGTCGCACACGAGGACGCAGCCGCTCTCCCCGCCCACCACGCAAAGATAATACCCCTTATCCCGCCCCGCGAGAGACTTAACAATCATGCCGGTTTCCCACATAGGTTTACTCCGCTAAGGTCAGAATCACCGGCCCGTTGTTCGTGATTGCCACGGTGTGCTCGTAGTGCGCCGAGAGCTTCCCGTCGCGGGTGGCCACCGTCCATTTGTCCGGCAGCACGCGCACCGCAGCGCGGCCCTGGTTCACCATGGGCTCGATCGCTATGGTCATCCCGGGGCGTAATTTCACCCCGTGGCCCGCCTGGCCGAAGTTCGGCACGCACGGGTCCTCGTGCATCGCGCGCCCCACGCCGTGGCCGGTGTACTCCCGCACCAGGCTGTAGCCGCGCGCCTCGCAGTAAGTCTGGATGGCCGCGCTGATGTCGCCGGTCTTCCCGCCGGGAATGGCTTTGCTTATGCCCTCGTACAGGGCCTCCCTCGCCGCATCGCAGAGCCTTTGCGCCTCGGCGCTCAGCCTGCCCACGGCGAACGTGAACGCCGTATCACCCACATAGCCCTGCCACGTCGCGCCCAAATCCACACTGACGACGTCGCCCTCGCGCAGCGCGCGCTTCCGGCTCGGGATGCCGTGGATGACCTCGTTGTTCACCGAGATGCACGCGCTGGCAGGAAACCCGTTGTAGTGAAGGAACGTCGGCTCCGCGCCGCACGCGGTGATGCACCTGTGCGCCACGCGGCCCAGCTCCTCCGTGGTGACGCCCGGCCTGACCGCCTCGCCCACCGTATGCAGCGCCTGCGCGGCGATGCGCCCCGCCTCGCGCATGAGGGATAGCTCCCGGGTGGTCTTCAATGTGATCAAGGCGTCACCTCAGTCTGCAGGGGCGGCATTCATGCCGCCCGCAGACACGAACAATCTTAGTCTAAGAAGCCCTTGTAATGCCGCAGCATCATCTGGCTCTCCAGCTGCTTCACGGTCTCCAGCGCGACGCCGACCATAATGATGATGGACGTGCCGCCCATGGCGATCGTCATGGTGAGCTTGCCGCCGTCCGAGGGGAAGGCCAGGTTCAGCGCCAGCGTGGACAGCAACGAGAAGACGATGGGGAACAGCGCCACGACGCTCAGCAGCAGCGCGCCCAGCAGCGTGATCCGGTTCAGGATGCGCTTGATATAGTTGGCCGTGGGCTCGCCGGGCCGGTAACCGGGGATCATGCCGTGGTTGTTGCGGATGTTGTTGGACATCTCCGTGGGGTCGTACTGGATGCTGGAGTAGAAGTACGCGAAGCCCAGGATCAGGAAGAAATAGATGGGCACGTACACGGGGTTGCTCTGGCTGAAGAAGTCGAAGAAGGTCTTCCAGCCCTCCTTGAGGGTGTCCTGGTTGAGGAACATGTTGATCGTGGGCGGCAGGCTCAGAATCGAGCTCGCGAAGATCACGGGCATGACGCCGGACATGTTCACCTTGATGGGGATGTGGCTGGCCTGCCCGCCGTACATCTTGCGGCCCACCACGTGCTTGGTGTACTGCACGGGGATGCGCCGCTCGGCGTTGTCCATCCACACGATGAAGGCCACCATGGCCAGCAGGGCAATGCCAGCCAGAAGCGCCAGCGGGGTCCACAGGCCGCCGCGGGCGATGTAGCCCACCTTGATGTCGGGGCTGTAGAGGCTGGCCACCAGGCGCGGGATGCGCGCCACGATGCCCGCGAAGAGGATCATGCTCACGCCGTTGCCGATGCCGTTGACGTTGATGCGCTCGCCGAGCCACATGGTCAGGCCCGCACCGGCCGAGAGCACGAAGATGATCACCAGGGCCTGCAACACGCCCTCAAAGCCCGTGAAGGCCTTGCCATCGCTCTGCATCAGCAGATAGCCCTGATTCTTCAGGTAGAAGTAGTACGCGATCGACTGCATCAGGCCGAGGCCGATGGTGACGTAGCGGGTGATGGTCGCAATCTTCTTGCGGCCCTCCTCGCCCTCCTTCTGCAGGCGCTCCAGGGCGGGGATCGCCACGGCGAGCAGCTGCATGATGATCGAGCTGTTGATGTAGGGCGTGATGGACATGGCGAGGATTGTGGCGTAGTTGAACGCGTCGCCAGTCATCATGCTCAGGTAGCTCAGGAAGGAGCTGTCGTTGCCGATATCGCTGATGATGCCCTCCCGGGTGATGTCCACGAAGGGGATGGTGATCGCCGAGCCGATGCGGAACACCAGGATGATGAAGGCCGTGAAGAGGATCTTCTTGCGCAGGTCCGCGATCTTCCACGCGTTGATCATTGTCTGTAACATTATGCTACCTCCGCCTCGGCAGCCGGAACCGCCGGGGCCAATTCAACAACCGTGCCGCCCGCCGCCTCGATGGCCGCCTTCGCCGCCGCCGAGAACTTGGACGCCTTCACTGTCATCGCCTTGGTCAGGGCGCCGTCGCCCAGGATCTTCACGCCCGCCAGGGTCTTCTTGAGGATGCCCGCCGCCACGATGGCGTCGGCGTCCACCACCGCGCCCGCCTCGAAGCACTCCTCGAGGGTGCGCAGGTTCACCACGGCGTATTCCGTGCGGAAGATGTTGTTGAAGCCGCGCTTGGGCATGCGGATCGCCAGACGCATCTGGCCGCCCTCAAAGCCCCTGCCCTTCGCGCCCGAACGGGCCTTCTGGCCCTTGTGGCCGTAGCCGGCCGTCTTGCCCTGGCCCGAGCCGGGGCCGCGGCCCTTGCGCTTTTTCTCCTTGGTGGAGCCTGCCGCCGGGGCTAAATCTTGCAGTCTCATTCGGCACCTCCTTCTGTGACTTCTAAAAGGTGTGCCAGCACGCGCACTTTGCCCTTGGTCGCGGCGTTGTCCGGCTGGATTGTAACATCGCCGACTTTCCGCAGCCCCAGGGCCTTCGCTGTGGCAAGCTGGGGTTTCTTGCTGCCGATCAGGCTCTTGACAAGCTTGATCGTAACTTGCTCCGCCATGCTTTCCACCCTCCTTATCCTAAAATTTCAGCCGCCGTCTTGCCGCGGATGGCCGCGACCTCGTCGGCGTTGCGCAGCGTCAGCAGGCCCTGCATGGTGGCGCGCACCACGTTGCAGGGGTTGTTGGAGCGCAGCGCCTTGGTGCGGATGTCGCGGATGCCCACGGTCTCCACCACCGCGCGCACCGGGCCGCCGGCGATGACGCCGGTGCCGGGGGCGGCGGGCTTGAGCACCACGAGCCCCGCGCCGTATTTGCCCATCACCTCGTGGGGGATGGTGCTGCCCTTCAGCGCGATGCGGAAGAGGTTCTTCTTCGCGTCCTCGATGCCCTTGCGGATGGCGTCCGGCACCTCGCCGGATTTCCCCAGGCCGAAGCCGATCAGGCCATTGCCGTCGCCCACGACGACCAGGGCCGAGAACTTGAAGATGCGGCCGCCCTTCACGGTTTTGGATACGCGGTTGATGGAGACCACCCGTTCGGTGAGCTCCAGGCCCGCCGCGTCGATTTTTGCTGCCATTTTGGGTTCCCTCCTCTTCATCAGAATTGCAGTCCGCCCTCACGGGCGCCCTCGGCCAATGCCTGCACGCGGCCGTGATACACGTTGCCCCCGCGGTCGAACACCACCTCGGCGATACCGATCTCCCTGGCCCGGGCGGCGATGAGGTTGCCGATCTTCTTGGCCGCCTCGATGTTGCCGCCGTAGCCCTCGAACCCTTTTTCCGCCGTGGAAGCGGCGGCCAAGGTCACGCCCTTCGTGTCGTCGATCAGCTGCGCGTAAATATGCTGCAGCGAGCGGAACACGCAAAGGCGCGGGCGGGCCGCGGTGCCCGAGATTTTACCGCGCACACGCCTATGGCGCTTTTGGCGCTCTTTGTTTGCGTCTTTTTTCGTAACCATCGCGGCTCCTCCTTACTTGCCTTTGCCGGTCTTGCCTTCCTTGCGGCGGATGACCTCACCGGCATATTTGATGCCCTTGCCCTTGTAGGGCTCGGGGGGGCGCTTTTCGCGCACTTCCGCGGCGAACTGACCTACCCGCTGCCTGTCGGCGCCCGAGACGATGATCTTGTTGGGGGCGGGCACCTCCACAGTGATCCCTTCCCGCTCGTCCATCACCACCTGGTGGGAATAGCCCACCGTGAGCACCAGCTGGCTGCCCTGCTTCTGCGCCCTGTAGCCGGTGCCGACGATCTCCAGGGTCTTGCTGAAGCCCTCGTGGGCCCCCGTGACCATGTTGGCCAGCAGGCTGCGTGTGAGACCATGGAGCGCGCGGTTTTGCGGCTCGTCGTTGGGCCGCTTCACACTGAGCGTCGCGTCGCTTCTCTCGATGATAATATTCGGGTTGAACTGACGGGTCAGTGTTCCTTTCGGCCCCTTCACCGTCACGGTGCTGCCGTCGAGCTCGACGTCCACACCGGCCGGGATTGTGATCGGCAATCTTCCGATTCGGGACATTTACAGCACCTCCTTCTCACCAAATAAACGCCAGGACTTCGCCGCCCACGTTTTCCTTGCGGGCCGCGCGGTCGGTCATCACGCCCTTGGGGGTGGAGAGAATCGCCACGCCCAGGCCGCGCATCACCTTGGGGATGTCCTCGCAGCTGGAATAGATCCGCAGCCCGGGCTTCGATACGCGCCGCAGGCCCGTGATCACCTTCGACTTGTTCGGCCCATATTTCAGCGCGATCTCGATCTCGCCCTGCTTGCCGTCCTCATGGACCCTGAAATTCTTGATATACCCCTCGTCCAGCAGAATCTGCGCGATGGCCTTCTTCATGTTGGAAGCGGGGATCCTCACCGTATCGTGCTTGGCCGCGTTGGCGTTGCGGATGCGGGTGAGCATATCGGCGATGGAATCTGTAACTTGCATGAACCTTTACCTCCTTCTAGATGT
>Ga0082212_10011233_pt1 | contig 11369 bp, 7 predicted proteins | sample TergutNt197P3_FD_71548 | JGI IMG/M metagenome (GOLD analysis project Ga0082212, IMG submission 71548) | Neocapritermes taracua P3 segment gut microbial communities from Petit-Saut dam, French Guiana - Nt197 P3 | ecosystem: Host-associated > Arthropoda: Insects > Digestive system > Gut ... | reverse complement strand
AGTGGATAAAAAGTCATTTGAAGATAAAGAGTTTTTGGGGAACGAGCATAAACGCGGTATACAGCCAGATATGGGTAGCATTAATTCTGACCATACTGATATGGATAAACAAAACGCTGAATGGATTAAGAGCCAGTGCATATGAACTATTGATAATGGCGAAAGCGGCACTCTTTACTAAGAACTCACTGGCAGGTTTGTGTAGTACTATACCACCGCCGGGACCTGTTGATGACTTTTTGCAACCGTTTTTGGAGGGTTTCCAATGTTAAACCGGACAGCAGTGAAATAAACTATAAGAACACTCTTTAGCCATTTATCCCCGTTAAGACTCATAAAATAATTATATCCGTATATTAAAATTAGTCAACAAAAAAGCCACGGCCTCTACGACCGTGGCTTTCCATTTAGCTACAATTGCTTAGCCAAGCAACCGTTGTTAGCTGATAGCTCTACCCAGGAACAGACCGAAGATGATGATGATAATGATTGCGATTGGAGCTACAACCTTTACCGATACATCCCAGGCGCTGGCAAGTTTGAACGGGAATTTACCGCCCTGCCGCACTTCTTCTATACCATTCTTGGAACCCCAGACCCAGCCGGCCAGGATACAAGCAGTAAGAGCGTTGATCGGGATAAGCAAGCGGTCGGTAAGGAATTCCATGAAGTCGCCCAGTACGGGGAACGCTATACCGCTGGCATCAAGCCACACGCCCTTAAGGTTTACCGAAGCCTGGGATATGGTATAGAAAACGCCGACAACGAACATAACCGCACACATACCTATAGTGGTCTTTGTACGATCCCAGTTTTTCTGTTCCGATACTGCAGCTACCTGGCCCTCCAAAAGTGATATGGCAGAGGTCATGGCGGCAAACCACAACAGCAGATAGAACAATACACCAAAGAGCGGACCGGCAGGCATAGCCTGAAATACCGCTGCCAGAGAGGCAAAAGCAAAACCGCCGCCCTTGCCTACGCCTTCCGCTCCCATTGTGGCAAAAACCGCAGGGACGATCATGAAAGCCGCAAGAAATGCGATGAGGGTATCCATACCGCATACCAAAGCTGTATTTTTGGCAAGGTTCTCTTCCTTGCGAAGGTAAGAACCGTAGGTGATCATAATTGACATACCAAGGGAAAGGGAGAAGAACGCCTGCCCAAGTGCGATCAGGAACGTTTCGCCGGTTACCTTGGAAAAGTCCGGAGTGAGCATATATTTTACGCCATCACCGGCTCCGGGCAGTGTTACTGCACGTATCATCAAAATAATAAGGAGGCCGAACAAAGCGGGCATACCAATTTTGTTGAATTTTTCGATGCCTTTTTCAACTCCGCGGATAACAATAAATGCCGTAAGCCCAATAAAAAGCAGCGGGCAGATAATGGCGCCCATCAAGGGGAAGAATGTTGTTCCGTTCGCAGCATCATAACCCAACAAACCATAGAAATAAAACAGCGGATTTTCAAAGACTTTTGCGCTGTTAAATATATAGCTGAACACGTAGTACATGACCCATCCGCCTACCTGGAAATAATAGGCAAGGATAATAAAAGCGGTAACAACGCCCAAAATCCCCCAGCCCTTCCATCCGGAACGCAGTTGAGCATAAGTGCCGATGGTATCCTTCTTGGTGTGGCGGCCCATCGCAAATTCGGCCAACATTACTGTAGCGCCTACAATGGCGACTATCGCCAGGTAGATGATAAGAAACGCCGCTCCGCCGCCTTCGTAAGCTTTACCGGGAAATTTCCAGATATTTCCCAAGCCTACTGCGGATCCGGCCGCCGCCAAAATAAAGCCAATATTAGTGGCCCATTGGGGGCGTTCACTTTGACTTGACATATAAAACCCTCCTAATCCATAAAAAATATGGCCTAAACCATAGAATCCAATAGCATTTGAGCAACGTAACCAGTTTTTGCCGGTTATGCAGTTCGTTTGGCCACAAATTCTTTAGTAAATTCTATCGAAAAATTGTCATGAATGTCAATATACTTGCATAATCCGGGATTTTTCTATAATATGGAAGTAATAAAATATTTTAACGGGGGTTTTCCTAATGAAAGTTGCTATTAATGGCTTTGGCCGCATTGGCCGTCTTGTTTTTCAGTCTATTGTAGACCAGGGACTGCTTGGTAAAGACAAAATTGATGTAGTTGCCGTAACTGATATTACTACGGATGCTAAATATTTTGCATATCAGCTTAAATATGACTCAACACAGGGTCAGATGACGGCAGATATCAAGACCAAAAAGGGCGCCGGAGCCGGAGAAGACGATATTCTTATTGTAAACGGCCATGAAATTCAGTGCGTAATGGCAGAAAGAGAGCTAAAGAACCTGCCCTGGGGTAAATTGGGCGTTGAATATATAATTGAATCAACCGGTCTTTTTACCGGTGACGATGCTTTTGGCCACCTGGAAGCGGGAGCCAAAAAGGTAATCATTTCCGCCCCGGCCAAAGGAAAAGACAAAAAGATTCCGACCTTTGTAATGGGCGTAAACAACGAAAAATACGATCCTGCAAATGACCATGTTATTTCCAACGCCAGCTGCACCACAAACTGTCTGGCACCCATCGTATATGTACTCCTTAAAGAGGGGATGGGCGTCGAGACCGGTCTTATGACAACGATTCACTCCTATACGGCAACCCAGAAAACCGTAGACGGGCCTTCCAAAAAGGACTGGCGCGGAGGCCGGGCGGCGGCTATCAATATTATTCCTTCGACCACAGGTGCAGCCAAAGCGGTGGGCGAAGTGCTTCCCGAAACCAAGGGTAAACTTACCGGCATGAGCTTCCGGGTTCCCACCCCCACCGGTTCTGTAGTCGACCTGACTTTCCGTTCTGTAAAGGATACTTCTATAGAAGAAATCAACAGCGCTTTTAAGAAAGCTTCCGAAACCTATTTGAAGGGAGTGCTTCAGTTCCAGGAAGACGAGATTGTATCCACCGACATCATCCACAACACCAATACTTCGATCTACGACAGCCTTGCAACTATGCAGAACAACCTGCCCGGTGAAAAACGGTTTTTCAAGGTAGTTTCCTGGTACGACAACGAGTGGGGTTATTCCAACAAGATTGTTGACCTCCTTAAGTACATCGACACCAAGAAGTAATTTTCATTCCTCTCACGGAGGACACTGAGATCACAGAGGACACGGAGGAAATCAGAAGGAAGATAAGAAATCTTTGATTCCCTCCTAAAAACTTTGTGCCTCTGTGTCTCCGTGTGAAATAATTGAAAAATAATAAAAAGGAGGAAAATAATGATCAAAACAATAAAATCCGTTGACTTAAAAGGCAAACGGATCATTATGCGTGTAGACTTTAATGTTCCCATGAAAGACGGTGTGGTTCAGGACGATACCCGTATTACAGCGGCTCTGCCGACCATTCAGTATATTCTTGATCAGGGCATAAAAACCTTAACCTTGATGAGCCATCTGGGAGACCCCGATAAAGACGCCAAAAAAGCCCAGGAAAAAGCAACAAAAGATGGCAAGAGTTTTGACATGGATGCCTACATCAAAGGGAAACACCGTATGGCTCCTGTCGCCGCCTATCTGGAAACAAAGCTGGGCAAACCTGTGATCTTTGCGGGAGAAGACAGCTGTTACGGCAAAAAGGAATTTATCGAAAGCCAAAAAGACGGCTCGGTCATCATGCTGGAAAACACCAGGTTCCACAAAGAAGAAACTGCCAAAGAAGCGGATGAAAGAGACAAACTTGCCAAAGAACTTGCAGGCTACGGGGATCTTTTTGTAAACGATGCATTCGGTACGGCACACCGTGATCATGCTTCTACAGCGTCCATTGCAAAATTTACTCCCATTTCTGTCGCTGGTTTTTTAATGGAAAAAGAAGTTCAATTCCTCGAGCCCATCGTAACAAATCCGGTTAAGCCATTGATTGCCATTATCGGCGGGGCAAAGGTGTCCAGCAAGATCGCCGTTCTGGAAAGCCTTCTTAAAAATGCTGATGCCCTTGTAATAGGCGGCGGCATGGCTTATACCTTCCTTAAGGCGCAGGGGCGCAAGATAGGAAAATCCCTGGTAGAAGACGATCAAATTGATACCGCTACCAGCATTCTGGAAGCGGCAAAAAAAGCCGGAGCGGAAATAATTCTGCCCGTGGATCAGGTGGGAGCGGAAACCTTCGACGCATCTGCTGCACCGGTACAGGTAGACAGTCAGGATTTAAATGATAACCTTATGGGGCTGGATGTAGGTCCCAAGACCCTTGCCAAATACAAAGAAGTTATCGACAAAGCAAAAACCATAGTCTGGAACGGACCGGTCGGCGTCTTTGAATTCGATGCATTCGCCAAAGGTACCGAAGAAGTAGCCAAAATGGTTGCGGATGCAACCGGCAAGGGAGTTATCACTGTAGTTGGCGGCGGCGACTCTGTGGCCGCAGTGAACAAATTTAACCTTGCATCCAAAATGAGCCATGTCTCGACCGGCGGCGGAGCATCGCTGGAATTGCTGGAAGGCAAAAAACTCCCCGGCATCGAAGTTTGCCGTGGTTAGTAAAGTAAATTAGGAACCTCGCACAGAGGCACAGTGGCACGGAGTTGTAATTATTTATTTTGCTACTTCTTTGAAAACTCTGCGCCTCCGTGCCTCCGTGAGAGAAAATAAGGAGAAAAGTTATGGGGAATAGACCGTATTACATTGCAGGAAACTGGAAAATGCATAAAACCCGTGCGGAAGCGGCTGAACTTGCCGGAGCTTTGGTAACAGCGCTGAAGGACGGACAACACAAGTACCTTATTGCACCAAGCTTTACCTTAATCGAAACGGTAGCGCCGATAATCAAGGGAACTAATATTCTTTTAGGGGCGCAGAACTGTGCACCGGAAGAGCAGGGTGCTCATACCGGAGAAGTGTCGGTACTGCAGCTAAAGGATTTGAGTGTCCATACAATTATCCTGGGTCACAGCGAAAGACGGCACAATTACAAGGAAGATGATGCGCTTATTAACAAAAAGGTAAAGCTTGCCCTGCATCACGGTTTTGAGGTGATACTCTGTATCGGTGAATTACTGGAAGAACGCGAAGCGGGAAAAGCGGAAGCGGTTTGTGAAACCCAGACTATCAAAGGGCTTGAAGGAGTAAGCGCCGAAGATCTCAGCCGGGTGGTCATTGCTTATGAACCTGTGTGGGCCATCGGAACCGGTAAAACCGCTACTCCGGAAGATGCCGATGCAATACATGCCTATATACGGCAGGTAATCGGCAAACTTTACGGAGAAATGGCAGCTCAAAAAATGATCATCCAGTATGGGGGTTCGGTTAAACCCGATAATGCCGCCCAGCTTATGGCCAAGGAAAACATAGACGGTGCACTGGTCGGGGGAGCGGCGCTGAAAACAGATACGTTCATCCCTATCGCTAAATTCTCCTGATGGTGTACAGGTCAAAAAAAAAGAAGACCAAAAACCTGGCGGTTATTTTATTTTCAATAGCCGCCATAGTGGTGTTAATAATAACCGCTAACACAGCTTTACTCATCAATTCATTTTCTTCCCTGTTCAGAGAAAACCTGAGAGAACGGCTTCTTGCTTTGGCCCGCTCGGCAACACAAATTGCCAGTTACGAAGAACTGGATCAACTGCGCAAACCTGAGGATATGGAGAAACCGCTGTATTCCGAAATCAGATCACGGCTTATCAGTTTTGCGGAAAATAACAATATTATCTATGTTTACTACTATTACCTGAATGATAACGGAACCGCTCAGCCTATTGTGGATAACGATCTGACTAACGATGCTTACACATTAAGAGCCGATCCAATTCCAATAGAAGCAGCATTAAGGGAAGCCGCCATAATGCAGACTGCGGTAACAACCGAACTGGAAAAATATTCAACAGGTAACGAAAGACTGCTTTCCGCCTTTGCTCCGGTAATCAATGCATACGGCCGGCACAGAATAATCGTTGGAGTAGACATAAGCGACCAGGAACTTGTCTCAATTCAGAACAGGCTCAGGAGATTTTTGGTTTTATTGCTGTTTACAATGGCCTTTACCATTGCATGCGGTTTTGGCAGTTTTTATATCGATACCAAAAAAGAGAAAAAACTGACCAAACAGCTGAAACAACAGGAATTAATGTCATCCCTGGTGGGGAGCTTTATTTCCGACAGAAAAACAGAAGTTCTTATAAAAGAAACCCTCCGGACAACAGGAGATTTTCTCGAAGTCGATCGTATGGTAATTGGTATAGCCGAAAAGAATTACTATATAAAAAAACCGGCCTATTTTTGGAACAGAATAGAAGGCGAATTTGCATTGCCGGATATCTCGATCCTTAATGCACTGATAAAAAACACGTTTCCCACAATTAATCCGGGTATAGATATCGTAACTCTTTTTTGCAACGATGTTGAAGCAGACAAAAAATATCATTGTATGAAAACAGCAGGAGTAACAGCATTTGTATGGGCGCCTTTGTATGTAGACGGAGTATTCTGGGCAATTTTATCGGTGGAGTGCTGCAATGGCCCGCGGATATGGAGCGAAAGCGACCGTCAATTGGTCAGCACCATTGCAAGCGTTATTGCAGGAGCAACAGCCAGAAAGCTCCGCGAAAACGAACGGGATGCCGCTCTTAAAACAGCGGAAAATGCCAGCAAAGCCAAGACAGACTTCCTGTCCAACATGAGCCACGAAATGCGTACGCCCATGAATGCTGTAATTGGTATGACAGCAATTGCTAAAAACTCCGTCGAAATAGATAAAAAGAACTATTGCTTAAATAAAATCGAAGAAGCTTCCAATCATCTTTTGGGAGTAATTAATGACATCCTTGATATGTCAAAAATTGAAGCAAACAAATTCGAATTGTCCCCCATTGAATTCAATTATGAAAAAATGCTCCAAAAAGTGGTAACTGTTTCCAGTTTCCGCGCTGATGAAAAAAGGCAGGAGCTTACAATAAATATTGACAAGAATGTTCCTCCTGTTCTGATTGGAGACGATCAGCGGCTTTCACAGGTAATAGCCAACCTTGTTTCCAATGCGATTAAATTTACCCCGGACGGAGGTTCCGTTAATATTGATACCAGACAAATTGAGCAAACCGGCGATAGCTGTACACTCAGGATAAGTGTTACCGATTCCGGTATTGGAATAACCGAAGAACAGAAAAAGCGGCTTTTTACTTCCTTTGCACAGGCTGATTCCGGCACTTCCCGGAAATACGGCGGTACAGGTTTGGGATTGGCTATTTCCAAGCGTATTGTTGAAATGATGAACGGAGAAATATGGGTAACATCGGAAAGCGGAAAAGGAGCTACCTTTACCTTTACCGCTGTGCTGCAAATTGGAAAAGAGCACCTGCAGGAGAGTCTTCTTAACCCGGGGGTAGACTGGAATAACATAAGAATCCTTGTTGCGGATGATGATAAATCGGTAAGGGAATTTTTCGGTGAAATAACCGAATGGTTCAGTATAATATGCGATATTGCCTCCGGAGCCGTTGAGGCGCTGGAACTGATTAAAATGAACGGAACCTATGATATGTACTTCCTTGATTGGAAGATGCCCGACATGGATGGTACAGAACTGGCCAAGCAAATAAGAGCCAGAACCAGTCCGGGGGAAAAGTCTGCAATAGTCATTATTTCCAGTTCCGAAATGACATTTTTTGAAGAAAAAGCAAAACAGGCGGGTGTGGATTTGTTTGTTCTTAAACCGCTTTTTCCTTCATCAATTGCCGATTGTATTAATCAAAGTATAGGCCGGGGAGCTTTATTAAAGGAAAAGAATGAATCAAAAGAGACAGATGATTTTTCCGGCAGGCGGATCCTGCTGGCCGAAGATGTCGAAATAAACCGGGAAATTATTATCTCTCTTCTGGAACCGACAGGCGTGGAAATAGAAAGCGCCGTAAACGGCAAGGAAGCCTGTGAACTTTTTGCAGCCCATCCGGAAACTTTTGACCTGATCTTTATGGATATTCAAATGCCCGAAATGGATGGCCTCGAGGCCACCCTGAAAATACGGACTTTTGAAACGGAACAGGGCAGGCATTCTAAGCAATTATTGAAACACCCGTTGGGTATTCCAATAATCGCAATGACAGCCAATGTATTTAAGGAAGATGTGGAAAAATGCCTGTCAGCGGGAATGAACGGCCATGTGGGTAAACCCATAAATATTGATGAAGTCCTTGAACTGCTCAGAAAATTTCTTTCAAATCCGGAGCAAACGGAAAATTTACATCAAGAGCATACTTGATGTGTATAACTTATTGCAATTTGTTTCAAAATTATCTATTATATCAGCACTTTTACATCATTTTGCAGTGTAAGACAAAGGAGAAACACTATGGAAAAGTTTGCAGAAATCGTCTCAACCATAGACGGTTGGCTCTGGGGACCGCCGCTTTTAATTCTGCTGGTAGGTACCCATATTTTCTTAACTTTCAGAACGGGATTTATTCAACGTAAATTAGGACTGGGAATAAGACTTTCGGTTACCCGCGACAAGGGCAGTACAGGGGATGTCTCGCAGTTCGGCGCCCTGACAACAGCGCTGGCGTCCACCATCGGTACCGGAAATATAATCGGCGTAGGAACCGCCATTGCATTAGGCGGCCCGGGAGCCTTGCTGTGGATGTGGCTGACCGGTGTATTCGGTATTGCTACCAAGTATTCCGAAAGCCTTATTGCGGTTAAGTACCGCGTTAAGGACGATCAGGGGATGATCATTGGCGGCGCCATGTTTGCCCTGGAACGGGGATTAAAAATGAAGTGGCTGGGTGTTCTTTTTGCATTCTTTACAGCAGTGGCCGCTTTTGGTATAGGATCGGGCGTCCAGTCCAACGCGGTGGCTACCCTGATGAACTCTACTTTCGGCGTACCGCTTTGGATTACAGGAGTTGTCATAGCGATATTTGTTGCTGTTGTAGTTATCGGCGGTTTAAAATGGATTGCCCGGGTTTCGGAAGCCCTGGTTCCGTTTATGTCGGTAATTTATGTTCTGGGATGTCTTGTAATCCTTGCAATCAATCACGTTCATATCATTCCTGCTATTCAGATTGTTTGCAGTAATGCTTTTAACCTAAAGGCTGCCGGCGGCGGAGCCGCAGGTTTTATTGCAGTCAGGATGATGACAGCAGCACGTTACGGCGTTGCCCGGGGACTTTTTTCCAACGAATCCGGAATGGGTTCCGCTCCCATCGTGGCTGCCGCCGCTCAGACAAGAAACCCTGTCCGCCAGGCCCTGGTTTCCAGTACCGGTACCTTCTGGGACACCGTGGTTATCTGTCTTATGACAGGCATTGTAATAATCAGTTCCGCCCTTGCACATCATGGTCATGTGGAAGCATTGCACGGCGGCGCTATTCTTACCAGATCAGCTTTTAGCCAGATTCCCGTAGCCGGAGACTTTATCCTTACCTTCGGACTTATTACCTTTGCCTTTTCCACTATTCTGGGCTGGTGTTACTACGGCGAAAAAGGACTGGAATACCTGTTGGGAACAAAAAGTATTATTCCCTACCGGGTTATATATGTCGCTATTGCTTTTTTGGGAACGGTTCTCTCCCTGGACCTTGTTTGGGATATTGCCGACGCATTAAATGCACTAATGACCATTCCGAACATTATTGCCATGCTGCTTCTCTCCGGGGTTATCGCCAAAGAAACCAAGAAGTATCTTGAAGGCAACCATATAGATGACACAGACAATGAACCGGTGCCGCTATGGAGCGATCTGAAAAAATAAGTCCTGTAATAATGGGCTAACATGAGCTTGTTCCGCCTGACCACTTTGTGGTCAGGCGGAACAAGCTTTTTTAATGAATGAACATTGCATCCCCGTAACTGAAAAAACGATACCCCTTTTCTATTGCTTCGGCATAGCTTTCAAGGATTATCTGCCGTCCTGAAAATGAACCGGCAGCAGCTTCGGCAAATGCCGAAACCAACATCAGCAAAGTAGAGCCGGGTGTGTGAAAATTGGTAAAAAGAGCATCTACAAGTTTAAAGCGATAGCCGGGATAAATAAAAGCTCTTGTGCTGTCTTCTCCGGCTTTTACGTACATTTTTGTTTGTTCCGTATCTTCATTGTTTTTACAGCAAGCCGATTCCAATGTACGGACTGAAGTAGTTCCTACGGCAATAATTTTACGTCCGGCCGCTTTTGCTTTATTTATCCGCCGGGCGGCATCTTCGCTGATGTTGTATAATTCTTCGTGCATTACATGATCTTCGATACGCTCTGTCCGGACCGGAAGAAATGTCCCCAACCCTACATGAAGCGTAATAAATACCTTTTCTATTCCCGATGCATCAAAACGCTCAAACAGTTCTTTTGTAAAATGAAGCCCCGCAGTTGGAGCGGCAGCGGAAGCGCCCGGCCCTAAAGCAGTTCCGGCAAACCTATCGGCATAAATTGTCTGATACCGGTCACTGTCGGAACTTTCGTCATCACGTTTTATATAAGGCGGCAGAGGTATGTGTCCGTGAATGTCCAGCCAAGCATCATCTATGGGGGAACTAAAGCGAATGTAACGTATTCCGCCTTCCTCCGGCGCCTTTACTATCTCTCCTTCTATGCCGCCTTTAAAGCGGTATCGGTTTCCCGGCCGTTTTTGCCTGGAACGATTAACCAGTGTCTTCCATGTAAGAGAATCAATGCGGTTTAATAAAAGGAATTCTGTTTCTCCCGCATGACTGTTAGGTGAAACATTTTCTTTCATGCCGTGTACTGCAATAATAGGATGTGCCCTGAGGCGTGCTTTGCGTACCCTGGAATTATTAAATACCAAAAGCGGCGCTTCACCGTTCGGACTGCGATAATCCGGCCCTGCAAGGATAGCAGGTAAATCCTCTGTCATGCAATGCTTTTTTTCTGCGGTCTTACGGTTAAGGAGCATAAGCCTGCTGCCTCCGCGTTCGGAAGAAGGATACTTTGCTATGAGTTCTTCTGGTAAATCAAAAAAATAATCGGAAGTATTCAAGCGGATGCCTTAAAAAAGCGATGGAGAGGTTTCCGTGCTCCGGGGTTGTAAGTTAAGGTGCGTATAGGCCATACCGGTAACCGTTCTTCCCCGTGGAGTTCTTTGAAGCAATCCTGCCTGAATAAGATACGGTTCGTAATAATCTTCCAGTGTGTCTACTGCTTCTCCCACGGAAATAGCCAGGGTTTCCGCTCCGACCGGCCCTCCCCCATAACGTTCGATGATCATTCTAAGGATTTCCCTGTCATGACGTTCCAGTCCCAGGCTGTCTATTTCAAGCCGTTTAAGGCCTTCTTCAACAACATTCCTGGTAATTATGCCGCTGCCCAGAATCTGGGCAAAATCCCTCATGCGCCGAAGGAGCCGGTTGGCAACACGGGGA
>Ga0082212_10011232_pt1 | contig 11370 bp, 7 predicted proteins | sample TergutNt197P3_FD_71548 | JGI IMG/M metagenome (GOLD analysis project Ga0082212, IMG submission 71548) | Neocapritermes taracua P3 segment gut microbial communities from Petit-Saut dam, French Guiana - Nt197 P3 | ecosystem: Host-associated > Arthropoda: Insects > Digestive system > Gut ... | reverse complement strand
GAGACCTTGAGGGACCACCAATGAAAATGAGCATGATATTCAGTAATGCGACAAAGGCAAATAATCCCCTCGCCACTGGTTTGACTATTCGTGGCCAAACCAGCGAGTCTGTAGGGTCCACCATGCGCATTATGAAAGCAGTTACGAAGGCTCAAGATTCTGAAACAAATACCCCACCCCAAAACCAAAATAGTAGCCAAAATTTTTCCAAGACATTGATGGACCGCTTGGTGAAAGAACAGCTCAAAGCGGATTCTGGCAACAAGAAGTCCCTTGAAGAAACTCAGGCGTTTATGGATAGCCTGACAGGCGCACTTGATGAAATTAAGGATAAATTCGGCCAAGGAACAGCAAATCACATAATGGCTGAAATTTTGACCAACACAGAAAGAGGATTGAGTGGGGACCGCATTGCTCATTCCTTTACTGGCGCATTGAAGGTTATTGCCATAACCACCACCCAAACACTTAATAGCGACACCGCAACCGATAGTGAGCTGGAAGACGCAAAAAATACAGAAAAAAAACTCGCTGATCTTTTAAATTTTCTCAATAATGGGACTGCCGAGAATGACGACAGTGATCTTCAGGGCTTGAGCGGGGCATTAAATAGCTATTTTGGAAACCCCGCATTCCCCTTGGCCGAAGAAGAACAGAAAATATTTGACACTGACTTCTCATGGAAAACAGTGAAGGAAATATCTGAGAAAAACGCGCCTGCCGCGTTCGCATTTGATCTTTCACTAAGCGTTAAAGAACTGGGCCAAGAACACGTGGATAAATTCGCCAAATTCTTGCGCGACGAATTAGGCCTTGAGGAAGCCGCAAATTATATTGAGAATCTTGGTGCTGATGCTGATATTTTTACGGCCGTTGAACACATTCGTAATATGATGTGGGATAACATTACAGTTACTATTCCAGAATATTTCTTCGATCCCACAAAGCCGGATATCCCGAACCTTTCTATATATAAAGACAAAGATGGATATTCATCTTTTCGACAGCATGAAGGGCCTGGCATTGAGCAACTTCAAAAACTCGATCATTTTTTGCACTTTGATATGCTTGATGCCGTTAACAGTGCCTTCCGAAACGACCCGAAGCTATCTGATCGCTTAAAAGAGTATGCGTTCAAGTCGCCCATGTCTAACTACGACAACATTGAGGATGTTCCATCTGGAATTGGCCTGACCACTTGGCCTGGTGGTTTATGGAGCTCAGGAGGACCAAGAGATCTTACTACCACTTCAATTGGCGAAATCTATTTGGGAGTCATAGGTGATACAACCGTCGCTGATAGGCATGAGCAATTCCTTTTTCAAGCCGGTGATTTTTGGCGAGGAATGGCACAGAGTACCGGAGAGGAGAACCGCCAAAAATATGAGGGGTTTGCACAGAACTGCGACAAATCATATGAGGAGTATTTGCTAGGGAAAAATAAGACTGAGCCTGGGGCATTGGTTGACCAACAGGCTTAGTGTACGACTATTATACGTCGATGTAATTTCAGACGGAGCCACACTGCATCACAGTGTGGCTTCCAACGTTAAATTTGCGGTCGGTATGGGGCACTGAACTCTGTTAAAGGTTTCAATCAGGTTGAGTCATTTGAACGCTTGCTCCCATGGTGCTGAGGAGGAGCCCCAATTTGGTCCGGTAGAGGTTTTGGTTCAGGAGAAAATCCATGTGGCCGCCTTGCCCCCGGGCGAAATATTTGACGTTGTTCCGATAGGCCTGGAACAGGGCCAGACCCAGGTCGAAGGGCACTATGTCATCTTCCGGGCTGTGGATAACCAGGAGAGGACAGTGGATATTCTCCAGGCGACCCAAGGTGCCGAAAGCCTCGCCCAGCACCAGTTTAAGGTAGGGCTTGAGCCAGGGCTGGTAGTGAGCTGGGACATCGCGGAGCCGGGTAAAGGTGGAATCCAGCACCAGGGCGGCCGGAGGGTGCTTCTGGGCCAGATAAGAGGCCACGCCTCCGCCCAGGGAGAAGCCGTAGATGAGGATGGTCTGGGGTGCGGCTCCACGGCGGACAGCCTCCTGCCAGAGAGCCTCGGCCGACTGGTAAACAACCTCTTCGCTGGGCCGGCCTGGGCTGGGGCCATAGCCAGGGTAATCCACGGCCAGCACGTCCAGACCCAGGGCGTTTAAGAATATTAAATGGCCTATCATCAGGGACAGGTTGCCGCTATTGCCTTGGAAAAAGAGGACGGTCCGGCCCGGCTGTCCTTTCGGCGGCGGCAACCGCCAGGCCCGTAGCCGGTCCCCGGCCGCCGTGGTCAACCAGAATTCTTCGTAATAAGCTGGCGCGCCCAGGTCTTTGGTCATTGGGTGGAAGATGAGCCGGTCCCGGAAGATAAGGCCCCCCAGGCTGGACAGGAGGATAGTCAGGGCCAGGAGACGGGCCAGCCGCCAGAGCGCCCAAAGCGGCCAGTTACGCCGCCTCTCCCGCCCCGGTCGCGAAACGTCCGACCGTGACTGGTCTGCTTTTAATCCACAAAGCACCATTTCGCCAACCATCCAAACTTGGTATAAAATATCTGCCATTATAGCAGAAGTTGCTTTCCAACTGACTCCGCCAGCCGACGGCCTCATTGATGGTTTTGCCCTTTTTATGGTATTGTATTGTCCAATAGCGGTCTGGTCTTTTGCCGTGCTTTCTGGATTTCCTTGAATTTTATAGATAAAGTGATAGTTGACGAGAGGCCGTGAAACATGGTGAAAAGATGGAATAAAGGATGAAAAATCCCTTTGAAATATTCGGCTTGGCCCCGGAAATGGTCGGCCAGCTTTCAGAGCGGGATCTTTTCGCCGTCCTGAAGGCCATGTATAGGGCTTTGCAGAAGACGGTCCACCCGGATGTGACCCGGCGGCGGTCCAGGAGGATCCGGGATGACGAGCGGGCTGTGGAACTGAACCTGGCTTTTGAAGCCATAAACCTGGATAAGAATCCCCTGGCCTTCCGCCGTCACCGTAAAAGTTTCGTGGCCCGGCGGCCCAGCACCGCCTATCTCCGCAGCCAGACTCTGGAACGGGCCCTGGTCGTTCAGGCGGCCCGGGAGGAACGCCTGGCCCAGGCCTATTTAGGCCGCCTAGTGGCTGATTACGGCTGGCCGGCGGCTGAAACCGCCCGGCCCTTGACCGTCCTGCCCCTCAAGGATGTCCGTCTGGGGCTACTGGATGTGGCCATCAACCAGAATCTCAAGACCGCCTCCTGGACTTTGGGCAGCAATTACAAGGAAATGAACTTCGATTCCGGCGGCCGGTTGAGCGTGCGCGGAGTGGGCCGCAGCCGTTTTCGGCACGCGGCCTATATACACCTCCTGGGGACGGTTCCGGCCGCGGAGATCGAGCTTTTGCCCCTTTTGGAACGTCCCCCGGCCCGTTTCTTCAAAAGCCCGGCCCTGAGCGCCGGCGGAGATTCCGGCCCGGCCATTTCGGTCTTAAACCGCATCAGCCAGGACCGGTTCAAAAGCCATGTCCTGATAAACCTCAAAGCGGAGGTCACCGAACGTTCCTACCTTTTTTCCCTCAATCGCCCTGAATTTGAAGAGACCGGCTGCCTGACCCTGGAAGGCCTGGTGGTCAAAATCGAAGGACGAAAAAAAGAACCCCGGTGAAAACCGGGGTCCTTTTTTTCAGAGGTGACGACTCACCTCGTTTATATCCCTCATTGGCCGCTGCAAGTCTTCACGATGTCCAGGGTCTGGGTGGCGATTTCCCTTTCCTCGTCCGTCGGGATGACGGCTATTTTGATGGGGCTGTCGGCGGTGGAAACGAAGCGGGGCTCGCCCGAGCGCTCCTGGTTTTTGGCTTGGTCCAGCTTCAGGCCGATGCCTTCAAGACCTTTGAGGATCATGGCGCGCATGCTCGCCGAGTTCTCACCCACCCCGGCCGTGAAGGCCACCACATCGGCCCCGCCCAGGGCGGCCAGGTAGGCCCCGATGTATTTTTTGACCCGGTAGGCGAAGGTGTCCATGGCCTGGACGCACTGCTTGTTTCCGCTCTGGGCTCCGGCCTCGACATCCCGCAGGTCCGAAGAATTGATGCCGGCCATGCCCAGAAGGCCGCTTTTCTTGTTCAGTAAAGTGTCGATGCCGCTTAAGTCCAGGTTCTTGGCTTTCATCACGTTCCAGACTATGGCCGGGTCGAGGTCCCCGCAGCGGGTGCCCATGACCAGCCCTTCAAGGGGGGTCAGGCCCATGGAGGTATCCAGGCACTTGCCGCCGGACACCGCGCTGACCGAGCCGCCGTTGCCCAGGTGGCAGACGATGACCTTGCAGTCGGCCGGCTTCCGGCCCAGTATCTCGGCCGCCTTGCGGGAGACGAAGGCGTGGCTGGTGCCGTGAAAGCCGTAACGGCGTATTTTGTGCTCGGTGTAAAGGTCATAAGGCAGGGCGTAGAGAAAGGAACTGGCCGGCATGGTGGAATGAAAGGCGGTGTCGAAGACGCCCACATTGGGCACTCCGGGGAAGACCGCCTCGCAGGCTTCAATGCCGGTGAGGTTGGGCGGATTGTGCAGGGGGGCGATGGCAAAGCAATCCTTTATGGTGGCCTTGACTTTTCCGTCAATCAGCACCGGGTCGGTGATGCTTTCGCCGCCGTGGACCACCCGGTGGCCGATGGCCTTAACCTCGTCGAGGCTTTTCAGAACCCCGACCTTGGGGTCAACGAGCCTCTGGGAGATGAGCTTGACAGCTTCCTGGGCATCCTTGACGGGCACCTCGCCCTTGACGACATCGCCCTTGGCGTTGGTGTATTTCATCTCGGTGCCTTCAATGCCGATGCGCTCGATGAGCCCGCCGGCCAGAACCTGGGGAGCTTCTTTCATATCGAAGCAGGTGAATTTGACGGAAGAACTGCCCGCGTTGACTACCAGAATTATCATAGTGCGCCTTTCTTTAGGTATGGATGAAGATGAAAAGTCGGGCATCCCGCCTTCGGGTCGGGAACGCCGGCTGAAAAATACCGCTTTTGGAACAAGGCTCTATTGTAACTCTGAAACGGTCGGCGGGCAAGAAAAAAAAACAGTTCGTCAGGCCGGTTGCCCGGCGGGGCCGGTTTTGATAAATTTGTCCAGGCAGTGAAACAGGCCGTTGATGTCCAAGGGCTTGGTAAGGTGGTCGTTCATACCGGCGGAGAAACTCTTTTCCCGGTCTTCGGGCTGGGAATGGGCGGTGAGGGCCACGATGGGGAGGTCGGCGCCATTGTCCAGCCGGCGGATTTCCCGGGCCGCGGTCAGGCCGTCCATGACAGGCATCTGGATATCCATCAGGACCAGATCAAAAGGGCGGCCGGCCTTGACCATTTCCAGGGCTTCCCGGCCGTTATTGGCCACTGAAACTTCCAGCCCGGCCTTGAGGAGGATTTTTTTGGCCACCAGTTGGTTGACCTCGTTATCCTCTACCAGAAGAATTTTGGCCCCGGCCAGGTGTTCGGCCGGAGACGAGACGTCCAGGCCCTTGGCGGCCCGGGTCAGTTTCCGCTTCTGTTCAGCTTCGGAGAGGGGAAGCTTCCCGGGGGCGCCCGCGGCCCCGGTTTCAAAGAGTATGTCGAGGACATGCTCGAGGGTGTCCGCGGTGATCGGTTTTTCCAGGACCGCCTTGATGCCGGCCTTGGCCGCGGCCTTGGAGACCTGAGCCCGGGAATGGGTAGTGGTCAGTATGATTTTGGGGCGCGGCTCTCCGGGCGGGACGGCTTCGTTGAGTTGGCTGGCGGTCTTAAGGCCGTCCCAACCTGGCATTTTCAGGTCCACGATCACCAGGTCCGGACCCCGGCTTTCGCTCCGAAGCCGGTTGACCAGGTCCAGGGCTTCTTCGCCCGAGGCGGCGGCGGAAACTTCAAAGCCGAAAGCCTTTAAGTATTTGTCCGCTGCGGTCCGGAACATTTGGCTATCGTCGACGACCAACGCGGACAGGCCTTGAAAGTCCCGGCGTTGGTTTATTAAACGTTCGGCGTGGTGGTGGCGGCCGAAGCGGGCGGTGAAGCCGAAGGAACTGCCCCTGCCGGGCGCGCTTCGGCACCAGATTTCCCCCTTCATCAGGTTGACCAGCTTTTTGCTGATGGCCAGGCCCAGCCCGGTGCCTCCGTAGCGGCGAGTGGCGGAGTTGTCGGCCTGTATGAATGGTTCGAAAAGCGTATCCAAATGCTGGTGTTCAATGCCGATGCCGGTGTCCTGAACCAGAAAGCGCAGCGTGATCTCGTCCGGGGTTTCTTTCACCTGGTCCACGGCCAGGGTGATTTCTCCGTGTTCCGTGAATTTGACGGCGTTTTCTATAAGGTTGCTCAGGCATTGTAGCAGGCGGTATTCATCGCCCGCCAGGCCCACCGGGATGTCCGGGGCCGCCTGGACAATGAATTCCAGGCCTTTTTGCCTGACCTGTTCAGCCATCAGGTCCACGGTGTTCGTAAGAACATTTTGAAGATGGAAATCTTTGACCGTAAGTTCCAGCTTGCCGGATTCGAGCCTGGAAAAATCCAGAATGCCGTTGATAAGGTGGAGCAGCGATTTGGCGGCGGCGTCCGTTTTGGCCACGAAATCATACTGATGGCTGTTGAGTTCCGTTTCCCGCAAAAGCTTGGTGAAGCCGATGATGGCGTTCATGGGCGTGAGTATTTCGTGACTGATATTGGCCAAAAATTCGCTCTTGGCCCTGGTGCTGGCCAGGGCCAGATCGCGGGCCTCGCTCAGTTCTCTTTCATTCCGCCTCAGTTCGGTGACGTCCATCATCCAGACCATGGCGGCCGGACGATTTTCAAATTCGGCCAAGTAGGCCTTCAGCAGGTTTTCACTGATGGTGCCGTCGGTTTTGCGGACTTTTATGGGCCGCCAGTCGACATCGCCTTTCTCGGTCAGGTCCCGCCGCAGTTCCAATAATTCCCGGCGGTTCAAGGCCAGGCGGTCGAGGGTGGTTCCCGGTTCCAGGCCCAACTCCTCCTGAGACCTGGGGGTGGAATATTTGATCACGCCTTCTTGGATGATGCCGAAGGGGACGGGGCAGCCATTGAGAATATCGTTCAACAGCAGTCTTTCCCGCTCCAGTTTTTCCTGGGCGGCTTTAAGGGACCTTAGATCGCGGAAATAAGCCAGAACCGTGTAAGCTTCCCGCCATTCCACCCTGATGAAAAGGGCCTCTCCCGTAATGTCGAGGCCGTCGATAGTGCGGAGAACCATTTCCGGCATGAAGGCCCGGCCTTCGTTGAAGGCCCGCATTATGTGCCTTAAGAGGGCCAGGCTGGTGACTTGGCCGTCGGGCAGATAGGTGGGCATTAGTTCAAAAAAATGCTCCAGATAGAATTTTTTGGTCTGGCAGCCGCACAGGGCGACGGCTTCCAGGTTGCAGTCGACTATGGCTCCGTCGGGATCGAAAAAGCAACAGGACAGAGGAGTGGCGTCCAACATCAGGCGGGTGCGTTCCTCGGCTTCCTGGGTCTTGGTGATGTCGATCAGGGTTTCGATCAAGCCGATTTCCCGGCTCTGGCTGTCCTCCAACACGGCGCGGTGGCCGGAAAATACCCGCCTGGGATATTTAAGGTGGCGGGTGAAACTGTAGGTTTTGAGATCGTCGCCGTCGTCCAGTTCCGACGAATCCTTATAATCCTTCCAGCCTTCACCATAGAATCGTCCCAGGTATCGGGTCACCGGGCCGCCGCCGATGGCCTGGGCGGCGGGCGGGTTGAGATAGGTCCAGCGGTGGTCCAGGTCGAAAACCGAGGTGGGGAAGGGCAGATTGTTCAGAACAGCCTTGTACCAGGCCAGTTCATTGCTTATGTATTTGAAAGCGTTGGCCATATAGCGGCTGAAGCTTTCTTCGGCCAGGCCGTCGTCGGCGGCCAGATTTTCCAACTGGCGCTTCATATCCTCCCGGAGCTCCTTCTGCGCCGTGTCCAGGTGGCTGCCCGGGGCCTCCAGCAGTTCATCAAAGCTCCGCCGAATGTCGTCAAGCAGACGTCTCTGTTCGGCCATCCGGCTTTCCAGAGTCTTCTTTTCGGCCGTAGCCTTGGGGGGGGAATAAGCAGTCAAAATTCCACTTTCGGCGGAGCGGCGGCGACGGCCTCGTCGAGGCGCCAGAATTCAGCCAGACCGAAGCCGAACATCTCCGAAAAGAGGACCGCGGGAAACTTTTCCCGAGCCTCGTTATAAAACATGACCGCATCGTTGTAGGCCTGGCGGGCGAAGGCGATGCGATTTTCAGTGCTGGCCAGTTCCTCTTTGGTTTCCAGGATGACGCGGTCGGCCTTTAGTTCAGGGTAGGCCTCCATGCTGACCAGAAGGCGGCCCAGGGAGGCGGAAAGCTGACCATCGGCTTCAACCAGCCGGCTCAGGGCGGGCAGTTGGGTCGGGTCCCCGGCCAGGCTTATCTGGGCCGCGGTGGCCTTGGCCCGGGCCTGGATGACGGCTTCCAGAGTCTGGGCCTCGTGGCTCAGGTAAGCCTTGGCCGTGTTGACCAGGTTCGGGATGAGGTCGTAGCGCCGCCGGAGCTGGACATCGATTTGGGAAAAGGCGTTTTTGAAACGGTTTTTCAGGGTCACCAGGCGGTTGTAAATGACGGCCACCAGCCCGGCCAGGACCAGGAGAACGACCAAGACTGACAGGATTATCAACAAAAGTGTGCTTATCATGTTCAAATCTCCTTTAATTATGAAAACCGCGCTTCAGACGTCCGGGGCGGTGACGCGCAGGACTTCTTCTATGGTGGTCAGGCCGGACGCCATGAGGCTCAGGGCATTTTCGCGGAGAGTGGTCATGCCTTCCAGGCGGGCCAGGTGTTTCAGTTCCTGGGCGCTGACCCCGTCTTTGAGGGCCAGTTCCTTAAGGGTTTCGCTCATGGTCATGACCTCGACCGTGGCCAGACGTCCCTGATAGCCGGTGTTGCGGCACCTTTCGCAGCCCAAACCCCGCCGGAGGGTCAGGTCGCCATCAATGGCGAACCCCAGGTCCCTGGCCGCTTCACTGGTCAGGACAAATGATTCGGCGCAGTATTTGCAAATGCGCCGGACCAGGCGCTGGGCCATTATGCCCACCACGGTGGAGGAGACCAGAAAGGGCTGGAGCCCCAGGTCAAACAGACGGGTCACGGCCGAGGGGGCGTCATTGGTGTGGAGGGTGGAAAGGACCAGGTGCCCGGTCAGGGCGGCTTGAATGGCGTTTTCAGCCGTTTCCAGATCGCGCATTTCCCCGATCATGATGACGTCCGGGTCCTGGCGCAGGATGTTGCGGATGATGCTGCCGAAGGTGATGCCTATCTTGGGCTGCACGGCGATCTGGTTGAATTCGTCATGGACCATTTCAATGGGGTCTTCCACGGTGGTGACGTTGACTTCCGGGGTGGCCAGCTTTCGGAGGGTCGAGTAGAGGGTGGTGGTCTTGCCGCTGCCGGTGGGCCCGGTCACCAGGATGATGCCGTGGGGCAGAGAGGTGAAAGTGTTCCATTTATGGAGGTCGTCCGGATTGAAAAACATGTCGGCCAGGTCCATGAACAGGGCCTCCGGGTCCAGGATACGCATGACCGTCTTTTCCCCGAAGGCCACCGGCACGGTCGAAACGCGCACTTCCGCTTCACCGGCCTTGGCGGCGATCTTGATACGGCCGTCCTGGGGCCGCCGCTTTTCGGCTATATCCAGGCGGGAAATGGTTTTGATGCGGCTGACCACCGCCGGATGTATGACCTTGGGCAGACGGTGGACATCGTGAAGCACCCCGTCGAAGCGCAGCCGCACTATAAGGTCGTTGCGCTTGGGTTCGATGTGGATGTCGGAAGCCTTTTCGCTAAAGGCTTCGGTCAGCAGAAAATCCACCAGGTTTTTGATGTGCTGGTCGTCATGGGTGATTTCCGCGGCTGATTTGAGCTTGACGAATTGTTCGAGGTTGCCGATGTCAAAGCCCAGGCGGGCGCCCCCGGAATAGAGATCCTCGGCCCCGGCCACCGCCCCCCGGAAGGCGTATATTTCCCCGATGACCTTCTTGATCTGGTTGCCGGGCACGATGACGGTCTGAATGGGTTTGTCGACCACCCGGCTGACGTCTTCGAGGACGCTCTGGCAAAAGGGGTGGCGGACGGCCACCAGGAGATGCCCCGCGTCGTCCAGGCCCAGGGGCAGCACCAGGTGGCGGGTGGCGAAGGATTGGGGCAGAATGTTGGTCACCAGTTCCGCGTCCAGTTCCCGCTGTTCGATGCGGCGGTAGGGCAGGGCGGCCGCCTGGGCCATCAGCCGGGCCAAGAGGTCGTCGTCGATGGTCCGTCCCAGGTTGTTGTCCTGGCCGGGCAGAGGCATTTTAAGACCCACCAGAAAGTCCAGCGGGTCGTCGCTTTCCGCGGCGGCCTTGCCGGGGCGCCGGGTGACGGCCGTCTGATAGGCGCGCCTTATATCCTCGACCTGGCTTTGTCCGGCCAGGCCGTTGAACATCAGCAGTTCCAAGAGGTAATCTATGGTGAATGAATTGGTTGTCAAAATTTTGGCCTCTGACGTCTTCCCCCGGTTTTAGGGGCCTTTAACGTCTGTCCTTAAGGGTAACGATGCGGTTGAAGACCGGCCGTTCCCGGTCATGCAGTTTTTCATCGGTCATGAAGTAGCCCAGGCGCTCGAATTGACAGCGCCAGCCCGGAGCTAGACCATCCAGGGCGGGCTCCAGGCGGGCCTCCGGACATTCCACCAGGGAGTCGGGGTTCAGTTCCCGTTCCAAATCGCCCTTGGGCCTGGGAATCTTGAATAAACGGTCATAGAGGCGCACCCGGGCCGGCCGGGACAGGCCGGCCGGCACCCAATGGATCACCGCCGGCTGACCGCCGGGGCCGGCGCCGCCACCGCGGGGCTCTTCGCTGTAGGTGCAGCGCAGTTCCGTGACCCGTCCTTCGGCGTCGCGGACCATATCATGGCAGTGGAGATAGAAGCTCCAGCGCAGATGCACCTCCCGGCCCGGCCCCAGACGGTAGAATTTTTTCGGCGGGTCGGGCCTGAAGTCTTCGGCCTCAATGAAGATTTCCCGTTCAAAGACCAGGGGCCGGCTTTCCTTCCGTTCCGGATCGTCCGGAAAGAAGGGGGCGGGGAATTCCCGGCTCTGGCCGGCGGGCCAGTTTTCCACCACCACTTTCAGGGGCTGGAGCACGGCCATCACGCGGGGAGCCTTGGGGTTCAAGTCGTCGCGGACGGCTTTTTCCAGCCAATAGTATTCTATCCAACTGTCGCGCTTGGCCACGCCGATGCGGTCGCAGAACAGGCGGATGGATTCCGGGGTCAGGCCCCGGCGGCGCAGGGCGGCCAGGGTCGGCAGGCGCGGGTCGTCCCAACCTTCGACATGGCGGTCCTTGACCAACTGCATGAGCTTGCGCTTGCTCATGACCGTGTATTCCAGGTTCAGGCGGGCGA
>Ga0082212_10011231_pt1 | contig 11371 bp, 8 predicted proteins | sample TergutNt197P3_FD_71548 | JGI IMG/M metagenome (GOLD analysis project Ga0082212, IMG submission 71548) | Neocapritermes taracua P3 segment gut microbial communities from Petit-Saut dam, French Guiana - Nt197 P3 | ecosystem: Host-associated > Arthropoda: Insects > Digestive system > Gut ... | reverse complement strand
TTTGTTGTTGTAATTAACGGTAACAATGATTTCGGAATAAACCCTCATCACCTTTGAAACCGGATTATATTGCACCGGATAGACAAATAAAGATTGTCCTCTGACGTCGCGCATGATAAAAGGTTCTTGTAGCGTTGCCAACGTTCCGGGGAAAAAGAGGTCGCGTTCATACGCATCGCCTTTCACGTAAGGAACGGTTGCAGGGTCAACGGTTCTCAATAAATTCCCCTTTGAGGGGGCAATTTCAATGTTTTCATAATCGGTATAAACCGAATAAGAAATTTCTAATTCCGCCGAGCCGACATCAGGGATAATGAAGGCTGTGGGCAAATAAATAAGTTCGGGCGCACCTGCTTCAAGCATCGTGGGCGCTTTTTCCGACGTCATAACGCTCATGATGCCGTAGTCGGTTGTTACATCGGTCAAAATCAACTCGTTAAGGTTGAATTGAATGGTGGTAGAACCTCCGCGTTCGGCAACTAAGGTTACCTCATTTTGTACATTACTGTTGCTGCCAACCGTCAATACTTGATTTTGAGCAAATAAGGTCGTTGTTGCGGCAAACAATAAAATGATAAACATTTTTTTTAATAAAACTTTGAACATAACTTTAAAATTTGATATAATTAATAATAAACTGCGTAAAAATGTCTGTTTTTAAAAAACGCTGCAAAGATAATAAATTTTAGTTACAAAATGATGATTTTTTTCAGGGCAAACGCATTAAAATTGTAACAGGTTGTTATTCAAGTCCGTAGGACTTTTACATTGATAACCCCGTGCAAGGCATTAGCCGCAGCTCGGGGAACTGACACTGCACCTTCCCTCAACCCCGTAGCGGGTTGAACTACTACGTAGTTCTTTGATTGATAGTGATTTATATGCCCCGAGCTGCGCTACGCTTGCACGGGGTTATCAATATTTGCCTCCTACGGAGGCTTAGACTCCATAAAAAAAATGATTTTTAATGCGTTTGCCCTGATGTTTTTTTCAGAGAAAATGTATAAAATTTGTTTTTCAATTCTTTTTTTATGTATTTTTGCAGAAAATTAGAAGTGAATAAAAAATGAATTTTTGGCAATTAAGAAATCAATTTTACGACTTGATATGTTTCAACGTCAATCAAGTTTATGCGTGGCAACCGGATTTTGAGAAAAACAATCTCACACGTTGGGCAAAGCAAAATTTGCTAATAAAACTGCGCAATTCGTGGTATAGTTTCCCTGAATATTTAAAAACGCCTAATATTCAGCATTTTGTGTCGAACAAAATTTATACTCCCTCGTATGTCAGTTTGCACTCTGCATTGGCATTTTATGGCATTATTCCGGAAGCAGTAGTGCAGACAACTGCTGTAAGTTCGTTGAAAAAGGCAAATTTTGAGAATGTTTTCGGCTCATTTTCGTATCAACAAATTTTACCGGAATTGATGTTTGGAAATGAACAAAAGACGTTTTTAAATAAACACAGTCTGTTTTTTGCTACCCCCGAAAAAGCGATTTTAGACTTGTTGTATCTTTATCCACAGTACAATAACGAACAGGAAATCAGAGAATTACGTTTTGATGAAGAATTTATGCAAGAGGATTTGAACGTTGAGCGTTTAAATGAATTTACAGAAAAATTTCAATCAAAAGTATTAAGAAACCGAGTTAATTTACTTTTAAAAATTTACGATTTATGCTGAATTTAGAACAAATACAAAATTATTTTTCGCCACAAATCAGAGAAAATCCTGCCCATAAAAAATATATGGTAAAGGAATACATTCAACTGGTGATTTTGAATTTTTTGGCAACTTCAAAATTTGTGAAAAAAATCACTTTTATAGGTGGCACAAATTTGCGTCTAACGAAAGGAATTGACAGATTTTCAGAAGATTTGGATTTTGACTGCAAGAATTTTTATGCCGAAGATTTGGCAGAAATGTCGCAAATGGTTTTGACTTTTTTACAACGGTCGGGCATACGTGCCGAAACACGTGAAAAGAAAAACGAAAAATTAACCGCATTTCGCTCAAGAATTTATTTCCCCGAATTGCTGTTTGAATTAGGGTTGTCGGCATATCAGGAAGAGCGATTTTTGATTAAGATTGAAAGTCAAAATCAAGAATTTGAATATACGCCCCAAATGGCTACCATTAGCAGTTGTGGCTTTTTCTTTTCGTTTCCTGTTCCCCCTGCTGATGTACTTTGTGCGATGAAATTGTCTGCATTACTCTCACGAGCAAAAGGACGCGATTTTTATGATGCTTTGTTTTTGCTTTCTCAAACAACGCCGAATTACGATTTTCTTATTAAAAAACAGGATATCCACAATCTAACGGAACTCAAAGCAAAACTAATAGAGACGATAGAAAAAGTGGACTTGCCACACAAATCCAAAGATTTCGAACATTTACTATTCAACAAGGAAAATAAAGATAAAATATTGAATTTCAGGGAGTTTATAAAAAATCTGAATTAGATTCTGTTACAAAACGATACTAAGTTCTGCCTTTCAGGCAGTTATGAGTGAGCCATCTTGTCAGCAGGTTGCGGCTATCGCCTTACCTACTGTTATGAATATTTGGCTTTTCAAGCCATTTTACGTTGAAACAGTAATACCCGTTAGGACGCAGGCTCTGCCCGTCCTTTCTATCATAACAGATTGGCAGTTCGGCTACGCTCACTGACCAACCTGTTGGAATAAGCAAGACAAACGGACGCACCGATTGCAAATCGGCGCGAGCGTACAGGCAAAGAGTGCGGGCAACCCAACTCCCCCTCTTTCGGAGGGGGCTGGGGGGAGGTCTAAAAAAAAAGGCTGCCCTGACAACGAGACAGCCTTCCTCATGAAAAAAACTATTTTTATTTAAAAATTAGTTTCTGCGTAATGCTGCCGTGTTCGGAGTCGATTTGGATAAAATAGACGCCGGTGGGCAGAGTTGTTACCGAGATGTTCATCTGAGCGGAACAGGCGGTAGTTTCGTAGGCAAGTTGTCCGGTGATGTTGTAGATACGAACAGCAGTCGGAACAACGCTTCCCGTAATGTTTACTTCACCATGCACGGGGTTGGGGAAGATTTGGAATGTTTGCGTTCCGATTTCGCGGATAGAAACTGGGTCTAATGTGATACATTGTTCTTCTGTGATAAGCGGTTCTTCGCAATCGTTATATATTACTTCTACTATATAGCAATATTCAACTTCGGGTTCGATTTCTTCGTCTAAATAACTTAATTCTTCGGTGATAAGTTCCTCGTTAAGTTTCGTTTCTTCCACATCATCAATCCGGTAAACATTATAACCGGCAAGTTCCAAACCTTCGTATTTGGGCGCTTCCCATGTAATAAGGACAGCGTATTGATTTTCAACTTGTTCGAGTACAATATCGCTGCCGAAAGGTACGCACATTCCGTCGATGGTAACGGTTGCGGGTTCCGATTTGGGACTTTCCATTTCGGTAACTCCGTATAAAGCGGTTACTTCGTAGGTATATGTGCCGTTTTCCGGTACGACGTCGGTATAGGCGCGGGTTTCTCTTACGGGTTCTTCCGTAATTTTATCACCATTGCGATAGACTTTATATCCTGTAACTTCCAAATCTTTGCTTTCCGTTGGAGCGTCCCAGTTTAATACAACGTGGTTGGCATTTTCTACGGTGGCGGTAAGGTTCATCGGCGGGAAAAGTTCAACGCCTTCGCCGAGTGTGAGGGTGGTTAAGTAGGTTACTTTGTTGAAACCGGTAACGGCAAGGGTCAATTCTAAACCTTCTTCTAAACCGGTGGCGTCGAAAACGATTTCTGCTGCGCCGTCTTCCACAACGCCAACGCCTAAGATGATAACTTCGTCATCTGCAATGTAGGTAAGGGCTGCTACCGCTTCGTCGGCGTCGCAGTTTACGATAAAGGGTGATCCTTCAACAGTTTCCGTATGGGAAATAGTCATTGTTTCCGGCGCTTTTGTTCTAATCATCAGCACGGGGTCGCCAAAGACTGTCCATGATTTGTAGTCAGCCATGCCATTGCTGCCATGTCTCATAATCATTCTTTGTGTAGCGTTAAGCGCAGTTCCGGCAAAGGTTTTAAATCTATGTTCGCTTACGCCATATTGAAAACCGCCTGCGGTATGTCTGATGTCCATACAAAGGTCAACAAATTCGTCTTGTGCAGTCATGGGAGGTTGCCAACTTAAATTAACGGTAGCCATAAGCGTTGCAATAGCGCCGGTAGGCTGTCCGCCTTGAGTAGCGCGCATCCATGCTTCGGCAAAACAAGGTCCACCTGTATAGTTATATTTACCATTGACACAGGCAACAGAGAAAATATAGGGAAGTTTACCCGCATTTTGCAACTGATTTACATGGGAGTTGGTATAATAAATATAAGAGTAACCACCGTTACTTAATGTCCACGCTTGATAATCTCCATGGTTGCAGTAATTTATCATATCAACGCCTTCTTCAATATGTTGCGATATTTGTGCCGGTGATGTAACCGGAACGCCCGTACTGCCATTATGTTCCTGATAAACAGGATTGTAGCCGTAGTTCATCAATCTGGTTCTTATGTTATTCATGTGAACATAATCAGCCTCGCCGCCGTCATGTCCGCCGCCGTTTCCTTCACTGCACGCTATTCCCATAGCGGCATTGAGCCAAGTATCGGTGGTGGCGATGTCGCGTTCATACCAAATAGTGCGCGCCACTTGTGTTTGAACATGGGCAACGCTTTCGCACGACATTCTTCCAACAAGAACGGTTAAATAGTTGCCGCCTTGCAATATTCCGTATTCAATATCGGAAGGATAAGAAGAACTGCCAAGAAACGGCACTTGTGCAACATCACCTACAAAAAGCACGTAAGCGAGGTTGTTGTCGGGGTTGTTGTAATAACTTGTGATATAAGATTTTATGTTAGCGGCTGAACTTCCGGCTTCTGTGGTAGAGACCATTGTTGCTTTACGTCCGATGGTACGTTTCCAATCGATGTATGGCTGCATGGCGTTCATCCAAGCGGCATCATTATGGCAGATAACCAATATTTCGCCCTCTTCCAAAGTGGGGTAGCCTCTGGTTTCCATCACGGAACTGTTGATAAACATACCTTTATACATGGCGTCGAATTGCGTATCAATGGTTTTGTTTCTTTTTTGGGTGGTAAATTCGTTGATACCTGTTTCGGCAGTGTAATGAATGGTTACAATGATTTCAAAATAGACTCTCATCACCTTTGAAACGGGGTTGTATTGAATGGGGAAGACATCTACCGATTGTCCTCTGACGTCGCGCATGATAAACGGTTCTCTCAAACTTGCTATCGTTCCGGGGAAAAATTGGTCTTGGCTATAAACTTCTCCTTTTACGTATGGAACGGTTGCCGGGTCAATACTTCTGGAAAGGCTACCTTTGGAGGGCGCCATTTCAACATTTGTAAAATCGATGAATGCCCCGTATGACACTTCCAACTTGGAACTTCCCACGTCGGGGAGGATAAACGAGGTGGTAAGGTAAAAAATGTCGGGGTTTTCAACTTGCAACATTGCCGGCGCCTGGTCGGTTGTTGCGATGAATGCTGTTCCGTACTCGGTATTCACTTCCATCAACTCTAACTCGTTGAGGGTGAATTGAATGGTTGTGGCGTTGTCGTCCTGTGCAACCAATACCGTTTCATTTTGCGTTCTACTGTTGTCGCCAATTACTATTACTTGATTTTGAGCAAATAAACCCGTTGTTGCTGCAAACAATAAAACAACAAAAATTTTTCTTAAAGATTTAAACATAATTAAAAGATTTGATGATTAAAAAATTGGCGCAAAGATATGAAAAAAAATAACAGATAGGAAATAAATAAGTAACTTTTTTTGAACAAAAAAATATTTTCCCGGTCCTCCCCGTTCCTCCTCGTTTCCTAACGAGGAGGCATTGGTATTACGTTTTCAACGTAAAATGGAGTTAAAAACTCCAAGCCATATACTCCTCGTTTGGAAACGAGGAGTAGCAAAAAACCATATCCTCTCTTTTTTGCGGGAGATTGCGGGTTTGCCCCGCAATGACGGGGACTCCGTTCCTCCTCGTTTGGAAACGAGAAGTAGCAAAAAATCGTAATTCGGGTAAAATTTTATTTTGAGGTGCTGGCGAAGATTTTTTTAATTTTGAAGTAGCAGAAATTGATATCTCTTGTACCTTTGTTGGCGGATATAAATTGTTGTATTCTTGCATTGATATTTTCAGATATGGCGTTGGTGTGTCCTTGTGAGAAATAGTTTATTATGTCGAGTTGATTACGTTCGACGGAAGATTTAAAATTGAGCATTTCATCAACATCGGCAATTTGAATTTCTTTGTACCAATGTTGCAAAACAACAGGTATCAACTCCGGAAACTCTTCCAAACGTATATCTATACGTGATATACTCTTGCTAATACCTTTGATAGCAAAGTGTTTGGAAATAATCGGCGTGAGATACAATGATAAAAGTTCTGAAATAAGTGCATTAGTTTCCATTAAGCAAAGATATGTCTTTTTTTGACACAGCACCTCAAAATAAAATTACGCCATTTTTAATCAACCATTCAGCAATTTTTAATACCTTTGCAAAAAATAATAAATAATAAATTACCATGAAAAATCATTTTTTAATTGCTTTGTTGTTCGTTATCAGCGCTATGTCGTGTCAGATGAACAACGCGAAAAAAGAAGTACAACCGGTAGAAGAAGAGATTGTAACGGTCGTACAAATTCCGGACGGCGCCGTTACTTTTACATTAAACGATGACGGGATGTTCGTCGAAACAACCATCAACGGCGTGCCTGCCACCGTGTTACTGTTAGCAAGGGATAACTCATTTGCTTTGGACAGCGCTTTTGTTTTTTCCAATCAAGATTCATTAAAAATGTCGGTGGTCAAAAAGACAAAAAGAGTTTGCAGAGACGGTCGTTGTGCCACGCGACTGATAAACACGGTAACTCCGCCGACTGTTTTGAGTTTTGGAAACGATGAGAAAACGGTTAAGGAAGAAATTAATATTCACAATCTTATGGAGACGCCCGACGGCACCAAAGTAGCCATGGAAGTCCCGCTTTTCAAAATATTAAAAGACAACATATTGCTCATCGACGTTGCCAATAATTATATAAAAACAGACATTACACAAGATTCTTTGCCCTATTTTGTTGAAAACTTTGAAGATTCCACCATGTTTGAATTTTCTAATTTCAATAATTACCTCTCCATTATGGACAGTGTGTCTATTTATACGCCGGAGGAAACATTACATAAAACAGGAGTTATTTATATCTCTCTCGCTTTTCCTTGTTCCATAATATTTAAAGAGAATTTTATCAACGATGTTCAAAAAAACAAGCCAATTACCATCTACTCTTCTTATTTTTACTATAAAGAACAGGCGGAAAAATTTCATGCTGATTCCATTATTTTTTCCGATTTGAAAACAAAGATATTTGATTATGAATTGTATGCCCAAAAACCTGAGGTGATTAGCCATTTTCTCGGCATTTTAGGACTTGATTTTTTCGCTCATCATTGTGCTGTTATTGATTTTAATGCGAAAAAACTCTATTTGAAAGCGCATGAGAGATAGTTTTTTCACATCTGAAAAATAGCACGGTTTTTGTAAGATAACCGGTCATATTAATATTTTTTAAAATATGATGACAACAAAATATCTATGGAAATTTACCGGATTGGTTTCTTTTTTTCTGATTTTCTTTTTGCAATCGGTTGATGCTCAGGTATTAGAGGGAAAGATTACGGACGAAACAGGCGAGCCGGTATTGTTTGCTACTATTTTTATTGAGGAGACCAAAGAGGGCTGCACCACCAACGACAAGGGCGTGTTTTCCATGTCGTTACCGGCAGGCGATTATACCATTCGCATACAGCATGTGAGTTATCAAACTGATGTACAAGAGATTACGCTTCCGTTGTCGGCGCCTTTGCAGATACGATTGCGTTTGAAAAGTATCACTTTGCGGGAAGCCGTTGTAACGGCAAAGGGCGAAGACCCTGCGTATGAAATTATGCGGCGCGCCATCGCCAAAGCGCCTTACCACAGAAAACAGTTTGAATCGTATCACGTTGATAATTACAGCAAAGCGACACTTTTTATTGACCATATTCCGAAAGCCATCAAACGTATTGCCAAAATCGGCGGCGAAGATTTGCCCATCAAAGCCGGTGATGTTTACACGTTGGAAAGTATCAGTAAGATTTCTTACGAAAAAGATTCGCTCTTTCGGCGTGTTGTCTCGCTAAAATCTTCATTTCCAAAGGATATTGAAGGAATTGAAACGCTTGGTGAGTTTGAATTGTACGACATTTACGGGCAAACCGGCACTTTTATTTCGCCACTTTCACCTCAGGCGCTCTCGGCTTATCGTTTCCGAATGGAGAGTTATATGCCCAATGATTACGGAAAATCGATTTACCACATCCGCGTTATCCCGAAAAACAACAATCCGCTTGCGTTTGACGGCTATATTGATATTGTGGATTCTACGTGGCACGTCCATCATTTCGACCTCTCTGCCGCAATGAAAATGAATGTCGTTTCGACAAGGTTTAACATCAAACAAAATTTCGGAGAGGTGGAGAAAAATATCTGGGCGCCGATTAGTTATTATTTGGTTGAAAGTTTTGAGGCTATGGGAATGAAATTCAGAGTAAACCTTTCAGCATCAAGACAATATACTGATTATAAACTCAATAAAAGAAATTACGTCGCTTTTGAAAACACCAATATCTCAACGCCGGAAACGGGAGGCGGATTGGTTATTTCCGAAAAATCGCAACGTTTGGAAGAAAAAATAATGCAGATTTATCAAAAAGAAGAAATCAGCACCCGCGATGCTTTGAAAATCGTCTCGCTACTCGAAGAAAAAGCCAAAGAAGATGAAAAAAACAACGCTGTGGAAACGGTGAAAACGTTGGAATTGAGAGGAAATTACGTTGTTACCATCGATAGTTTGGCGTACAAACGCGATTCGCTTTATTGGGCTGAAAACCGCAAAATGCCGCTTTTGGAGTCGGAACAGGAGGGTTACGAAAAACGCCGCATTGCCGATTCGCTGGCAGAAAATACGGTACGGAAAGAGGGACGACTGTCGTTTCAATCGCGCACAGTTCGTTTTGGTTTCGATTCGCCAGCCGAAATGATCTCGTTTAACGCCGTTGACGGCTGGAAATTACGTTTTAGCGGTTACATTAATAAAAAACTGAAAGATTCTACCCAATGGGACAACACCCTGATGGCAGGTTACTCTTTTAATACGGGACACGCCATTTTCGGCGCATCGAGCAAATATACCTATCTGCCCGAAAAACGCGCTTATTTCACCGTTTTCAGCGGACAGGAAAGTTTCGATTTTAACGCATCTTCGGGCGTTCATCCCTTTGTAAACAGCGTCAGTTCGTTGTTTTTTAAGGAAAACTCCATCAATCTTTACCAGCGTTCCTACGCAGGCGTGCGCCATTCGATTGAGGTAATAAACGGTTTGGAAGTGCGGCTCGGCGGCTCGTATGAGTGGCGACAACAACTGCGCAATACCACCGAATATTCTTTTTTCTACCGAAATTCAAAAGATTATCGTCCCAATGAGCCTGATAATAAATATCTTACGAATGAAAAATATAGTGATAAAGATTATCTTGCAGGTAAGCAGGCTGCTATATTCAGTTTGGGTTTCAGTTACACGCCTCAACGCTATTATTTTTTCGATGGTCGCTATAAACGGGCGGCGCGTTCAAGTTATCCGACTTTTTCGTTTTTATGGGAAAAAGGCATCCCCGGCGTCTTCAGTAGCGAAACCGATTATGATTATTTAGGATTTGCCGTAGCGCAAAATATCCGTTTGGGACTTTTGAAAAATGTAAAATATAACCTCAGCGGAGGCTGGTATCCGAACAATAAAACGATGCACTTTTCGGAGTTTAGACACTTTTATATCTATGAATTTCCGTTGATTTTCAAAGATTATTACCGGATGTATCACACCGTAAAAACCTACGAACCGGCAACCAACGAGTGGATGATTTCGGCTTTTGTGAAGTATGAAACGCCTTACCTGTGCCTGAAATTTTTACCCGGACTGAACCGTACTTTTATGACCGAAAACCTCTATCTCTCCTATCTAAACACGCCTTTTGTCAAAAATTACACAGAAATCGGATATTCGCTCAACAACATTTGGATGATTGGACATATCGGCGTTTTCGTCGGATTTGACCAGTTCAAATATTCCAATTGGAGTTTGAAACTCTCTATCAATATGCCGAAAATGTAGGTCAATCATGGTGCAAAATCGCAATATTTTTTAATGCAAATAAAAAAAAATCATTTTCAATTCTCCATTCTCAATTTTCAATTAAAAAAGTGTACATTTGCCCCGAAAAATAAAACGTTATGCAAGTATATATATTTCGAGTTTTAGCAGAAGAAGAAGAGACTTTTTTAAGAGAGATAGCGTTGTCGGAAGATAATACGTTATTGGATTTTCACACCATCCTTACAAGGAGTATGAAGTTGGACGACAAACAGTTAGCGTCTTTTTATTTAACCAATAAACAGTGGGAAAAGCAAAAAGAATATACGCTGATGGATATGGAAGTGGACGATTACGCCGCCGAAAAACAAACCGAAGAGATGGTGCCGATTGATGTGATGTCGAACGTTCATCTTGGCGATATTATCGACGATCCGAAGCAACGGATGCTGTATGAATACAACTTTGTCAATCCGGCTTTGTTTTTTATTTCGCTGACAAATGTTATAGAAGAAGATGATAATGAGGCTTTTCCGAAGATTTTACACGCGGAAGGAAATATTGATGCGGAACAAATGGGCGCATTCGATGATGATGAGTTTGACGATTTGATGGAAGATGGCTATGACGAAGATGACCTCCGCGATCTTGGTTTTGATTCGGACGACGACTATTATGATGATGACGACTACTACGGCTCGGATTCTTTTAGCACAGACGATTATTGATGAATGACCTCCGCGCAGCATAAATATTTGGTTGTGGTGGTTGGACCTACCGCCATCGGAAAAACATCTATGGCTATCCGACTTGCGCAACATTTTGATACTGAAATAGTTTCAGCCGACTCGCGCCAATTTTACAAAGAACTGAAAATCGGAGTGGCAGCGCCCACCGATGAGGAATTGGCGGCGGCTACACATCATTTTATCGGACACCTCAGCATCCACGACTATTACAACGCCTCCCGTTTTGAAAAAGACGCCATAGAAAAAATATCATCACTCTTTGAAAATCACGATGTTGTGGTGATGACCGGCGGTTCGGGACTCTATATTGACGCCGTTTGTAACGGCATTGACGAACTGCCCGACCCTACCCCCGAAT
>Ga0082212_10011230_pt1 | contig 11372 bp, 8 predicted proteins | sample TergutNt197P3_FD_71548 | JGI IMG/M metagenome (GOLD analysis project Ga0082212, IMG submission 71548) | Neocapritermes taracua P3 segment gut microbial communities from Petit-Saut dam, French Guiana - Nt197 P3 | ecosystem: Host-associated > Arthropoda: Insects > Digestive system > Gut ... | reverse complement strand
CGACGTGCGCGAGCCGTTGATTGAGGGCTGCGTGTACGCATTGTCGGAAATCGCTATCCACTGCGAACCCACTGCGTTCACGGCATTGGGCTCCGAACCCGCGATGTCCTTCAGAAAATCCATGTACGAAAACGTGTCGCGTATGAGCACGACATCGGCGGCGGCCGCGACAACGAACGCGACGGCTGTGGAAATTGTTGCGATTGACTTCTTCATAATTGCGAACCCCGTTTATCAAACCACAATGATACGCCCGCCCCGCGATTAAGTCAAGCGCAAACACACCCCTCCCCCACCCCTTCGGCGCTCATGATTGTAGGCGCCGCAATGTGGGACGGGTCTCCGACCCGTCCGCGTGTGTTTTCGCGCCAAACGTACGACAGGCATTTTGGCCTGTCGAAATCCGCAATGTGGGACGGGTCTCCGACCCGTCCGCGCGTGTTTTCGCGCCAAACGTACTACAGGCCTTTTGGCCTGTCGAAATTCGTAATGTGGGACGGGTCTCCGACCCGTCCATGGGCAGGTCGGAGACCTCGAACCAATAGGTTCGTCCTACATTTCCCCATCCGGCACCGTGAAAACCACCCGGCGTTTTATCCCCGCCTCGTCATCCGGCAATTCGTATTCGCTTGAAATTTGGAAGCCGCGCGTGAATACCGGGTCATACCAACTTTTTCCGGTCGCGTTGACTTCCCCGCGCTCATACGCGAACGGCCCATCGTTGAAAACCGAATCCGGAACACTCTCCAAAAATTCCGGCACAAGCGCGTCCAATGTTTCCGGCAATTCCCCATGCGCCCTGCGGTATCGTTCCGCCGCGATTCCGATCATCGCGGCGTTGCGTTGCTCCAAAAGACGAATGTGTCCGGGAAGATTCATGCCCAACATTCTGATATAGTCAAAGCCCCATAAAAACCAAGGCGAAACGGGTGAATTTTTTAATTTCGGCATCATTTCATAATAACGCCGCAGACGTTGCGATTCGGAATCCGCCGGCGCGTCAAATTGTTTGACAAACCCACGCGCTTTGTCAAAAACCGGATACAGCATCCTGACGTAAGCCAATGGCGCCAAATAACGTGAAATTCTGTCTTTCCGCTCCCATTGCGGCACACCAACATCCCGAACCGGGCGCGTCAGTGTTTCGTTTATGAGTTCCCGGTAAAAAACCAACTCCTCGCACATGCAACGTTGCAAATCCCGCGCGTTTTCCGGCGCACACGACATTTCGCTTTGCAATGATTCCAGCGTTTCGTCCGGAAGCGCGCGAAGCGCAAAACTGATGTTATTGACACGCCCCTCCTCCAACGAATAGCAAACCAAACGCGGTGTCAACAGCGGAAACCGCCTCGTGAAATCCGCGATGTTGCGCCGGCGCCGGATGGCGTCCTCCACGGCTGCCGCATCACCGCGCCGGGTCGCAAAAAGCGTTTTCAACGAGTAAACACGCGCCCATATCAGCGGAAGACTGATTGGTCCGTGTGTCTGTATGTCCCAAATTTTCGTGAAAACGGCTTCCGGTTTTTCGATGGGCGCCGCCGTCATCTCGTCCAGAAGCGCGAGCGCTTCCGCGTTTTCCCGCAGAAAAACCTCATACGCCGCCTCATCCTCCTCCGTCACAGCATCGTAAATCGATTTGTTGCGCCGCAGAGAATAGTCGATTTTTATTTCACCCTCCTCCGTGAAAAGCGCGTGATGCGGATTGTCCGCTTCCGCGACCCCGTTTGTGTGCGCGTGCAGCATTTGCTCCCACGACACGCCGTACTCCCTCGCGGTTTCCGCGACAATCCTCTCCGACCGCGCCGCGAACGCCGGCAGCATGAACTCCTGCGCCGGCAACATCACGAACACAAGCGCCGGCGCCAGCCACTTCCATTTGCCGGCGCGCCTCTCCGCCGCCGCGTCATACGCCGCCGCGAACGCCAGCGTCGCGACGAACACGCCGCACGCGAACAACACGTACATCCTCATGTCCAACGCGTAAATCACACCGCACATCCCCGCCGCCACAATTCCGACCGACAACCGCGCGAACGCCTTTTTGCAAAGGACGACGTTCCACGCAAAAGCCAATTGCAAAACGACCCCGTATGCCGACATCACGCCCGCCACCCAACTCGCGGCGCCAAACGACTTTCCGTCGGTGAAGAGCGAGACCACCGACAACGCATACACCGGCAGAAAAACCGTCAGCGCCACGCACACGAGCAACAACCCGAACAACGCCCCCGCCTTCGGGTCGCGCCGCCAAAACAGAATTTCAAAAAACTTTTTCATATGAATACCCTCGATTCGCTTTCCAAAATTATATCAGATTTTCACAGGAAATAAACGAAATAAACAAAATCCCTTGTTTCGTTTATTTCGTTTATTTCCTGTTAAATATTTGATAAAATGACGCGAATGGACATCACCCTCACGCCCTCACGCCTATCCGGCACCGTCCGCGTCCCGGCTTCAAAGAGCCTCCTGCATCGCGGACTGTTCTGCGCCGCACTCACGGGCGACCTCTCCCTCTGCGCCCTACCGCCCGACGACGAAATGTCCGACGACATACGCGCCACTCTCGACTGCGCGAAAAAACTACTTTCATTTTTTTCAAACAATGGAAAACATGGAAATCAGGAAAATGATTCAACCCTAAATTTCGACTGCCACGAATCCGGCACCACCCTCCGCCTCCTCCTCCCCATCCTCGCCGCACTCGAAATCCCCGCCCGCATTACCGGCTCCGGCCGCCTCCCCCAACGTCCCCTCGCCGATTACGCAAAATCATTCACCGCTCCCCTCACTACTCATTCCCCACTACCCACTACTCACTACTCACTGCCCCTTCAAATCACCAACCGCCTCACCCCCGGCACATTCCGCGTCCGTGGCGACATCAGTTCGCAATACATCTCCGGCCTCCTCATGGCGCTGCCGCTCCTCGACGGCGATTCCGAAATAATCCTCACCACCCCGCTCGAATCCAAACCCTACGTCGACATGACCCTCGCCGTCCTCGCGCACTTCGGAATCCGCGCCGACTCAACCCCCGACGGCTGGCGAATCCCCAAATGTCAGCGTTACCACTCCGCCACCCCCTACACCCCCGAGCCCGACTTCTCACAAGCCGCGTTCTGGCACCTCGCCGCACACATCGGCAACGCCGTGGCAGTGTCCGGAAACGTCATTGCGAGCGGAGCGAAGCAACCCAGTTCCACTTTACAGGGCGACGCCGTTTTCGCTTCGCTCCTCGATAAACCCGAAGCCGACGTATCCGACTGCCCCGACCTCCTCCCCGCACTCACCGCCGCCGCCGCGTTCGCCCCGCACACAACGCTATTCACCGGCGCCTCCCGCCTCCGCTTGAAAGAAAGCGACCGCCTCGAATCCACCCGCGCCATGCTCGCCGCGTTCGGTGTCGAATCCGAAATCACATCCGACACCATGACTGTACACGGCGCCGGCTCCGACTTCATCCCGCGCTCCACCACAATCGACGGCGCCAACGATCACCGCATCGTCATGACCGCCGCAATCCTCTCCACCCGCGCCTCCGGCCCCGTGACAATCCTCGGCGCCGACGCCGTCAACAAATCCTACCCACGCTTCTTCGATGACTTTAACAAGTTGAAAGTTGAAAGTTGAAAGTTACAAATCATGAAAAACAATAAAAAATTTTCTGCCGTTTCAACTTTCAACTTTCAACTTTCAACTCTCAACTTTCAACTTTCAACTCTCAACTTTCAACTTTCAACTCTTCACCCATGTTCTTAAAAAATCTTCATCTTTCCCTGTTCGGCGAATCGCACGGCGAATGCGTCGGTGTCGTGATTGAGGGTTTGCCTCCCGGTTTCAAACCCGATCTCACCCGCGTCTCCGATTTCCTGCGCCGCCGCGCGCCCGGCAATTTCCCGTGGACCACCCAACGCAAAGAACCCGACGAGCCCCGCATCATCTCCGGCTTCCTCAACGGCGCGTTCACGGGCGCCCCCCTCGCCGCGCTCATCGCCAACACCGACACCCGTTCCGGCGATTACGCCGCATTCGCCGCGACCCCCCGACCCGGTCATGCCGACTACGCGGCGGGCATACGATACAACGGCGCGAACGACCTGCGCGGCGGCGGATTCACCTCCGCGCGCCTCACCGCACCGCTCGTTTTCGCCGGCGCCCTCGCCGCGCAAATCCTCGAATCGCGCGGCGTGAGAATTTCAGCCCGCATTGTCGAAATCGCCGGCGTTGATTCGGAGTGGGACGACATGGTGGCCGCGATTGCCCAAGCGCAGGCGCGCGGCGATTCCGTCGGCGGAATAATCGAGGCGACAGCGGACGGCTTCCCCGCCGGAATCGGCGATCCGTTTTTCGGAAAACTCGACGCGAAAATCGCCGGCATGATGATGGGCTTGCCGGCGGTGAAAGGCGTTGAGATCGGCGCCGGATTCGCGGCGGCGCGTTCCACCGGCACCGCCAACAACGACCAAACTCTCATCGATTCAAACGGCAAACTCGCGCACAAAACCAACAACGCCGGCGGCATTGAGGGCGGCATGTCCAACGGCGAACAAATTGTCGTGCGCGTCGCGTTCAAACCCACGCCGTCGATTACCGCGCCGCAGAGTGTCGCGAATCTCGCGACCGGCAAAACCGACACCCTCGAAATTCGCGGCCGCCACGACCCCTGCGTCGTCCCTCGCGCCCTCCCCGTCGTCGAAGCCGCGCTCGCGCTGGCGCTGCTTGATTCAATTTTACAATGAATTCCAAATTTAAATTAACCGCCCGCATCCGCAGTTTCAAATACGCGTTTGCCGGACTTTGGACTTTGTTGAAAACGCAGCACAACGCGTGGATTCACGCCGTCGCGACCGCGCTTGTCATCGCGGCGGGAATTTGCGCGCGGCTTACGCCGTCAAAATGGTGCGCGATTATTTTCGCAATTGCAACCGTGTGGATTGCGGAGGCGTTGAACACGGCGTTTGAGTTTCTCGCCGACGCCGTCCATCCGCAACAACATCCGCTCATAAAAAAAGCGAAGGATGTCGCCGCCGCCGCCGTCCTGATCGCCGCGTTCGCGGCGGTGATTGTGGGTGCGATTGTGTTTTTGAAATGATGTGTTTACGGCGCCAATTCGTACATCATCGTGGGGTTCTTCGCGCCTGCGGTGATGGCGAGGGTGAAGGTGTGGGCGCCGTTGGCGTAGGTCGTGGGGATGGCGTTCATGCGGGTGCCGTCGGCGTTCAGCGGATAGAGTTTCAAGGCGGCGTTGGTGTTCTTCAACGCGACTTCGACGCTGCCCGTCTTCGCAAGATAGGGCAGTCCGCCGTTGGCGAGTTTCTGCATCATAGAGGAGTCGCCAAAACGCATGTCCGTGTTGATGACGTTCGTGATGTGGAAAAGCAAAACACGGCGGCTTTCGCCGACATTCTTTCCATCCATCGACGAGGCGGAAACGGAACAGAATGTCGTGGCGTCGCGCACCGCAAGCGGGCCGGCGGAAAGCGCTTTTTTCTCGGGCGCGGCGACGCACACGGTTCCCGGCGTGTTGACGCGGAGGTGTCCCTGTTTGATGTTGAGCGAGAGTTCGCCGGTGTCGGAGACGATTTCGTTCGCGAGATTAACATCCGGCAGATTTTCCTTGTTCGTGTAAACGCCGTTGAATTTGCCTTGAATTTTACGTCCGCCTTCGGTAACTTGCGAGCCGATTTGCGAGACGAGTCCGAGCGCGTTGAAAGCGTTGGGGAAGAAGCCGCCGCCCCACATTCCGCCCACGCCCTCCGCCGTCGCCTCGTCCATCGTAACGCCGTAAACGTGGCGTTCTTTCGCGGGCGCGACGTCGCCGCGCGCGTAGAGGAGCGCGATCTGGCGGCTGGTGAGAATCGATATCGGATCGGTGGCGACGTCGAATCCCTCGATGCCGTTGTGCTGCGCGCGGACGGTTTTGTGCTGGTGCGACCACGCGAAATTGTAGAGCGCGTCCCAGTCCTGCAACGCCGCGTACGCGCCCATCATCGCGCCGCCCTCCGCGCGGTATTTGTTCGGCGGGCAGAAGTTGTATTCGGTGACGATGAAGGGTTTGCCGAAGATGCGGTTGGGCGCCATCATGTTGGGAATCATGTAGGAGGGGTTGTCGGAACGCATGGCGCTGCGCTGGTTGAAGTTGCGGTTGCCGGGGCCCCAGGGGTGGTCGCCGTATTGGTGGTGGTCGACGACGTCGAGGGTGTCGCGCTCGAACGTTACGGGCATGTTGTTGAACCAGTTGGCGCCGGAGAAGAGCGCCTTGATGCCCTGTTCGCGGAAGAATTTTTGTATGCGCAGATTCGACGCGACTTTGAGTTCGGTGAGGAATCGCGCGAGGAGTTGTCCGTCGTTGCGTCCTGCGGCGGCGGCGGCGATTGCGGCTTTGTCGGTCTTCTTCCACTCTTCAAAGAGCGCGTTGTAGCGGTCTTTGGAATCGTTCCAGACGGAGAAAATCGTGTCTTCGTTTACGGGGCAGATGTTGATGACGGCGGGGTCGTCCTTCCATGCGATTCCGGTGTAGGGGTTTTTGTGATTCATCCAAATCAGGACGTTTTTCATCCACGCGTTGAAGACTTCCGCGTCGATCGGGACGAGCGATTTCAACTCGCCGCGAATGCCCTTGCCGTTGACATCGACCAGCCCCATGCAATAAAAATCGAACGTGATGTAAAGCCCCGCCTTTTTCATCGCGGCGAACATGTAGTCGAGTTTGTCGAGTTGCGCGGGATCGATTTCGACGGGCACGAATTTTTCGTTCCAGTGATACCAGTAGCCCTTCATCAGCGTTACGTCGATGTGGTGGAAACGCACCGCGTTGTAGCCCTGCCGGCGAAACTGCTGCGCGAGCGCGTCGCACTCCTCCTTCTCCAAAAACAGTGCGTCGAAGCAGAGATTCGTGCCGTTGAATTTCACGCGCTTGCCGGTTTTCTCAAACGCGAAATGCCCGTCTTTGTCCACGACGATGCGCCCGTTCTTGCCGGCCGGCGCGTCGTTGTTGATGAAACTGAAATCCAGAATCGAGCCCGGCTTCACATCGTTGACGAACGGGAACACGACCCAGTCCGCGCCCTCCTTGTGGGCGAACGGCAGGAATGATGCGTTTATCGCGAACGTAACTTCCGCCGCCGCCGCGTCCTTCGCGCCCGGCACGAGCAGTCGCACATAATACGCGGTTACGGGATTGCCCTCCTTGCGCGCGTCGTGAAACTCGAACTGCAACGACTTGCCCGTGATGCGCAGCGACACTTCCTTGCCCTCGTTGTTTTTGCCCTCGATGGTGATACCGTCCGTTCCGTAGAACGGCTTGATGTCGCCCGTTTCGAGCGGCAGCACGGTCTCCGCGCCGTTGTCGGCCTTGACCTTCGCGCCGCCGAAATCCTTGACCGCGAGCGGAAATTGTATGTATGCTTTTTGGATTCCGAGCGGTTTGTTTTCGGGATGAACCATGCGCCATTTCATTTCCAGCGCGGACGAACCGTCGGCGCGTTTCACGGTTTTCGATTCCTGCTCCACGCGCACCGCCGTCCCACCGACCGCGAGATCGCCCGTGAGCGTCATGTCTGTGGAATTGCCCGAACGCTTGATGTTCGAGAGCGCGTAATCCTGCGCGGAGTAGTTCCACGACGGACCGAACACGATCAGATTCGCCGCGCCCCAATGCGTGTCGTTTCCGCCGCGCAACACGCCCGGCATTTCTATCAACCCCCTGTGGTCGACACTCATCGGCACATTGACCGCGTCCTGCGCGGACGTGTGTGAAACAGCGGCGGCAAGCGCCACCAGACAAACGGATTTTTTCATGAATTTCAGTTTTGCGATTTCCCCTATTATAATCCGGACTGCCGGAATACGCAAGACTGATTTCCCAAATTCACAAGCAACGAAATCCGACGTTTTCATTTATTTCGTTTATTTCCTGTTAAAATAATTAATAATTGACAATTGACAATTGATAATTGATAATTAAATCCCATGCCAACTCCCTCCCTCCTCGACAAGCACTTTCCGCGCTACACAAACTTCGACCCCAAAGTCCCCGTCTGGTGCATCACCCCCGGCGAAGGACGCGCCATTCACCGCTTCTTCGACACCTCCCCGATCTCCCCCTCCGGACGCTACGCCGCCGTCTTCCGCCTCCCGCGCGAAGACCGCCGCCCCGAACTCGGCGACATCGGACGCGTCAGCGTCATAGACCTCGACACCGGCGCCGAAATTTACACCGCCGAAACCGCCGGTTTCGAATCCCAAATGGGCGCCAACATCAATTGGGGCGGCTCCGACCGCGAACTCTTCTTCAACGACGTCGACGCCGCTGTGTGTAGCGGCGGCGCTGTGTGCCGCCCAGTCGCTTCGTGTAGCGGCGGCGCTGTGTGCCGCCCCACACACCGCCCCTTCGCCTGGAATTGCGACCCCCTCTCCGGCACCCGCCGCGCCATGCAGGGCACAGTCTATCACGCCTCGCCCGACGGACGCTTCCTCATCTCCGCCAACCTCGCCAACTCCGGCCGCACACAACCCGGCTACGGCGTGCTCGTCCCGCAATCCTCCGTCCGCCGCAACATCGGCCCCGTCGAAGACGACGGCTTTTACCTCACCGACACCCATACCGGCGAAACCCGCCTCCTCGTCTCCCTCGCCGAACTCATGCGCCGCGCCGCCCCGCCCGCGCTTTTCTCCGACCCCGCGCATTACGAATTTTACGGCTTTCACTCCAAGTTCAACCCCCAGGGCGACCGCGTGATGGTCAGCGTCCGCGCCTTCCCCGCCGCCCCCGAACCGCGCTGGGACATGTTCAACGGACACCACGACGACATCGAATTCGCCTGGTTCACGCTCGATCTCGAAGCGCGCGAAATCCATTGCGCCGTCGGACCCGAAAAGTGGAAACTCGGCGGGCATCACGCCACGTTTTTCCCCGACGGACGCCGCATCTCGATGAACATCAACCTCACCCCCGGCGATTACAAATTGCGCCTCATGCAAGTCAATCTCGACGGCTCCGATTTCCGCCAGATCCGCGACGGACTCATCGGCTCCGGCCACCCCACCGTTGTTGCGGGTGGGGCGAACCGTCCCGGTGAGCCTCATCACATCATCACCGATTCCTACGAGGGCGAACCCGTCGCGTTTGGCGACGGCACCGTGCCCCTGCGTTGGATAAACTTGCGCGACGGCACGGAAGAATGCCTCATACGCGTCAACGTCCGCCAACCCTGCCCCGACGGCGCCATGCGCATCGACCCACATCCCGCCTGGGACCGCACCAACCGCTGGCTCACATTCAACGGTTTTGTCGACGGCACCCGCCGCGTCTTCCTCGCGCAAATATCGTAGCACGGACATTCCTGTCCATGCTTGTTTTGCCACAAAAGAACACAAAGATTTTTGTTTTAGCCACAAAAGAGCACAAAGAACACAAAGAACACAAAAATATTGCGGATATTTTTTTCGTCTTTTTTCGTTTTTTTCGGCAAAAATCTTTTGTGTTCTTTGTGTTCTTTTGTGGCTAATAGTCTTTTGTGCTCTTTGTGTTCTTTTGTGGCAAAAGTCTTTTGTGCTCTTTGTGCTCTTTTGTGGCAAAATAAATATCTTCGTTCTTTTACGGCTAAACCCCCAGCAACCGCGCGGCGTTTCCTCCCAATATCGCGGCCTCGTCCTCCGCCGGCAACTCCAATCCGCGCACATCCTCGACGGCTTCGGCTTGCGGCGCCCACGGCGAATCACTGCCCATCAAAAACTTTTCGGCGCCGTGTTTTTTCACCATAGCCAACATCGCCTCCCGCGTCATGTAGGCGCCGCAAAACGAAGTGTCGAAAAACAAATGTGAACACGCGAGCAAACGCTCAACATCGTCCCATAATTTCCATCCGCCGAAATGCGCAAGGACGGTTTTGTTTCGCGGTAAGCGTTCGATGATTTCCGCGAAATGCTCCGGACGCGAACGCACGGGCGGCGCGACCCCCACATCAATCCCCGCATGAAAAACCACGATCAATCCGAGTTCGGCAATCCTGTCGTATATCGGAAACATCAGCGGATCGTTCACATAAGTCAGTTGGTATTCCGGATGGAATTTCACGCCTTTCACACCCGCCGCCGCGAGCCGTCCGAGTTCCTCATGCCAATCGTCCGAGCGCGGATGAACACTGCCAAACGGAATGATTCGCGGATTCGTTTCGAGACGCTCAATCGCCCAATTGTTGACCGTTTTGTTTTGCGTCGGCTTGACCGAAATCTGCAACATCACGGAGCGGTCGACGCCGCTTTCTTTCATGGAATTTTCCAAACCCGCGACAGTGCCGTCTGAAAAATACGGCAAATCTCCCGCTTCTTTTGAAAGCATCGGCAACGCCTTCGCCGCGAGCGCGTCGGGGAAACAATGTGTGTGAAAATCGATTATCATGGGATTATTTTATCAAATGCGCAGGCGGATTATGAAATAACGGAAAATTGATTTTGGTTCAAAACTGATTTTCAACTTTATATTTTAATTTACGCCATAACACCTATTTAATTATCGTCAATTGGTGAAATTATTTTAAATTCGATTTTGTTGTCTTTGAATATCGCTTTAGATATATCATTCCCAATTCCGGTTCCGCTGTCTCCGGGACAAATTTCGATAAATGGGCTTTTGATAATACCTTTGTATATACTAAAATGAACATAACCAATAACCCCCCGATTCGAGCATGTGCGCCAATAACTCCAAATACGGTTCCCTTCCCAATCTTCTTCCAATGCCAGGACTTTTCCGCCGATTTCAACATCCGCTTTTTTATATAAGTTTGTATCCACACATATATAAACGGAATAAGATATTCCTCCTGTTCCTTCCGTGTGTAAAGCATTGGAAATGATTATGTCTTTCAAACCGTTGTTGTTCACATCGATTTCGGCATACTCGCGTCTTCTGTCATATTCCGGCCAGTTCGGATCAAACGGGTCAAAATCCGATAGAACATCGTCACGCGTAAAAATCAGCTTCGGCTTTTCTTTTAAACCCTCATACAAACATTTCGTGCGTTGATGATGTTTTTGAGTCATACAACCGGTAACGGCGATGCAAAGTAAACCGCATAAACACATTGATATAAAAATTATTATTTTCATTATTTTTCTTGTATTGGCAATCCGATTTTTAACGCGACTTCCACCGCATAATTATTTTGATTCGGTTTTAATTCCCAATTGCCGGAACCGGCGGGATTGAAAATCCACGGAGATACGAATTTCGTTTTTCCGTTATTGGTTACGGATTCGGTTATGCCACCACCTCCGTTATACAAAGTAATCATCGCCCATTTTTCAGCGGAAAATGTTTTATTATTTATCGTGTGTGCCAAGGGGGGATTTTTCCAATTATTTCC
>Ga0082212_10011229_pt1 | contig 11372 bp, 8 predicted proteins | sample TergutNt197P3_FD_71548 | JGI IMG/M metagenome (GOLD analysis project Ga0082212, IMG submission 71548) | Neocapritermes taracua P3 segment gut microbial communities from Petit-Saut dam, French Guiana - Nt197 P3 | ecosystem: Host-associated > Arthropoda: Insects > Digestive system > Gut ... | reverse complement strand
TTTCTACGGGCGCAAACTGTCCGGAACCCCAGAGGTTCGGGAGCGTTGGAAGCGCGGCGTGGGTGCTACCGAGGGTGCGTTGGATGAGGCCATTGGGGAGCTTTTCGTCGAGAAGTACTTCCCGCCCAGCCACAAACAGCGCATGGATGAACTGGTGGCGAACTTGGTTACCGCTTATCGGGAATCCATTAAGGAACTGGAGTGGATGAGCCCGGAAACCAAAGACCATGCGCTACAGAAACTGGAAATGTTCAACCCGAAAATCGGTTATCCGGTGAAGTGGCGTGATTACGCAAAGCTGGAAATAGATAAAGATGATCTGGTCGGCAACATGGCCCGCGCCCATGAATTTGAGGCGGATCGTAATTTCGCCAAACTCGGCAAGCCGATTGATCGTGACGAATGGTTCATGAGCCCGCAAACCGTTAATGCCTACTACAATCCCGGTCTCAACGAAATCGTATTCCCCGCCGCTATTCTGCAACGTCCATTCTTTACTGCTGACGCCGAGGATGCCGTGAACTATGGTGGCATTGGCGCGGTAATCGGCCACGAAATTGGACACGGTTTTGACGACCAAGGTTCTAAGTACGATGGCGAGGGCCGCCTGCGGGATTGGTGGACTAGTGAAGATCGCGCTGCTTTCGAGGCCCGGACCAAATCACTGATTGAGCAATATGACGCCTTTGTCCCCGAGCAATTACTCCCCGATGGCCCGCATGTCAATGGTGCGCTCACCATTGGGGAAAACATCGGTGACCTGGGTGGTTTGGGCATCGCGATCCGCGCGTATGCCATAGCGCTAGCCAAAAAGGCTGGGCACGCCCATCCCACCCCTGCCCAAGAAGCTGAGGCGCTGGAGAACGCGCCGGTGATTGACGGCATGACGGGTCTCCAGCGGGTGTTCCTCGGCTGGGCCCAGGCGTGGCAGTCAAAGGGCCGCGATGAAATCATGGAACTACACCTCGCCACCGATCCCCACTCCCCCGCCGAATTCCGCTGTAATGGCACGGTGCGCAACCTCGATTACTTCTATGAGGCATTTGATGTGGCACCCACTGATGGCATGTATCTGGCCCCAGCGGATCGCGTCAAGATCTGGTAAGAAACTAAGGATAAGGAATACTAGAAAATTGCCCGGTGCAAACTTAACCCACGGTGAAGCGCTAGAACGCGCGAGCATCATCACCGAAGTACATAGTTATGTAATTAACTTGGATCTCACCACTGGTGCCAAACGGTTCGGAAGCGATACGGTTATCAAATTCTCGGCCCAGCCGGGTTCCAATACTTTTCTGGACTTGGTGGACGCCAAGGTCAGTTCGGTAACCCTGAACGGCAAAGAACTTGATCCCAAAAAGGTTTATCGCGACGACCGCATCACACTAAAAGGCTTGAAAGCCGAAAACGAGGTAGTGGTCAAGGCTCGCTGCCGTTATTCCAATACGGGTGAGGGCCTACACCGGTTTGTGGATCCCGTGGATAACCAGGTTTACCTTTACACCCAATTCGAGGTCCCGGATGCGCGGCGAGTATTCGCCAACTTCGAGCAGCCCGATTTGAAATCTACATTTGAGCTAAGCGTGATTGCGCCGAGCAATTGGCAAGTTATCTCCATCCAGCCCGGCGACGCCCCGGTGCCCACTGGGGCCAAGGGCGACATCGGCACGGAAACCATGGCAACCTCAACGTTCCACTTCCCGCCCACCCCCAAGCTGTCCACCTATCTCATGGCGCTGGTGGCTGGCCCGTACGCCAACTGGCACAGCGAGCTGACCAGCAGCGATGGTCGGACCATTCCGCTGGGCGTGTACTGCCGCCAATCCCTGGCTAAGTTCATGGATGCGGATTACATATTTGACATCACCAAAAAGGGATTCGCTTTTTATGAAAAGCAGTTCGATTATCCCTACCCGTTCGCCAAATATGACCAACTCTTTGTTCCCGAGTACAACATGGGCGCCATGGAGAACCCCGGATGCGTCACCATAACGGAGGCCTACGTATTCCGGTCCCGTGTTCCAGACGCAACTCGCGAGCGGCGCGTCATTACCATTTTGCACGAACTCGCGCATATGTGGTTCGGCGATTTGGTCACCATGAAATGGTGGAATGACCTGTGGCTCAATGAATCGTTCGCCGAGTTTGTCTCGATTCTCGCCACCGCCGAGGCCACCGAGTGGAAAGATGCTTGGGCCACCTTCATCGCGTCGGAGAAAACCTGGGCCTACCACCAAGACGCCCTGCCCTCCACCCATCCCATCGTGGCTCCGATCCACGACCTAGAGGACGTGTACACCAATTTTGACGGCATCACCTATGCCAAAGGTGCTTCCGCGTTGAAGCAGTTGGCCGTGTACGTGGGCCGCGCCAACTTCATGGCGGGTCTCCACAACTACTTCGAGCGATACGCCTGGTCCAATGCCACGCTGATTGACCTGCTCACCGAGTTGGAGCGCACCAGTGGCCGCCCACTCCTCATCTGGGCACAGAAGTGGCTCACCAGCGCCGGCACCAACACGCTCACCACCGAACTGACCACGGATGCCTCAGGCATCATCACCTCATTCGCGGTGCGCCAATCCGCTCCCGCCGACCACCCCGAACTGCGCCCACAGCGCCTTTCGGTTGGGCTCTACAATCTCGACGACGATGGCACCCAGGTGGTCCGCACCTCACAAATCTCCTTCGATTTGGACGGCGAACTCACCGAGGTCCCAGCGCTGGTGGGCGCCAAGCGTCCCGATCTGATTTTGCTGAACGACGACGATCTGACGTTCGCTAAATTGAGGCTGGATGACAAGTCCTCCGCGTTCGCCCTGGAGCACGTTGGCCAAGTTACTGACCCGGTGGCTCGGGCCCTGATCTGGACTGCAATCTGGGATCAGGTAGCCGATGGCGAAATGCCAGCGCAGAAGTTCATTCCCGCGGCTTTGGCGAACTTGAGCGGTGAGACCAACTCGACCACCCGGGCCCAGGTGCTCGCGGATCTCAGCCAAGCCACGCACCAGTATTTGGCCCCGGAACTGCGCGCTAAAACCCAAGCGGAGCTAGCGACCAAGTTGTGGGAGTTGGCCCAGGCTGCCCCAGCCGGCTCCGACCCGCAACTCCAATTCCTGAGGTCATTCGCGGCCAACGCCACCACGCCGAGCCAAGTCGCCACCCTCAGAACCATCACAGACGGCAAGCAAACACTACCCGGGCTCATCATCGACACCGATCTGCGCTGGGATCTTCTGCAAGGACTCGCCCAGAACAACGCTCTGCACGATGACGAAATCGCAACCGCACTAGCGGCCGACAACACCGCCACCGGAAAGCAAGCCGCAGCGCGCATCACCGCCGCCATCGCTACCCCGGAGGCGAAGAAGGAAGCATTCGAATCCGTGGTGGACCACAAGGATGTCCCGAACGCGATTATCCGGGCCACCGCCGCTGGATTCTCCCGGGTCGATGACGCCGCGCTACTCGAACCACTCGCCAAGCGATACCTAGCCTCCCTCAACGGGATCTGGGAGTCGCGGTCCTATCAAATGTCCGAAGAACTCATTAGTGGGCTTTATCCCCATCGCTTAGTGACGCCGAAGTTCCGGGACCAGGTCAAGAAGTGGCTAGCGGACAACGAAAAGGCCGCGCCAGCATTGCGCCGCCTCGTCGTCGAAGAACTAGCCGATACCGAACGCGCCCTTAAAGGGCAGGAAGTCAGTGCGGGAGCGGAATATTCAAAGTAGCAATTAGCGAAAGCAGCCTTTGCGACTCGAATAGGTCGTCAATTAGTACCGGATTTCCCTGGGCATCGGTTAGGGGTACCTTCCAGTTGGGGTACTCCTGATCGGTTCCGGGCTGGTTCTGCGTGCGGCGCTCACCCACGGCATCCACTAACTGCACGCCGAGTAGCACTGCGGGGCTCAGCCGCAGGTACTTGTGCATGGCCTCAATGATTTCGCGCTCGGATGGGTTCTCACTCACTAGGCCGCGGCCCCTCAGCGCCGTGACAAACATCTCGCGCTCGGCTTGCGCCTCGGCGCGGACTACCTCTACCGGTTCAGTCAACAAGTTGAGTGAATCCCGCAGTTCCACATGTTCCCCAGCGAGATACCCAGCAGTGGGCGGGAGATCATGGGTGCCCACAGTGGCCATGGTCAGGCGCCGGTATTTCTCCGGTGGGAGAGGTGTGCCATCGTCGTTCCGCTCGAACCACTCCACCGAAGTGCCGAGCACACCCCGCTCCGCGAGGTACTCGCGCACCCAGAGTTCGAACGTGCCGAGGTCTTCGCCCACTAAAACCGCTCCGACGCGCTGCGCCTCAAGGCACATGATTCCGATGAGGGCGTTGTGGTCATAGGAGACGTACGTGCCCTCGTCCGCGCCCTGGCCGCTCGGTATCCACCACAGGCGGAACAGACCCAGTACGTGGTCCACGCGTAGGGCACCGGCTGCGCGGAATACCGTGCGGAGCATCTCGCGGTAGGGCAGATAACCGGACCGCTCAAGCGCGCGCGGATTCCATGGCGGTTGCGACCAGTTCTGGCCTTGCTGGTTGTACATGTCCGGTGGCGCACCCACCTCAATACCATTGGCGAGATACTGGCGGTTTGCCCAGGCATCGGCACCGAGAGGGTGCACGCCCACGGCGAGATCATGCATGATGCCGATCTTCATTCCGGCATCAATCGCGGATTGCTGTGCCGCAGCCTTTTGCTCGTCAGCAATCCACTGTAGCCAAGTGTAAAACTCAACACGCTCCGCCAACTGGCCCCGCATCTCCAGCACTGCGGATCCATGAATGTCCTGGTATTCGTCCGGGAACTCTCCGCCGTCGAAATGCTCGTATAGGGCATTCCAGGTGGCGAAATCGAGGAGTCCCGCGCCCTGATCCGCCACGAAATGGTTGAACGCGGCTTGGCGCGCGACTCGGCGTCCGGCGTGGAACACAATCTCCAACGCGGCCTTCTTGGCGGCCCAGACCGCATCGCGGTCAATGAGAACCGCGCGATCATTGAGTTCCTTGACGGGCCAAGCGAGTTGCTCAATCCGTTTCCGATCATCGGAATCCAAGTAAGCCACCTCGGGGATGTCCTCCACGCGAATGTACATGGGGTTCAGGAAACGGCGGGAATCCGGCAGGTACGGGGATGGCGTCATCGGCGGGATCGGTTCTGCCGCACCCAAGGGGTTGATCCCCACAAAGTCCGCGCCGCCGCGTTTCGCCACCAGGTGGGCTATGTCGGCCAAATCCGCTAGGTCACCCAAACCCCAGGAGGCCCGCGACCGCACCGAGTAAAGTTGCAGCAGCAGACCCCATGCCTGCGTTGACGCGAGTGCGGCGGGTAGTTCCAACCGCCGAGGGGCCACGATTAAGAGCGACTGCGCCTCAGTACCCTCTGATTCGGCCTTGATGAGGTGGTATCCCAGCGGCAAATCGCCGGGGATCGCGAACGTGGCCCGACCCACCCGGCGGCCATTAATATCCCGGGGCTCAAAATAGTAGTCAAGTTGCTGTAGGCCCCGAGTGTCGTGCCCGGGACGTGCCCCCTGGGCCAACTCCCCGCCATAAAGCTCAACCCAAACCCGCACGTCCGATCCGTCAGTGACATGCACGGGAACGGTGGTGTCGTCACCTTGGCGGACCGTGAGGGTGGCGGGCAGGAACTCGCGCCACTCGGCATCGCGCGCTGTATGGAGCGACTCCCACACCTGGCCCGGATCATCGGCTGGCACGCCGAGCGCCGTCAGCACCTTCACCAGGGTATCGGCACCTACCTGTTTCAGCGTCCCATCGAAAGCGTGGTACTCAGTGCGCACCCCGTTTAGATTTGCCAGTTCTAGAAGTTCTGCCGTTCGCTCAGTCACATTCAGAATCATGCCACCGACTCGAATGTTTCTCATTCGGTGATTCATGGCCATAAGGTTCTGACGCCAGGTAGCCGCGCAAATTAAGCCCTCGGGTAAGTTAGGGAACCATGTGGGACTGGTTGAACTGGGAGTGGTTTGTCACTTGGCCGCTTAAGGTAATCGCGATTATTGTGGGTGGCCTAATTGTGTTGGCTGTATTGCGACGGATCATTCGCATTCTCACCGAGCGCATCGCCACCGGCTACTACCGTGCCTACGCCGACGCCTTAGACGAGCATTTGGACGATGGCGAGGGCGCTTCCGTAGCCGCCGCCGCCGCCGGAGTGGACACCGAGGTCATCGCCAGAATCAAGCCGCGGCGGAAATCCGTTCTCGCCCGGGATTCCTTGGTCAAGGTAGATGAGGCGCTGGGCGGGGTGCCCCAGACTTCCTTTGCGCCGGAGACTCAAGCGCGTCGGGCGCAGCGCGCCCGCACCGTGGGATCGGTGTTGACCTCTGCCGCCAACATTGTGGTGGGCGTGACCATGGTGGTGATGATTCTTTCAGTGGTGGGCGCCACCGAGATAATCGGCCCGTTCCTGGCCTCCGCTGGGATCGTGGGTATCGTGATCGGTTTCGGCGCGCAATCCCTGGTGCGTGATTTCATTTCCGGGATCTTCATATTGATTGAGGACCAATATGGGGTCGGCGATGGCGTGGATTTGGGTTTCGGGGTCACCGGCACCGTCGAGAAAATGGACTTACGCTTGACCCACGTCCGCGCTTTTGACGGCACTTTGTGGCATGTGCGTAACGGTGAGATTCTGCGCGCGGGCAACAAAACCCAACAGTGGTCCCGAGCGGTAGCCGACATCCGGGTTCCCGCCGGCACGGATCGGGACGCCACCCGCGCGGCATTGGGTCGCGCCGCTGACCGGGTGATGTCGGACCTGGAGTTCACTCCCTACCTACTGGGCACCCCATCCGTGCGCGGTATTGACAAGCTCACCGACGATCACTACCACTACACCGTGCACGTCAAGGTGCGGCCCGGCAAGGATGGCGAGGTGAACCGGGCCATCCTGCGGGCCGCCCAAGAAGAGTTGGTGGAGGCGGGGATTATCGGTAGCGAGAGCTCTTAGGTTTAGTCTCTCGTGAGCTTGCGGTAGGTGACCCGATGGGGGCGCGCGGCCTCGGGGCCGAGGCGTTGGACCTTGTTGGCCTCATAAGCCTCGAAGTTCCCCTCAAACCAATACCACTGTGCGGGGTTTTCGTCCGTGCCCTCCCACGCGAGGATGTGCGTGGCGACGCGATCTAGGAACCAGCGGTCGTGGCTGACGACGACGGCGCAGCCCGGAAACTCCAGCAGGGCGTTTTCCAAACTACCTAAGGTCTCGACGTCGAGATCATTAGTGGGCTCATCCAGCAGCAGCAGATTGCCGCCCTGCTTCAGCGTTAGTGCCAGGTTGAGCCGGTTCCGCTCCCCACCTGACAGAATGCCAGCGCGTTTCTGCTGGTCGGGACCCTTGAATCCGAAACTAGCCACATATGCGCGCGAGGGGATTTCCACTTGGCCCACTTTGATGTAATCCAGGCCATCGGAAACCACTTCCCACAGGGTCTTGTTCGGGTCAATACCGCCGCGTCCCTGGTCCACGTAACTGATCTTTACGGTTTCCCCGATCTTCAGATCGCCATCGTCGAGCGGCTCAATTCCCACAATGGTTTTGAAAAGAGTGGTTTTCCCGACGCCATTCGGACCAATTATCCCAACGATTCCGTTGCGCGGCAGATTGAAGGTGAGATCATCAATGAGAATGCGGCCATCGAATCCCTTATTGAGATCATCTGCCTCCAGAACCAAGTTGCCCAGCCGAGGACCCGGTGGGATTTGGATTTCCTCGAAGTCCAATTTACGAGTCCGCTCGGCTTCATTGGCCATTTTTTCATAATTGTCCAACCGGGCCTTTTGCTTGGCTTGCCGACCCTTGGGATTGGAGCGCACCCATTCCAACTCTTCCTTGAGACGCTTGGCCAATTTGGCATCTTTTTTGCCCTGGACTTGGAGGCGTTGTTCTTTCTTTTCCAAATAGGTGGAGTAATTTCCCTCATAGGGATAGAGGCGCCCCCGGTCCACTTCGCAAATCCAACCCGCGACGTGTTCTAGGAAGTAGCGATCATGGGTAACCGCAAGCACTGCTCCGGGATAGCTTTCCAGATGCTGTTCCAACCAAGCCACCGACTCCGCGTCCAAGTGGTTGGTGGGCTCATCAAGCAGGAGCAGATCAGGCTTCTCGAGAAGCAGTTTGCACAGTGCCACTCGCCGTCGTTCACCTCCCGAAAGAATGCTCACGGGCGCATCGGGTGGGGGGCAACGCAAGGCATCCATGGCCAATTCGAGTTGGGCATCCAGATCCCACGCATCGGCGTGGTCAATTTCTTCTTGCAGTTTGCCCATTTCGGCGAGCAGGGCATCGAAATCCGCATCCGGTTCGGCCATTTCCGCCGAGATTTCGTTATACCGATCCAGTTTTCCCTTGATATCGGAAACGGCTTCCTCGATATTGCCGAGAACCGTTTTGCTTTCATCCAAAGGGGGTTCTTGCTGCAGAATACCAACGGAATAACCCGGGGAAAGCCTTGCCTCACCGTTGGATGGCGTGTCAAGACCCGCCATAATTTTAAGGATTGTGGATTTTCCAGCCCCATTAGGGCCGACGACGCCGATTTTCGCGCCGGGAAGGAAGTTCAAGGAGACATCATCGAGAATTAGTTTGTCGCCGACTTTCTTGCGCGCTTTGTACATCGAATAGATGAATTCAGCCACGGATAACCGTCCATTCTTGGCTTGTACCTGTGTAAACCTTCGCCAGGTGGCGTAAACGCCGACATTTTACAGAAGTTCGCACCACAACTCAAATGACTGCAGCGGTGCCACCTCCAGCGAGGCCAGTGCCACTAGGAACGCCATGATGAGAATTATCACCAAGACCAGCATCGCGACTCCACCGAAAATGCCCACAGTGCTCAACACATTGGGGGGCAATCCAGCCTTGGTGTCGAGATGGCGAGCAATGATCGCCAGAACCAGGCCAATGGGCGGGATGAGGAAAGCTAGAACCACCCCGGCGATAAGTAAGCCACGGGGGGCGCCATTTCCGGTGGTTTCGGTGTCCGAACGCGAGGAGGTTGCCATGTGTTTAAGAATAGCTGGAAAACGCCGAAAGGCCGCCTCCCCAAGTTTACCTTGGGTCGGCGGCCTTTATTTCAGGTGATTAGGCGGTTATATCCACCAGAGGTTACGCAGGAATGTCGCGCCGCTCCAACTGGCCCACCAGAATGCGGAAATGATCCCCAGTACGAAAAGCAGAACCGAAATCCACAACGCAGCACGGGCAACGCCTTCTGGGGGCCAGCCGAAACGCCGGGAACGGTTCATTGACATTAAAGCGAGAATGAAACCCAGAATGGGGAACAAGAACGCGAGGACAATCGCGGCGATTCCCTCATCGCGGCCTGGGTTATGATAAACGCCGCCGGGCCGTCCAGTATAGGTGACCTCGCCAGCATTGTTCACATTAGTATCGTAGTTGCGAAAAGCCATGTTGGTCCTTTCATAGAATTGCGGTTGATGTTTTCCACACTACCGGATACTGGGCGGTCAATCAGTTATTTCGTTTATGGGTGTTTCGCACTAATTTGATTAGCGGAATCGTTAAGCCGCCATGGGCAGCGCGTCCTCCAGAAGTTCGCCCGTGATTTCATTGACGTTCACATCTTCTGGAACTGGCGGCTCGTCGTCGTCGTGGCTGTTTCCTAAGGCCTGGGCCCTAAAACGTTCTGGTATGTCACTGGGTGGTGGAACGTCGCGATCCACTCGGGTGTAGGTCGCAATGCCGCGGGAAAGGTCTATCGCCACCGTTGCGTTTTCAATGGTGAGGCTGTGACGCGTTTCGGTAGTGACCTGGCCGTTTTCACCTTCCTTTGTCAACACATAGGGATTCTCGCTGAGACGTCCGGTGACAATTACCGGAGTTCCCTTTTTCACGCTATCGGCAATATTCCGAGCCTTCGCATCCCAAGCCTTCACCGTGAACCAGGTTGTGGCGCCACTTATCCATTTCCCGGAATCCGCATCTCGCCAACTACGGGTAGAGCCCACGCGGAATTGGATCCAGGCCAGATTGTTACCGGTTATCTTGAGAGTCGGATCACTGCCAACATATCCGATAACCGTGACCATGACATCTGCCATTTAATTACTCCTTGTTGATTTCCTCAAGCACTCGGGTGAGATGCTCTTGAGTAACAAGGATGCCCCTTGCGGGACAGCGCACACGGCCCGGACCCCCAAACCTGTGGACGGAAGTTAGCGCTTACCGGGGTTGTGGATAAACTCTGAGCCTAGGGAACACTGGGAAACTGCTGATCTAGGGCAGTTTCGGCAGTTCCGTTTTGTAAGCATTTTGCGCGAGTTCGGTGATCGGGTTGGCGAACCCGTGCTGGATCGCCATGCGGAGTTCTTGGCGTACGGCCGTCGAAACCGTCGCCAGTAACCGGGACTGGTACCGATCACGCGCAACCAGTGACGTCATCGCGCACACACCGGCTCCTACCACCATGAGTTCCGCCGCCAGTATCGGCCCGGAAAGGTAATGCACCGGCATTCCGTGGAAAATCACGTAGAGCACGGTGAACACAGCCAACGCCGTAAGCCCCACGGCGAAGACCTTGAGCAACCGCACCCACTTGGGGATACCCGGCGGGAACGGAACTTGATCCAGGTGACCCACCAAGGCAATGCGGAAGTTCTCGGCGCTGGCAACCTTTTCCGCAACCTCCGCATGCACGGCCCCAGGCAGGTGGCGGCGGGCGTCATCGATCCACTCCGCGCGCAACTGCTCCACTACGAGCGGGTTGACATAGGAAAAATCAGTCTGGTCCGGGCTGATGCGCAAGTAAGCATCGAGATGGTCGAGCACCAAGTACAGACCTAGGGCGTCAGTCAGGGCCGGCAGGGCACGCGCAACAAAGGCCGAGTCGTTCCATACTGCCATGCCCATGCCCAACTTCTGTGCCACGGATATATGATGACCGCAGTTGGCGGCGAAACCTGACCACCACCACGATAGTGACGGGAGTTAGGCGCTACACTGACCCTGCCATACCTTGCCCCTGTAGCTCAGTTGGATAGAGCAGTGGACTTCTAATCCTCAGGTCGTAGGTTCGAATCCTATCGGGGGCGCGAATAACACCAGGTCACGGTATGTTTCCGCCGTAGGAAGCCGTTGTGCCAAACCACTCAAAACGAGGTTTGCCACAACGTGCCACAACAGCCACAACAATCAGTAACCCAACTCACAAACTATGAACTAACCTGCCAGTTAGTTGAGGCCGCACAGGACCGCGATTATGTCGCCGTCGTCGCGGCTCAGGATGTACTCCTTACCCGGCTCGGCTCACCATTCGGCTCCGAGGTCCAGGAGGCCGTGTGCGGTAATCGCCATCCACAAGGGCCAGTCTGCCAGCGCACCCCG